>Ga0247840_10004128_pt1 | contig 23406 bp, 23 predicted proteins | sample LaCruzMarch2015__FD_192404 | JGI IMG/M metagenome (GOLD analysis project Ga0247840, IMG submission 192404) | Freshwater microbial communities from meromictic Lake La Cruz, Castile-La Mancha, Spain - LaCruzMarch2015_17m | ecosystem: Environmental > Aquatic > Freshwater > Lake | place: Spain... | reverse complement strand
CAAGCCCCGGCGCGCGAAGGCCCGCGCCTCCTTCACGTCGGGGGGGTCCGGCAGCCGGTCGCCGATTCGCAAGCCGGGCACCGCCTGAAATCGGACGCGTGGATGTGCGCACTTTGGTGCCCTTTGCCTCTTAGGCGAATAAAAACTTGGTGTGGTCCGCGCGTGCCGAATGAGCATGCTCCGTCTGTCCGCGGAGCAGCTGTCGATTATCCAGGCGGGGCTCGTCCCACCCCTGCCGCCCATGGCCCTCCCGCCGCAGATGATCCCCACCACCGCCGCCGCGTCGCACGCGCCACCGCCCGCCCGCCCCGCGCTGCCCTGCGCGCCCGGGACCACCTCGCTGCCCCTGGCCCTGCTCCTGCCGTCGTACGCCGTGCTGGCCGGCGCGGGGGTCGGCGGCATCCTCTTCCCGGGCCTCTGCGGCGTCGCCCTGGCCGTGGCGGGGCCGTGCCTGTGCCTGACGGTGGGCGCGCACGCCCTCGCCGCGGGTCACTCCCCGTCCGCGCAGGGGCTGGGGCTCGTCTTCGCGCTCCTGCACTCCGCCGCGGGGTGGCTGGGTGGGATCGAGGGGCTCCTCGCCGCCGCGCTGTGCCTCTCCCTCTTTTTCGTGCTGGCCGTCCCCTCCCGGTGCTGGCGGCGGTCGTTCTCGCTGCTCGGGTTCCTCCTGGCGTGCGCGGGGTCCGGGGTCCTGCTCCTTTCGGGCGTCGGGGGCGCGTCCCTCCGCGCGCGGTCCCTGCTCGGGCTCGTGCTCACGGGGCTGGCCCTGCAGGCCCTGGTCGGCGCCAGCCGGTACCGGGGGGCCCACCTGTCCGCCTCCGTGGGGGAGCGGGCCTGACAAACCCGTTTGAATCCGCGCGGTGCCTTTAAAAGCGAGCTGGTCTCGCGCGGTGCCACCCGCTGCCATGCCCCGCTGCTGCGACGCCGCCGCCGCCGACCTCTCCCCCTGCTACGCCAGCGTCCTGGTGACGGACGGGCAGCCCCTCGTGGAGGCCCTGGACGCCATGGAGGACGGCCCCATCTGCCCCTGTGTCACCGGGTGGTGCGGGCGGTGCCGGCGCGTGTCCGCCTTCACGGTGGGCCTGGGGCAGTTCCCGTCGGCGTCGGCCTACTTCGCCCACGCCCTGACCCTCCAGCGCCGCGTCGAGGGCACCCTCCAGGCCGTGCGCAGGGAGCGCTGTCGCTGACTATTTAAGACTGCGGGGAGGCGCCGAGGCATTCCTGTGATTTTTCATATGAATACCGATATTCAAGCCGCGGTCGCCCACCTGGTGGAGACCCACAGGGACGACATCGAGGCCAGCGCCCAATTCTCGACCAACTGCGTCAAGTGCGTTCACGACAGCAGGGACGCCTTTCAGCACCTGTTCGACGTGCGCCTGGCGGAGAGCGGGAGCCTCGGCTCGTTCCGGGCGGGGTACTTCCCCGAGCAGGGCTACGACTACCTGCTGGGCTGCTGCGTGACGTTCGCCCAGCGGAATGCGGGTGTGAATCCGGATAAGGATGTGAGGAAGTTCATCAACGAGCAGGGGTCTGGGATCTTCAAGGGTATCATCGACCTCTACGGGGTCTGCAGGAACCCCCAGTGGACAAACAAGCAGAAGCTCGTGGTCGTTCGTATTGATGTAGATAGCCAATCCGGGGTTGTTAAGGTGAGCCTGGTGTCCGAGGAGTATTTCGTCGCCCTTGTCAAGGCCTTGGTGGCCCACTTGACGGCTACCACCCCTGCGGACGCGTGCGACTACCTGGGCAACCCCTTTGCGCTGTGCACCAAGATTATCGATATGTTTGCGGAGCTGACCGACAAGCGCACCACGGATGCATACGTCCTGTACTTTCGCACAAAGAATTTTAACAGGGTGATCCATTACCCCCAATTCGTGCAGCTGGTTCGCATGATGCATGGCAGCATCACCAAGCTCGTGACGCTCCCACCGACCCTGGTGGCCGCCCTGAAGAGGTTTGCGCCGAGCGAGTCCGGTGCGTCCAAGCCCAGAAAGGCAGCCGGCGCCGCCAAGTCTGAGATTGTGGTGGACAGGGGGTCGATCAACAGCCGTGTGGCGCGCCAGTACGATTTGCTGGTGTTCAAGCCCGAGGCCATGACGCGCCCGGGGGTGTACCTGGAGATCGCCAAGGCCGCCGCCGATGGGTGTGGGTTCGCGATGAAGAACCCGAAGCGCGAGGTCTACAGGGCGATCGGCGCGGCGAGGGTCCGGTCCCTCGTGGAGGAGCGCGTCCCCATCAAGGATCTCCCCGATCTTGAGGATCTGTACAAGTCCCTGATGCTGCAGTACTGCCCCAAGACCGACGACTCCGTGGAGACCAGCAAGTGCGTCCAGATGCTGCGCGAGTGGTGCCTCGTCGAGGTGGGGCTGTTCGACCTGGTGTTCACCGAGTTCGCGCGCATCGACGCGCTGATCGAGGCCTACATGGTCGTGTACCAGAGGCCGAGGCAGGTCTGGAGCGGGTGGGCCCCCGATTCTAGGGAGTTCTCCGAGATGGTCCTGGGTGCCATCACCGCCCCTCCGCTGCTCCCGTTGACCGACGCGGACGCCAAGCCCGACTTCGTGGCCGAGGACTGGATGCGGCTCCTGGGCGTGATCCTGCAGCATGTCGGTGGCGAGTGTCGTTCGCTGGACACGGTGCACCACGCCCTGGCCCTCGCTTCCCATCAGGTTCTGCGCGTGGTCCCGTGTGATATCATGGAGTGCGTGTCCTACTTCGCGACGTATTACGGCTACTATACGGATGTCCTCGACGGGATCATACGCGAGATCGGTACGTCCGGGTACAACGTCGACTACGCTGGCATCCCTGGCTTCCTCGAGGACTCGTTGGAGATCCCCGATGACTGGGAGCTGTTCGGGACCGTGGAGAGGGGCGAATCCGGCGTTGGCACGGCGATGGAGGCGGAGGCCCCTGTGGGGGTTCGTCGTTCCGATCGGGGCATTCGCCCGGTGGATCGATTCCGCGCCGAGCCCGGAACGGGCAGGCCTGCGGGCAATGAGACCGGCTCCGCCGAGGCCGAGGCCGTGCCGCTGCAGAGCTTTGACGCCGACGAGGAGGGCGACCTCATGGCCGACGAGGAGGATGGCCTCATGGCCGACGATTAAACCACCACCCCCGTGGTGGCTTGCGAATAAACTGCGGAAAGCTTGTCTATTTAGCTTCGCGCGTGTGTGGGCGTGCGCGCGGTATGAGCGGAGAGGTGCCCGATCCGAGCGCGCTGGTGGAAGCTTACAACGCGGTGTTTGTGGTGGAGGGGGGCGCCGTCTTGGCCTCCCCCGGGCGGCACGTGGGTTACGTCGAGGACCGGCTCCGCGTCCTCACGGGGGCCCCCGCGTTCGAGCCGCTGGACCTCGCTCGCGTGCGCGCGCTGCCCCAGGCCGATTTCCTCAGGCTCCTGTTCCGCGCGGTGGCGGGGGCGTACGTCACGGGCCCCCCCTCGGGGCTTCGCGCGGCGGACTCGTGCCGGATCCGGGCGGATCAGACCCTGGGGTCGCTGGAGGTGTCGCGGGGCGGGGGGGAGCACGAGGCCGTGCTGACCGTGATCACGATCGTGCTGCTCTGCGTCCTCGGGGTCATGCTGTACAGGCGCGACCGGGCGGCGAGGGGGGTATAAAACGCCTTGATGGGGCGTGGGGGGCGATAGCATGGCCTCCCTCGCGAGCATTGCGAATAAGTTGGACGAGCTGGTGAAGCAGAAGGCGGCGGCGGAGCCCAAGGAGCCCACGCAGGAGGAGAAGGACGAGGAGCGGATGCGCGAGATCGAGGCCAAGATCGCCGATCTGGTGGAGCTCATGAGCAGCGGGACGACCCGGGAGTCCGCGGACCACTCCGTCTCCGACGCCAAGGACCGCGTCCAGACCACGCAGGGGGAGGAGCGCCCGTTCCTCCGCGTCTACCACGACCACGGGGGCAAGCGGATCCCCACCACGCGGCGGACTCAGGTGACTCGTTATCCCAGTGTATATTCATACAAGAGGGGAGCCAAAAAACCCAGACTGAATGCGTTTGTTAAACAAACTACTATCCATGTTTCGTGATTGGTGATGTCAGGGATCTGAAAGTAGCAAACCAATGAGCAGCTTTCTGTGTGTGAGGGGCTGTTCAGTGGGTCGTAGCTGTGGTGCCAGCCGTGGTGAAGGAGTAGGACCAAAGCTACTGCAGTTAGGATTATCGCTATGAAAACCAGAAGCAGCATTTGCCAAGTTATTTTATTCGTTGCTAAAATACCTTGCGCAGAGCAAGCTGCAGCTCGCGGACGCGCTCAAGCAGCGGATACGGGTCGGGAAGCACGCGAAGGACATGGAGCACGGGCTGCACATCCTCGTGCGCGAGCAGGTCGAGATCCTGGAGCGGCAGCTGGGCCGCACGGGCAAGAAGTCGGCGAAGGGCAAGAAGCCGGGCGGGGGGTGAATGGTGTATATTAAGTCGTTTCGCGCGGGGGGCTTAAAAACCATGCGCATCCGAATCACGCCAGGGCAGGCGCTCTACCTCTACGGGGTGTGGGCGCCCAAGGACACGATCGCCTGGGCCGACGTCCTCGATCAGGACGCCTTCACGTTCGCCCATCTCCACCGGGACGCGAACATCTCCCTCAAGCTCCTCCACACGCTCCAGCCCGACCCCAACAAGTGGGTCCACGCCAAGCGCGCGTTCCTCTACGACTGCCCGAGCATGGTCGACTGGGGCGCGCACCCCATACGCGACTTCCGGGCGGACCTCGGCGACGTCATCGCGCAGGGCTGGACCGCGGACGCCATGGTCGGCATGGGGGTCACCTACGCGGACCTCGTCGACGTGGGGCTCACCGTGGACAGCATGACGCTCTTTACTAGGATCACCCTGCTCGGCTGGGCCCAGCTCGGGTTCGCGCGCGCCAGCGCCGCCGAGATGCCCGAGGTCTCGCTGGTCCGCCTGTTCGGGATGACGAAGCAGCAGGTCCTTCAGTCGCTGCGGTAGCCGCTTAAAGTGCCTGCCGCGAGATGCGGATGTCCACGTGCTCCCGGGGGCGGGCCGTCGACAGCGCCACGGCGAACACGCGGTACCAGTCGTAGAGCCGGGGGTCCTCGTCGTCGCGCTTGTACGGCTTGATGATGGGGACCACCTTCTCGACCCCCTTGCGCTGCCCGTACTGCCGGTCGTAGTAAACCTTGCGCAGGCGGGTCTCGTTGTCGATGAGGAGGTTCGTCGCGAAGTCGTGGGGCGCGATCGTCGCGGGGTCCTTCTGCAGGTCCGGGAACCTGGTCTCCGGGGGGAGGTCGTCGCGCAGGCGGATCGGGGTCGCGACGAGGTCGTGGTACAGGATCGGCTTGCGCCTCCCCCCGCTCTCGAAGCAGTCCCGCTCGAACGGCCAGTACCACTGGATGAGGTCCCCGGTGTGGACGTCGAAGTCCCCGTTCATCACGGTGCGCAGCCCGCCGATCAGCACCGACGTCATCGTGTCCCCGCAGTGCGCGTGGGCCCACCCCAGCGTGTTCGCGTACCCCACTGTCACGAAGTCGTAGATGTTCGGGATGATGCTCCGGAACCTCATCTTCCCGGGCCGCTCCACGGGGTCGTCCTCCTCCAGGAACGGCTCCGCCCCGTCGGCCAGGGGGAACACGCGCGTGTTCCCGTCCCGGAACGCCATCAGCAGCTTGTCGCGCACGGGGATGCTCGTCGCGTTGTGGTACATGAGCTTGAGCAGCTTCTCCACCTCGCTCGCGTGCTCCCCGTCCGGCTCCACCAGCTGCCCCAGGTTGCTCACCACGCGCGGGTACGCGTTGTTCTGGAACCGCTTGTTCAGGCCGTCGGGGGCCCAGCACTTGCCGACCCCCAGCACCAGCTCGTCCTTGTGGATGCAGTACCGGTACTTGTTCCGGATGAGCTCGTCCCCGTCCTGCCCGGTCTTCGTGAACTTGGTCATGTGGTCCTGCGACACGCGGCACTGCTGGATGTGCTTGCAGGCGGTGTCGAGGTGCGTGGACGTGGCCTGGGCCAAACTCGGCATCGACATGATGCGGGCGGTTGGTTTGGGTCACTCCCCCATCGGCGGGAAACGCTTAAATAGTGCCCCTCGCCCCCGCGTCGTTCATGTGCAGGCGAAACACAGCGTACGCCACCAGGATCGCCGCCAGCACCAGCAGGGACGCCCACAGCCGCGCCCGGGGGTGATCGTGCCGCCGCAGTATCACCACGAACCCCGAGGCGCTGCTCGGGTTCGACATCAGCGTCACCTCGCACTCGGGGAAGAGCGCCCGCAGCCGGCACGCGTGCCCGTCGCCCCACTCCGGCAGGTGGTAGATGATCAGCGTGTGCTCGCCCTGTGTCACCCCCCGGGCGCCGACGCGGTCCATCCGCAGGGCCGTGCGCAGGTAGTGGTGCACCTCGTCCATTTTTTTTTGGTTCCATCGGCGCTGGTCGTCGCGCGGTTTTTATAGCCGATCAGGGGTATTTCAGGGGTATGCCCTCGGGTCCCCCTCGCGAGGCCATGGACGATTTTAACATGACGGACAACGACTGGCACGTGGTCGCATCGATCGTGGCCATGCCCCCCGGGGTGTGGAACGCCACGGAGCCGGTGCGCAGGCTCCCGCCCCGCCGCGAGGCGCTGCCGCCCCCCGCCCGGTTCGTGCGCAAGAAGCCGAGAACCGATGCGTCTACGCCGGCTCCAGCTCATTGAACAGCATCTTACATGGTCACGTCGGCTCCAGCTCGTTGAACAGCATCTTCGTCATGTCGGCGTTGCGGTAGATCTGCATGATCTCGGCGATGACCTTGAGGTAGACCGTGACCGTCCGCACGTCGATCAGCGGGGTCCCGTCGTCCGCCCGGCTCATGATCAGCTCCCGCAGCAGGTCCGCCAGGTCCAGCAGGTTCCGCAGTATGCTCGCCACCCGGACGCACGGGTGCAGCACGTGCTTCGACACGTGGATCAGGATGTCGTGCGCGGTGGGGATCACGCGGCCCGGGCTTTCGTCGCCGCCCTCCTCCGGTATCGACGCCAGGAGGTGCTCGCGCATGTGCTCCGCCATCTCTGACGCGTCCACGATGTGGGCCTTCTCGATCATGAACCGGTGGAAGTGCTGGACGTCCTCGCTCCCGCAGTTCTCGCATATCCAGCACCGGGAGGCCTTGGGCGGCTGCAGGGCCACGACGATCTCCTCCGGCTCGGACGGCATGTCGTCGCTCGCGTAATCGTTGGGGGAGCCCGGCTCCATCGGGGTGGTGTGTTGCGTGCGCCCTCGTGGGGAGTTTTAATACACGGGGCTCGCATTACGCGCGGAGTCTGGCGTTATTTATGCGCGCGAACCGGCGGCGGCTCGGTGATGCCAAGCAAACTCGATTGGAGGGAGGAGCTCTGCCGGTTGCGCGTCGATACCGCGCGTGAGGCCGACCTGATCAAGAGGGTGGCGGGCGGTGTGGACGGCCTCTTTGCCTGGGTGACCTTTTCGTACGTCGGGGATAGGATCATCACGATGACCACGGACAACGGGCGGTCGTGGGAGTGCCTTGTGCCCGAGTACGTGGACAACTCCCACCAGGTGGGCGATAACGCCTACCTGTGCGTAACCAACGACATCAGCGAGCTCCACACGCTGCTGCGGAAGAACGCGGGTTTGCGGCTGGTGTACAGCGAGCGGGACGACGCCTTCACGGTGTGGTTCGGGGCGTACAACAGCCTGGGGGGGGTCAGGTTCACGCACCCGCGCAAGAAGCTCCACCGGAGCTCGGAGGGGACCCTGTCGATCAACATGCAGAGCCTCCGGGACATCGCGGGGAGTCTTCGCCGGACTGTATCGGACCTGGAGCGGCGCGTGCAGGCGCTGGCCACGGAGGGCGGGCTGTACAATATCAAGATGTTTGACGAGGGCCTGCGCGACCTGTACCCCTTCGAAATGGAGGCGGCGGTTCTGGCCTCGGAGGGGTTCCTGCGCGAGGTGCGCGACGTCCCGCGCGGCTATCGCGCGTTCCCGTGCTAGCCTAAACGCCAAGCCCAGGCGGGGGTCCTTCTTTCTCCGCCTGCCGTGCCGGGTCCTGTCCTGGTGGTGCGGGGAGTGCAGGGCGGTGAACACGGAGCCCCTGCGCCTCTTCGGAGGGGGGCCGCGCAAATCCGCGCAAATCCTCGGGTGTATATAAAACGTCGCGCGGGCCGAAAAACAGCGCGTGCCATGAAGGTGAACTTCCTCAGTGCCCTGCTTATGGCCTACGACAACGGCGAGGTGATGACCCCCGACGAGATGGGGATCCTCAAGCTGGCCCTCCCGGTCACGGACCCCATCAACTGGGAGATGGTCACGTGGCCTTAAGCCACAAACCGGTTTGAATCAATTTCAGGCGCCCCCGGCCCCGTGCGAGCCTATAATACCCCCGCCCGCTCAAACCGAAGCCAACCCAACCCGCCATGCAGACCGAGTCGACCGCGTCCGTCCCCGTCACGGACCACTTCCGCCGCCCGCCGCCCCGGCGCAACATGCTCCGCAAGCGCGGGGAGTCCCCGTCCCTCCCCGACGAAACGTGGAAGAATATCCTCGCCTACATCTGCGCGCAGGCCCTCGAGAAGCACAAGGGCCCGCCCGCGACCCTCGTCAAGCTCTCGATGGTGAGCCGGCAGCTCCGGAGGCTGATCGACTCCGACTCCGAGATGTGGTTCGACCTCCTCTCGCGCCACGAGAACAAGTTCTTCGAGCGGGAGCGCCACAAGCACAGCCACGCCATGACGTACATGCTCCACGCCGTCCCGGGCCTCCACCTCAGCCCCTACCCGGACTGGCAAACCATTGGCGCCAACCTGAACTACTTCAACTTCTACCCGGGGCGGCGCTTCCCGCCGCGGATCCCGCCCGCCGACTACCCCCACTGGCCCGAGATGTGCATCAAGGACCAGGCGCTCACCGCCGAGCAGATGGGCGACCTCGTCGCGCACGGGCGAAAATCCATGCGCATCACCTACGTCCACCGCTGCGGGGCCTGCGGCGCCCGCGGCAAGCACCTGCCCTTCTGGGGCCTTAACATGCGCGTCTGCGCGTCCTGCCGCACGGATCGCTTCGTCTCGAGCGCGGAGCTCTTCGCCGACTACGGCATCGACTTCTGGGTGCACCTGCCGGACATCGCGGGCCGGGTCTTCTACTACATCGTCCAGGGGAGGAACCGCGGCCAGCTCGACCACTGCAGCGCCGACACGCACGCCCGCCTCTCCATGGAGCGCGCCATCGCCATCAAGATGCACCCGGGCCTCGTCTTCTTCTGGCGCCCGCACCTCGAGGCGGTCTTCGGCGGCCTCCACGCGCGCAAGATCGCGCTGCAGGAAGCCGGTCGCCTCCAGGCCGGGGGCAGGCTCGTCTCGGTGGCGCGGGCCCTCTTCGTTCGCCTGTCCATCGCCCAGCGCGGCAAGCCCCTGTCCGCCGTCACGAGCCACCTCTTCTTCATGTCCAAGCCGGGCCAGAAGGCCCAGGCGGCCCTCGTCGCGCTCCACGCCCCGTCCCAGCTCGGGTGGTACCCGTCCCGCCTCCTCCTCGCGGGAGACAAGCGCGAGCGCGCCCGGGCCGCGCTCCAGCAGGAGTTCCTCGAGCACGCCGGTCGCCTCACGCTCCCGTCCATTAAGGGCCGGACCACCCGCGAGGCGGTCCTCCGCGTCCTCCGCGCCCACGAGGCGAACCGCCCCCTCGACGTGGGGTGGTACCCGCAGGTCGCCTCCTCGCCGCCCACGGGGGACAGGCACGGGGTGCTCTGGCTCCACCACGGCCGGGCCGTCTACCCGGGGGCGCTGGGGCGGATCGAGGAGATCGCCGACGAGGACACGGCGGACTCGGAGCGCGTGGAGGACATGGCGGACTCGGAGCGCGTGGAGGACATGGTGGACTTGGAGCGCGTGGAGGAAATCGCCAAGCAGGAGGGGATGGAGCGGGCGGAGGAGGCGGTGCGGGAGCAGGCCCGGGCGTGGAAGTGAACGGGGTATGAATCGTTGTTTCGCCGGCGTGTGATGGGTTTTATCCCGTCCGCCGTATTAAATCGCGTGTGCGTGAGTGAAAACAAAAAAAATGTCTGTCGTGCCACCTCCGCTCGCGCTGGTGGCCGAGACGCTGGTGAGCGTGGGCGGGCACTACTCCATGGACGTCCGAAACCTCCGCGAGCTCTGCGTGAAGATGATAATACTCAGCCTCAAGTACGTGAGCCGCCAGGCCGTGTGGGCCAGCGTCTTTCCCGACGCGTTCGTCGACTGGTCCCTGGTCCGCCCCGGGGCCAACACCCTAGGGGACCTGCAGATCTGGCTCCCCCTGCTCGAGCTGTTCGCGTGGGAAAACGTAGAGCGCCTCGAGGCCCACCACCCCCCGATCGCGTCCATGCGCAGGGCCATGCGCGCCGCCCAGATCGACCCGGGGACGTGGGACCTGCCCTGCCAGCTCCTCGTCCTCCAGATGCTCCAGGGCATCCCAGGGCTCCAGGCGTTTCAGCTCATGACCTGCCGCACCATGAAGAAGGACACCCACCAGAACTGCGCCTTGCTCCTCGCCGCCCTCTCGGACACCCCGTTCACCCCGGAGGTCTGCGGGGCCGCGCTCGCGGGGATCCTCGGCGACGCGTTCATACGGATCAACGTCGCCCCCTTGGAGCTGCACCTCCGCGCCGCCACCATGCGCCGGGACGGGATCTCCGCCGCCCTCAAGCAGAGGACCATGAGCGCCCACCTGGGACGCCCCCGGCTCCGCGATCGCATGGCCGTCACCGACGAGCAGAAGGTCGCGATGGACTCGACGCTGGGGACCTGGGAGTCCTACACCGCCTTCTGCCAGCTCCACCAGTTCCCCAACGTCCTGTCGGAGATGGTCAAGGTCCGCCTCTACTTCCTCGCGTCCCAGACCGCGTGGGACTGGCGGGCGCAGGTGGGGTTCGTGCTGCACCACGACGGCGAGCTGTGCGAGAGGCTGGGCAAGTACCCCGTGTCCCGGCCCGACCTGCCCATCGTGCACAGGTGCATCGAGGCCCTCGCCATGGACGGAACCCCGCCCTTCACCGAGATGATCGACTTCAGGAACAGGTGCTTCCGGTCGTTCCCGGTCAGCCACGCCCAGCGCATGAACCTCACGCAGGTTTTAAGATTGTACGTCTGCATCTACCAGAACCCCGCGCACTGGAAGGACCTCTGGAAGATGCAGCTCTGCCTCCTCTCCCCCCAGATCATACGCGACTGCGAGGCCTTCGCGGAGCAGACCCCGTTCGCCGCCGACGCCTTCATGGCCCTCTTCCTCCGCGGAGTCCCCGACGCCTCCAAAAACGGGGCCTGAAAAGACTATTTAACTCGGATCCCCGCCCGCTGGCAGAACGATGCTGTGCGTGACCAAAACCCTGGGTTCGCTGTGTTGTCTTGGCCTCGTCTTCGCTGTCTCCCTCTCCCCCCCCATGTTCGCCTTCCACGGCGGCATGGCCGTGCCCGGTGAACTCATGCACCACAAGCCCCTTGCCCCCCGCGGCAACAGGCCCACCCCCGCGGGTTTCTTTCGCAAGGCCCCCTCCGCCCGGCGCAGCCTCTTGCAGTCGGGCGACGAGTGCGACCTCAACATGGTCCTCGTGGGCAGCCAGTGCGTGTGCGCGTCCGGGTTTTACATGGACGATGCGACGCAGACCTGCACCGCGTGCCCGGAGGGCAAGACCGCCCCCCCCGGCGCGACCAGCCTCTCCCAGTGCATCGTCGTCACCGGCATCGACGTGAACCAGACCATCAACTCGGTCGACCCGGACTTCAACGCGACGGACTTCTTCGCGAACATGCCCCCCGGCGCGATGATCCTGTCGTACGCCGAGGACCAGGACACGTTCCTCGAGAACTGCCCCGCGGGCTACTACTGCCTGACGGACACCACCGTTCCGATTGCCTGCCCCGTCGGGACCTTCCGCGACTCCCCCGGTGCGCAGGCCCTCTCCGACTGCGCGGCGTGCCCCCCCGGCAACTACTGCCCGATCGCCTCCGCGTTCCCCACCTCGTGTCCCGCCGGCTCGTACCGCGGCACCACCAACGCCCGCCAGCCGGAGGATTGTATCACCTGCACGACGGGCAACTACTGCCCGCTCGGCTCCATCGACCCGACCAACTGCACGCTCGGCACCTACCGCGCCAGCACCGGCGCCACCGAGCTCACCAACTGTCTCATCTGCCCGGCCGGCAAGTACTGCGGGCTGGCCACCACGACCCCGGTTTCCTGCCTCGCCGGCAGCTACAACGACAACACCGGCGGCGTCACGCAGGAGGACGACTGCCTGCCCTGCCCCCGCGGCGACTACTGCATCGCGGCCACCGTCACCCCGGCCAAGTGCCCGGCGGGGACCTACATGCCGAACCTTGGCGCCCCCGCGGAGGGCAGCTGCGTCACCTGCCCGACCGGAAGCTACTGCCCCGAGGAGAGCACGGCGGCCACCCCCTGCGCCGCGGGCACCTACCGCAGCATCACCGCGGGCTACTCGCAGGGCGACTGCACCGCCTGCCCGACGGGTTACTACTGCCCGCTGCAGTCCGTGAACCCGACGGCCTGCCCGGTGGGGACCTACCTCAACGGCACCTCGGGGACCCGGCTCGACGACTGCGTGGCCTGCACGGAGGGCTACTACTGCCTCATCCACTCAACCGTCCCCTCCGAGTGCCCCGCCGGCACCTACCGGAACATCGCGGGCGCCACCCAGTCGGGCGACTGCTTCTCGTGCCCCACGGGCCAGTACTGCCCGGTGGCGTCGGTGAACCCGGTCAGCTGCCTCGCGGGCACGTATCGCGCCACGCAGGGCGCCGTGGAGGTGGCGGACTGCCTTGCCTGCCCGATCGGCCGGTACTGCCCCTTCGCCACCACGACCCCGATCGACTGCCCGGCGGGGACCTACCTCGGCACCACGGGGGGCATCGATCGGGCCTCGTGCGTCACCTGCCCGTCGGGCAAGTACTGCCTCGAGCAGGCCGAGGCCCCCACCTCGTGCCCTGCGGGGTACTACCGCACGGCCGTGGGCGCGACCCAGCTTTCCGACTGCGTGGAGTGCCCGACCGGCGAGTACTGCCCGCTGGCGACGACGAACCCGACCCCCTGCGCCGCGGGGACCTACCTCAACGCGACCCAGGGCCAGTCCTCGGCCGACTGCGTGGTGTGCCCGGTGGGCCAGTACTGCCTCCTCCGGTCCACGATCCCCATCGACTGCGACGCCGGCTCGTACCGCGGCACCACGGGGGCCCAGTCCCAGGCGCAGTGCACGACCTGCCCGTCGGGGAACTACTGCCCGCAGAAGTCGACCGAGCCGACCAACTGCCTCGCGGGGACCTACGCGCCCCTCGCGGGTGCCTTCGCCGTGGACGACTGCCTGGCCTGCCCGGCCGGCAAGTACTGCCCGCTCGCGACCACGACGCCCACCTCCTGCCAGGCCGGGACCTACCAGTCGGGCACCGGGGGCGCCGCGCAGACCGATTGCACCACCTGCCCCGTCGGCGCCTACTGCCCGATCCAGAGCATCACCCCGACGCTGTGCGCCGCCGGCAAGCACAGGGACACCCCGGGCGCGACCCATCTGTCCAACTGCCTCCTGTGCCTCCCCGGGACCTACTCTACCGACGTGGGCCGGTCCTCGAACTGCCCGGTCTGCATCGCCAACTACTACTGCCGCACCTCCACCAACAAGGAGGCCTGCCCCACGCACACCACGTCCACCACGGGAAGCTACTCGCGCCTCAACTGCAAGTGCACGCCGGGCTACCAGTGCACCTACTACAAGCAGATCCAGGCCATCGTCACGCTCAACGCCACGCTCTCCGACTTCAACGGCGACGTCGCCGGGGTCAAGACGGCCTTCATCGCGGCCATGGGCGCGGCGGCCAACGTGTCGATCGACCACGTCATCATCAACGGCGTCATCAGCCACCAGGTCAGCGGCGGGCGGCGGCTGCTGCAGGTTTCGGGCACCGCCATGAAAACCCCGGAGGCCCCGACCACCGCCATGAAAACCCTGGAGGTCCCGACCACCGCCATGAAAACCCTGGAGGCCCCGACCACCCCGGCGCCCTCGGTCGCCTTCGCGGAGGAGTTCGAGATGGGGACGTCGACGGTCCCTGCCGCCACCCCGTTGCCCGAGCCGGAGGGCGCGGGACGCGGCTTGCTCTCCGTCAAGGACGAGGAGAAGGGGATCCGCGTCTTCGTCTCGGCGATCGGGACGGGCCGCCTCCACGCCATCGACAAGCAGCTCGCCAAGCGCAGCCCCACGCTCCACGTCGCCAACCGGTGGGAGCCGGCGCACAAGGTCCTCGCGACCAAGCTCTGAGCCCGCCACCTTTGGCGCTGATTCCTTCCATTTCGCGGGCACATTTAAGAGTTCGTGCCCCGTGCATCATTAAAAAATGAGCAAGGGCCGCAAGACCCGCAAGCGCCCGTTCTTGCTGCTCGCGCTGTGTTTTATTCTTTTGTTTTTCCTCCCCGGTTCCTGCGACGCGACGCTGCTCGACGTCGTGGTGAACCTGCGCAACGCCGACGCGGTGGACCCCGCGCTCCTGCCCCCGTCCGCGCTCGCCTCGTCCGTGATGGACAACTCCGATCTCTTCGTGGCCGTGTGCTCGCCCGGCACGTTCTCCCCGGACGACGGCGGCGTGTGCCACGAGTGCCAGGGGTGCCACGTCGAGCAGTTTGAGACGCTGCCCTGCCTCCCGTACCGCGACCGGGGGTGCGCCAACTGCACCGTGTGCGACGAGCACGAGGTGGAGGTCTGCCAGTGCTCGGTTAAGACCTCGCAGTGCTTCACGGGCGACCGCGTCTGCCTCAAGCTGAAGCCCACGACCGTCACGCTCACCGTCGAGCTGTTCAGCGCGAGCCTGCTCAACAGCCGCCAGGAGCAGCTGGTCGCCGCCGGTCTGGCCACGGGGTTCGTCGACTGGCTCGTCGAGGAGTTCGCCACCCCCAGCGTGGACTTCGTCGCCATGGTGGGGACGGGGCCGAGGGCGTACGCGGCGACCTTCACGTTCCACGACATCTACAACCAGACCACCATCATGCGCCTCAAGGCGCCGAACCCGTTGCTGTACCAGCGGGGCCTGGTCTACACCTTCGGCGGGACCGTCTCGCGCCGGCGCAGGAGCCTGCTGGCCTACACGTCGGGCCTGGTCTCCGCCACGGGCTCGCACTCGGACTGCCTCACCAACACCACGTGCGACGGGCCGTACCTGGCCTTCCAGTTCTTCAACGAGAGCGGGTGCGGCGGGACGTGCGTCGGGGTCCCGTGCCCGCCTGGCCTCTTCGGGGGCTTCGGGAACTGCGCCGGCTGCACGCCGGGGAGCTACGCGGACGCCGTGGGGATGACCGTGTGCACGCCGTGCCCCGATGGGTATTCCTCCCCGCCCGCCGCCAACGCCTCCGACCTCTGCTTCGTGCCCCCCACGACGCCGGGGCCCACGACCTCGACGACGGGCGCCACCACGACCATCTACCTCACGACGTCGGGCGCCACCGCAGCAACAACGGCGCCGGTGCCCACCAGCTCCACCACAGCAACAACGGCGCCGGTGCCCACCAGCTCCACCACAGCAACAACGGCGCCGGTGCCCACCAGCTCCACCACGACCTCGGTGCCCGTTGTTCCTGTTACGACCTCGACGCCTGTTGTTCCCGTTACGACCTCGACGCCTGTTGTTCCCGTTACGACCTCGACGCCTGTTGTTCCCGTTACGACCGCCGCGGCTGTTGTCCCCGTTACGACCGCCGCGCCTGTTGTTCCCGTTACGACCGCGGCCTCGGGTGGCACGGGCTCAGGATATAATGGCAACCAGAATCACAACGAGCATAGCGACTCCAGCGCCAATACTAACACCAACAACAACGTATTTCACATACAGATACCGCCAGTCGATTGGAATACTAAAGCGCCTCCCGTCTACAGCAACGTGATCAACTTGATGGTCCCGCCCCTCCCCAGGGGCTACAGCGTCCAGTACGCGCCCGACGGGCCCGACGTATCCGGCCCCGTCTACCTCATGGGGGGGCCCTTCGTCCTCCTGCTCGTCTTCCTCTGCTGCTACACTCTCGCCGTCAGCTGCTGCCTCTCCCCCATGGACGACTACTACTACGGCCCCAGGGGCACCGTCATCCCGTACAGGCTCCTCCCACCCCCCCCGCCGGACGACCGGGCCAACCGGTATGCCGACCGGGTATGACGCGCAGCGGATGGTCGTCTCCATTCAATAAAAATAATGCGCTCAGGGGGGTTCCCCCCACTTTAATCCGCCGCTCGGCTCCCGCTCGGGGATCTGTATGTGCAGGTGCCTCTCCGGCCGCAGCGGGGCGGCGCCGAGGTGCATGAAGTAGTCCACCGCGTGCGGCAGGGTCCCCGCGAACCGCTCCAGCGCCGCCGCGTGCCCCGCCCACTGCACCACGCACATCGGCTTGGGGAGGAAGGGGTCCAGCCCCCGCAGCAGCTCGCCGCGCCGGGTGGGGAACGGCTCGTCGTGGATCAGGTCGAAGATGAGCAGGTGCGGCGTGTGCGAGCCGTCGGTGTTCGTGTCGACGCACCACTGCCCCAGCAGCGCCGTGTGGGTCGGGCACCTCTGGGCCAGCTTCGCCTGGGGGTGGGCGACGTAGGTCGTCTCGTTCTCGTGGCAGTAGACCACCGTGTCGGCCGCCGTCTTGATCAGCGTGAAGAAGATGGAGCCCTTGGGGCGCCACGTGGAGTGGTGCAGGCCCTCGAGCGGGTTCGCGAGGGACGCCGGGGCGGTCGTGCGGACCTGGATGGGCTTGCACAGCGATTGCAGGCACGGGTCCAGTTGCGTGTGGGTGTCGCCCGCCAGCGCCAGCAGGGCCTGGGAGAGCGGCGAAACGGTCCAGTCGGGTGTCGTGGATGTCATCTTGGGTTGGGGTGGGGCCCCCCGCGCCGCCTTTTATCCTCTCCGGCACCGGCAAACCGATTCAAATCAGTCTGAGGGGCCCGTTCCCGTTAAAAAAACCGTGCCAACTCCGCTGGTCGCGCCGGTCCCCCCCCCCCCACGACAATCCCTCAAAAAATGGAGTCCGACGGCCGCAGCTACGATTCCACCCAGGAGATGCGCGCCATGATCCTCGCCGCCCTCCCGTACCCCCCGCTGCCCATCATGCTCCGCCGGCTCGAGGACGGCAACGCCCTGGGCGACGAGATCCTCCAAACCTCCCACGATGTCATCTCCAACATGCTGGTCCAGTCCTGCGCCAAGAACTCCGCGGGCGAGAACGCCCACCGCCGCAAGTTCCAGGTCGCGGTGCTGCAGGACCTCCTCCGCGCCCTCTCCAAAGACGGGCTCCAAGCCCCGCCCGAGCTCTACCGCACCTACTGCGAGTTCACCGCGCGCCACATCGCGTCCTACATCCTCGGCAGCGGGGAGCAGCGGCCCGAGATGCGCTTCCTCCCGCTCGAGCACGTCTGCAAGGGCGACGTCGTCCACCTCCGCATGTGCGACTACATGGCGGGGCAGGCGCGGTTGCTCGCGCTCGACGAGGGCTTCGCGGCGCAGGACTGGCTCAGCTACGAGTACGCGCACATGCTCGGCGTCGCGCGCAACCGCCTCGTCTTCGAGCGCGAAACGGCGCCCGCCGATGTGAAGGAAGTGGAAGAAAAGGAGGAGGGGGAGATCAGCGATGACGACTAGGGTCTTTTACTTCGCTCCCAAAAAATGGAGCAGTGGGGGGATTTGGTTAATCCGAATCATCGAAAAAGCGGACTCCGCCGCCGGCTTTGCGCCTTGCCTCAATCTCCTTGTCCTCCTCGGCCTTGGCCCGAATGCGCTCAATCTCCATCTGCTTCAGCCTCTTGTGGCCGTCCGTGATGAACTCCAGCTGCTCCGCCTGGCGCTTGTGGAGCCTCTTCATGTCGACGACCGTGGACGTGCGCATGAGCTCGAGCTGCTTGAACTCCAGATGGGCTTTCGCGGTGGTGGCGGTCTCCAGATCGCGTCCGGCTTGCGAGTACATGGAGCTTTTCCTGCTCATGTTGTGAAGTTTCTGGTCCAACTGGGCGATCTCCGTAGTTCTTTCGTCGATTTTCTTCTGATAGCTCGCCATCGTCGTCTCGTACTCTTGCACGTCAATGAAGCCGTCGGGATTGTATTCGCGGTGGTACTGATCGTCGCTCATCATGTAGGTGCCGTTGATTTTTCCGAGTTTGTATTCGGCATTCTTGATGTTGCGTTCAATCTTTTCCACTTCCTTAGTAGCTTCTTCTGTGAGCTGGGGTTTTTCCTTGGTTTCGTCCACCTTCAGCTCGTAGAAAATCTTCTTTGCGCGAGTAATCACAACTCCAAGCGTATCAATGATCCCCCCTGCTTCCTGCTGGGTTATCTCCTTGTTGTCGAGTTGGGGCAGCAGCTCGTGGACGGCGTCCTCCAGTCTCTCGATCGTGGTCTGCATGGCAAATTTGTTCGAATTCCCTTACTAAGGATGCTTTTATAAGATTTTGGGAGGGGCCATTTTAAAATGGTAGGTGTTAAATCTTTTCCCATTGTAAATGACCCCACGTTACAACGTGGGGTAATTCTTTTTTTCTTCCCGGCCTCCGCCCGTCCATCCTTGGTAGATAAAATCACTCAAATCGAATCAAATTGTTTGGATCCCTGCCCGCTGCCACGCTTCGATTGTTTCCGTCTCTCTCTCTCTCCTCGAGGTCTCTGCTTGCCTCCTCGTGTTGTGACCTATTCCAACAATCCTCCCCTGCTGTGATTTATTCCGATTATTTCCTCCTGCTGCGATTTATTCCGCTCGCTGACGCCTCTCGCATTTTTAGCTACCAAGGATGTCGATGCTGAATGGAGCCGAGGCGGCGCAGGCCCTTTGCGAGCGCCTGCTTTCGCTCAGCACCTCCCTGTCGTACCTTTTCCTGCTCAAGCTGCGGCGGGATACCCTGAGTCGCACGGATGTGGGCGGCGCGTTGCTGGAGCTGTGCGACGAGCTCCGCATCAACCCGTACTGGCTCAACGACCAGTTTTACGCCGAGGTGGAGCGCGTCATGGCCCTTCCGAGCACCCAGGCCTTTGCGATGCTCCACCCCCTCTTCTGCGTCCGCAAGCACAAGGATCCGTGCATCGACGAGTACTACCGGATCGTCAAGAACGCCCGCCGGACGTCCGCGGTGCGCAGCCCGTTCAACCTCCTGGGGGCCCTGATGCCCTTCTCCTTTCAGATCATGGGCAGCGTCTTCAGCCTCAAGCAGGAGAAGACCGTCATGATCGCCTGCTTCTTCATGTACGCCACCCCCGAGGAGGGGATGCGCCGGATCGTCCGACTCTTCCGCGACAACTACCGCTTCGACACCCCGTGGGGCGAGGCCAACTACTACCAGCAGATCATCGAGCAGCGCTTCGGGGGGCGCGAGGGCAGCCACGGCGCCATGGACAACCGCCTGTCGTACCTCATCGTCGACTGGGAGGTGTTCCAGAGCAAGGTGGGCGACCGGCTCACCCACGAGGAGCTGCAGGCGCGGATGCGCGAGGCCCCGCAGTGGTTCTACGACCGGATCTTCGCGGCCAGGTTCGTCGACCCCAACACCACGGTGCGGATCCTCCTCAAGAACAAGAGCCGCTGGGTCAAGGACAAGCACGGGAGCAGCGACTACAAGCACTCGGCGCACCTCATCTTCAACCTCATGGGCCTCACCACGGAGCTCGCCCACCTCTGCGCGACCCTCGCCGAGCCGTTCAACGCGCGGCTGGCGCTCTGCAAGGAGAGCTTCGACGCGCTCAAGGACGCCGAGCTCCAGCTCCCCTGGTTCGCCGTCGACTGGAAGGCGCTCGGCGGCAACACGGGCTTCTCGTGCCCCCTCAGCAAGAAGAAGGTCGACGAGCCGCTGCCCGTGCTCGAGCGGTACTACGTCTTCCGCAACGGCGAGCGCCTCCCCGACGTGCTCCCCGCCGAATCCGCGCCCACCGACGACGAGGGGTACTACCGCTACATCGCCGCCAGCCTCTGCACCGTGCCCCGGATCGACACAGCGCCGTTCGCGGTCCATCTCGCGGCGAGCCTCCAGTCCGTGCCGATCAAGGCGCACTTCAAGCGGAAGGTCGATCAGGATCGAACTGATGCGAAACGCCACCAGGCGACCTCGGGGGGCAGCCGCTCCTCCTCCTCCTCCGTTGTCGACGCGCTGCCGGAGTGGATCGGATCAACGCTCGTCAGGGGGTGCAGCGTCAGCACGAAGTGGTCAGGGTGCTACTTCATGAACCTTCAGGGCGTGCTGGACAACGAGCTGGAGGGGTGGGTTCACATGCACGTCAAGGGGGGGGTCTACTGTCCCGTCTCTCTCTGTCAGGATACCCCTCGCAAGGTTATGCACGACAGCAACGCTGTTATCCTCGCTTACAACCCCTCCGACCCCGAGTTCGTCTACTGTCGCTGCACCCACTGCACCCGGCACCCCAACCCCCACAAGCAAGTCACGATGATCAGAAGGGCGTGGGTGCAGTACAGCAAGGAGAACTACGAGTTCCTGATGGGCGTCGCCAAGTGAGGTCCGTGTGCCCTTACCCCGTTAGGTTTTACCCCGTTTATTTTACCCCGTTTATATTTTACCCCGTTTATATTTTACCCCGTTTATATTTCACCCCGTTTATTTTACCTTACTATACAAATGAAAAAAAATAAAAAAATAAGGATAGGGGTTACGGGGGTACCCGCGCGTCGCCGCGTCGCTTAAATACCGGGCGGGGCCGAACCCGTTTTACTGACTGTCCCCCCCCCCGCCGAATCGGCGCAGGACCCACGCGGCCAGGCCCAGCGCGGAGAGGATCAGCACCGCCTCGGACGCGCGGTCGGGGTTGGCCCACTGGCAGGTGGAGGCGACGACCAGGACGGGCGCCAGCCACAGCAGAAGGGCCCGTTGCGGCTGCTCCACGTGGAAAAAATCGAGCGGCGGAGGAAACCGCATGTGGGTCAGCAGGCGGCGGGCCGTCGACGTTTGCAGGATCGAGGAGTGGATCAGCGTCACGTTTTGCAGAATAAAGAGCCACCGCGGCTGCCGCTCCGTGAGCAGCAGGGAGAGAATGCGCGGGGCCAGGGACAGCCCGGCGAACACGAGGGCGCGCGCGGCGAAGGGCTGCCACCCGGCCATCCAGTCCCTCTCCCTCCCCGGCCGCTGCCTCCGTATCACGTCCGAGTAGGCGAACACGGTGTTGCAGAGGAACAGCAGCCTCCACCACCACCCCCGCTCGGTCTCCGCGCGCACCGCCCGGATCTGCTGGTGGGGGCCGGGGTTGAGGTCGTACGTCACGCTGGCCCACGCGTACGCCACCACCAGGATCGACAGCGCCGCCACCATGGACCGCGCCGTCCGCACCCCCGCGCGGTGGCCGGGGATCCCCTGCATCCCCAGCAGGGCGAAGACGGGGATCGCGTACAGCCCCGCGCCCACGTCCGCGTCCAGCACGGCGGCCTGCGAGAAGAGCTGCGACGCGCTCAGCCCGACCTTCAGCGCCGCCCCCAGGAGCTGCAGGACCGCCCCCAGCGCCCGCTCCCAATCCTCCGAGATGGCGCCCCCGTCCCGCCGCGGGTCCGACAGCAGCAGCCCCTGCCCCACCGAGGACACCACCAGCGCCGCCGCGCCCCCGCCCAGCGACAGCCCCACGCCCAGCACGTTGTCCCCCCCCAGCGCGTAGAGCGAGTACAGCAGCGGCAGCGCCGAGCCGCTCGCCAGGTCCACCGCGCACGTCACCCAGTCCCCGTCGTCGTCCATCTCCCCAGCCCCCCCAAAAATCGGGTTTTAATACGCCGGCGCCACAAACCCCATCAAACGCCCGGACGGCGCCCGCGGGCCCCCAGCGCCTATTAAACGGGTGGGGAGGGCGGGGCGCCACAGCACCATGAGCTCCAACATCGGCACGCCGCCGCCTCCCACGGGCCGCAAGCGCCCCCGCCCCAACCGGCCCGTCGCCTACCCGAAGCACGCCACCCCGGGCTACCCCGCGACCCTCCTCGCCCTCAGTGGGGAGGGCCTCCGCGTCACCCTGTCCCAGCCCGACGACGGCGAGACCTGCCCCCTCACCCTCTCGCTCATCGCCGAGGACGCCCTCGAGTTCCTCCCCGGCGTCACCTTTTACCCCATGCTCCCCGACATCCGGCGCATGACCCTCCCCTGCGGCCACGCCTTCGGCGCCATGAGCATCGTCTACCACTTCGCCCGCCAGGGCATGGCCTGCCCGTTCTGCCGAGCCGGGCCCAGGCCCCGCATCTGCGCCGACTCCATCCCCCACCACTTCCGCGTCGGGATGATACGCGAGGTCAACACCCAGCACCTCCGCGAGATCGAGGAGCAGACCGCCGCCGACGCCGCCGCGGCGCGCGAGCTCGACGCGGAGCAGCAGCAGGCGGGGGGGTCGGACGACGAAGAGGAGGGCGCGATCGTCTTCATCGACTTCGAGCGCGTTTTCGTCAGCGTTTACTACCACACCGCCGGGAACGAGATCCCCTCCCTCGGCATGCAGTTCCGCCTCCAGCTCGACCAGACGGACGAGTCCGAGGGCCAGCCCAACTCCCCGTTCCGCTTCTTCATCCCCTTCGCCGACCGCCGCCTCCTCGCCATCCACATCAGCGAGTACGCGCCCGAGCAGGTCTCCCTCGTGGCCCACGCGCGCACCTCGACGAACCACCCCATCGAGCTCGGGCGGACCGCGCCGTTCGACCCCACCCCCACGCCGGGAGGGGACGCGCGCCTCCTCGAGGGCGGCCGCTCGCACTTCGAGTTCACCCAGATCCACAACCCCTACAGCGACCAGTCCCTCCGCTGGGTCGTCCCCGCCGCCGCGTTCATGAGCATGATGTTGCTGCACGACTCCCCGGTCATCGAAGTAAGCTGAGCCCCAGAAGCAGGGCGCAGCAGCCCCCGGCGATCGCGAGCGGCGCCACCACCGACGCGGAGGAGCTCGACGGCGGTGGGGTGACGATGATGGTCTGCCCGGTGGTCCCCGGCGGCGCCGCGCCGGCGGTCGTGGTGATCGAGGGGGCGGTGACGTACAGGCTGGTGGTGTCGTAGGTCAGCGACGCCAGGCCCGCGGACGACAGGGCGGCGTTCAGGTTTTGCTGGGTGACCCGCATCGCGATGGCCAGCGCCTCCGCGGACGTGTCGGCGGCGACGTTGATGACGAACACGGTGCCGGTGAGGAGCCTTCGCGCCTGGGCCTGGAGTGTGATGGTGATCCGGTCGACGGGTACCCCGGCCATCGACGCGATCGCCGCCTTGTACTGGGCCAGGATGCCTGCGGTGAAGAGTGAGGGGTCGCGAGCGGAGGCGACCTGGAAGCGGACGAGGATGGGCTGTGCGGGGGCGGTGGTGGTTGGGGTAATAAATGTGGACGTGGAGGCGGTGGCCGTTGTCGTTGTTGTTGTCGTTTTGATCGTTGATGTGGTGGGTGCCGGGGTTGTCGTGGTGTAAGTGGGGGGGGCGGGAGTCGTGGTCGCAGTGGAG
>Ga0247840_10004125_pt1 | contig 23419 bp, 19 predicted proteins | sample LaCruzMarch2015__FD_192404 | JGI IMG/M metagenome (GOLD analysis project Ga0247840, IMG submission 192404) | Freshwater microbial communities from meromictic Lake La Cruz, Castile-La Mancha, Spain - LaCruzMarch2015_17m | ecosystem: Environmental > Aquatic > Freshwater > Lake | place: Spain... | reverse complement strand
TCCAAGGTTCCACCAGAAGCTGGGTCAACCAGACCAGCCGCCAACCTCTGTAGGTAATCTGTTTTCCATGCTTCATAAACGATATCTGGATGATTAGGCAACTTACCTTTTTCGCTTATACCCGGAAATCCGGCTGGTAACTGAGTCTTAAGCCTGAAATTCATAGAATGACCCGCTGTCAGTGGACCGCAAACTCCCTTTGATTTATCTAGATCTGGTGTATCGCTTGGTGTTGTCGCATAACTTGGTATAGAAGATAACTTTTGGACAGAGACCACGCTTGCACAACTAGGATATTGGACCATTATATTTTCATTTATATATTGACCGTTAACAGGATAATAACCAATACTTGTGTTTGAATCATAAATTTTATCAAAATATATATCTGAATAGCCTTTGTCGTCTATTGATTTTTTAACTATTTTATAGAAACTATCTTTGTATACAGAATTATCGAATGACATCTTTGCGAACATCGTCTTTAGTTGCAAAATAGATGTTACTTTAATTGAAGTAAGTGTAGGTTTTCCCAATATAGTTCCGGAGTCTACCCCACTACCAGAATCGCCCTGCCCGGAGCCTGATGCCCCACCCTGACCCGATCCAGATGCTGCATTAGAAGATTGATTTAAGCTAACAGATCGTATTAAAGCTGACTGACTGTCGTCAGCATAACCAAAGAAGTGAGTGCTTCTATTTATCAAAAGCAACACTCCGATTAATAACGCTATGCCAATAATTACCAAAGTTGTTATTTTTTTATTCATATTAGTTTATTTTAAGTTTAGGTAAATACACATTATATTTTGCAGACGAAGTCCTTTATTCCTCCACCACTTTACACCCTCCCCTTCAAAAGTTATAACGCCTTTTTTGTCTATTTTTATAGTTGTTGTCCCTGGATCAAGTGGTATATCAGTATGTTTGATGTTGGTACCTTGATTCAAATTGTTTGATATTTCTATTACCTTGTTGCCATCCTTATCTTCGTAAATCTTTCTTATATGGCTTGAATGGCCAACCGTATGCAGTGTACAATCAACCTCACCTTGATTAAACAAAGCGAGAAGCTCTTTCCATCTGGCCTCATCAAGGGTAAAATATTTTTTTAAAAAATTTTTAATATATAGTTGATAAATCATATCGAAATCATAGCCCAAATCCTGAAGATAAATAAGAGTCCTAACTATTTTTTCCAAATAAGCAGTGTTCCAATAAGTCTTGGGGGGTGTAGATGTTGAGGTGGTGGCTATGTTTGGGAATCCAGCTGGTGGAATTAATTTAAGAGTAAAATTAATCGATTCTACTGCAGATGTCACCTCACAAACGCCCCCCTGTCTTTCTTGAAGCTCATCTAAATATGGTGTAGAGGATGTAGATACTGCACTGACGGTTGGCTTTTTTACCACAAAATACGACTTGACGGAAATATCTCTGGCGCATGTTTTACCCTCAATTGAGACCTGATCATTTATATAATAACCATTACATTGATATCGACCAAGATTTTCAGAAGGACGATACCCCTTATCGAGATATATAATAGCTCTATTACCATAATCCAGAGACTCTTTGACAGCAGAATAAAAGTTGTCCCTGTATCTAGCATTATTAAATGATGACAATCTCATAAGATTATTTAATTCAAATAATGACGATATTTGAATTGAATTTAGTTCTCTTGTATTTGTATTGGGGCAAACCCCTGCACCACTACCAGAATCGCCCTGCCCGGAGCCTGATGCCCCACCCTCTCCCGATCCAGATGCCACGTAAGAAGACTGGTTTAGATTAACAGATCGTATTAAAGCTGACTGACTATCGTCAGCATAACCAAAGAAGTGAGTGCTTCTGTTTATCAAAAGCAACACTCCGATTAATAATACTATGCCGACAGTTACCAAAGTTGTTATTTTCTTATTCATGTTAGTTTAAATAATATTACGACCAACCATATAAGGCAAGTAACTTATTCTATACAAAGAATGTCTTGACCTAGATAAACCCCTACCTCCCCACCACCCTATCCAAACTCATATCATACTTTGAATCAAATCTTATTTGAGTGTTCATAGAATACCCATTCAAACTAACTACTGTGTTTGTGAAGCTGTCTGTTCCGGCAACCTTCTGTGCGCTAACAATAATTGGAGACTGATTAACCTGAGAGAGACTTGGCATAAATTCTACCTGATATGACATCTCTTTTGGATTAGAAATATACCCAGTTCCCGGTGCAATATCCCCTGCTTTCCAAGTTATAGTTCTATCTTCCGCATCATATACAACGGTTGAGCTCGCTGTAGAAGGAGAAACTTTTCCAAGCCATTTAACATAAATTGGTAACTTCGCTATATATACCAAACCTCTCACACTATTGTATGAGTTACTAATTTTTACATTTACAGTATAAGTTGTTTTGGTGTCCACCTTGGCTGGCATTGGACCAGTGTTTTCAAATGCGCCATCATTGTAAAGCAACTTAGTCTCCAAACCAAGGTCACTAACTATTCTAACCTTGCGGGATGATTGTGATGTGACCTCTTCTGAAACCTTGTTTTCATTTAATCTATTTCCCTTAACGGTAAAGTTAAGTGTTACCTCTGGTCTTCTAAAATTTGATGCTAAATCCTTCGTCAAATCAAAAACCTTCATATTGAAACGAGATGTCCCACTTTCCCCCGGAGCAACATCTTCCATTTGTGAATCATTACTTTTTTCCCAGTATAAAGTATCATTATCTGATTTGTAGAATCCGTTAGGAGCGGTAACGCTATTCCTATCGATAGCAACACCAGCAATTTTTCCTTCAATTGAAACATCGTGGATTGAAACATCTAAATTATTTTTCCACAGAACTTCGCCTTGAATAAGTTGCCCACTATTTGCAACAATAATCTCGTCACCGCTTCCATTTATTGCAACGTCAGCGCCCAGGAACGGAGCTTTCAACTTTATAGTTTGAGAAAGTGAAGCAAAGATTGTGTCAATCTCATTTGGATTATTAGTCTGTGCTGTCCCCGCAAAAAGTCTAACAGTTCGCTCTTGATTTGCCTGACCAAAAATCTTTGCATTAATTTCTATTTTCTTTGTCTCTCCCGGAGCGATATCTCCCAATCTCCAATTATTGCTAGATAAGGACGGAGCGGGACTAGCAGAAATGAAGTTATAACCAAAAGGGTATTCAGCATTTAACACAACGCCCTTGATCACATCTTCTGAATTTGATTTAACTGACACAATAAATTTTGTGTTTTGCTCTGGGGTAATTTCATTAACAGAATCAACAGTAATAGAAACTGGCCCCGTACCAATACCCATTGGATAGACTTTTTCTTTTACAAATAGACTATTTGTTCCAGGAAGTTTGTATTCTACTGCTACATGAATATCCTTTGTTGATCCTTCTTCACCTAAGATAATGGACTTGACAGTAACCCTTTGCGTTCCACCAGCCGGTATGTCCCCTACGGGAATTCTATCTGTTATTAAACTAGTCACCTTATCATCAGCACGCCTTGTCCCGTCAGGATATGTCATAATTAAATCCACCGCCTCGAGCGCATCGCTATTATTATTGAAGATATTAACATCCAGTGACAACTCTTGACCAGCGGAGATGATAATCGGGCCAGAAATATTTAATTCAATATTAGCGCCAGAAACTATATTTGGGTTCACCTTGAAGTAGTAATAAGCAACAGCCATGGCAACCAACAGAAAGACAACAGAAAACACAGTCAAACCCTTTAGAAAAGAATAGATTTTAGAGGAATCATCAGATTCTGTCTTTATTTTAACAACAGTTGCTGCAGTTTCTTTTTTTGCCTCCATCTTCATTTCTTCTGTCTTGTTTTGCTCATCCCAATCCCTATCTACATCAATATGATGAGAGTGCATTTTGACATGCTTCATTTTTGGTAGATTATCACCAGAAGAATAAAGCTTCTTTTTTAACTCTTCTATTTTTCCTTCATCGTTAGCGTTCATGCGATAAATTATATCACCCTTTGGATGATTTTGCTGAATTGCACGATTAAACAATTGGGGATAAATAACTACAGAGCATTCCGCTGTACATTACAATTGAGCTTCAGACAGAACTAATACCACCTCTCTTTTTGACTCTTCAATTAAATCAACACTTAAATCCCTTGTCTTAATATCCCAACTTGAAGAATACACAATTTCTTTCAACTTCTCACTTGGTGTTCCATAGCCAAAATGATGGGCAATTCTAAGATAAGCAAGGTTCTCAATTGCAATTAAATCATTATGATCTATTATTATTTTTGACGAAGTTAGAACATTGTTCAGAGAAGAAAACTCCTCAAAGACCTTTTTGTTCAACGCTTCTCCAGGAGAAAGTCTTTTGATGAATGTTAAGACCCTAGCCAGAGATTGCTTGATCTGAACTGGAATCTTTTTATCGTAAATGTTTATAATCTTCTCTGCACCTGTAATTCTCCATATCTCCTTACCTCTAACTAGAGCAAATTTGGCAAATGTTAAATCTTGAAGACTATATCTTAATTTTGATTGTAATTTACGGACACCCTGCGCTGTTGCAATAATAGTACCCAACTCATGTGTAAGAATTGTGAATATTTTGTTAGACTCTCCAGAAGCGGAGCTATCTATAATATAACCTTCAGTGTGATAGATTCTGTAAGACACATTTATTTATTTTATTTTACGCTTCCTTTTGAACAGAGGCGGATGGTTGAATTATAAATCTGATTTCTTGATCACCAATAGATACTGCCTCACCTCCCTCAAAATCTTCTAGAGTTAGACTTTCAGCTAATACAGTTTTGGCGATTGAAGTTTTATATTTATCCAAAAGCATTTTACCAACAATAGTATCTTCGATTTGCAGAATTATTTTATCCTGTGGTGAAAAACCAAAGGCCTTTCTAGCTTCTTGAATAGCCCTGATTAAATCTCGAGACATCCCCTCTTCTTTAAGATCTTCTGTTAAAACAGTATCCAGGATTATTTGATTACCAATTGCAACATCTTTTACATTCAATTCATCTTTTATTATTTCTTCTATTTCACTACCTAATTCCTTACCTTCTTTATTTGTATATATAAAAGAAGCGAGAGGTTGGCGAACCTTCAATCCTGACTTGGCCCGCAGAGACAACCCTGTTTCAACCAAAGCTCTTGCTGACTCCATGTTAGAAAGAATTATTTCCTCTTTTTCAGTTAATCCACCTAAGTCTGGCCACTCTTCAAGGTGTACACTTAATTTAGCATTATTTTCTTTGCTTGCACCTGAGCCCACATCACCACAAAGAAGCTTAACTTTCTGATATAAGTCTTCGGCAGAGAAAGGAATGGTTGGCGCAATTATTTTTGAGAAATTCAACAAAATAGAACGCAAGGTTGAAATTGCGAAGTTTCTGTCGACTGCATTGTCACCCTTAAATCTATCTCTTGATCTTCGGAGGTACCACGTAGAAAGATCATCTACAAATGCAGCAATAGGTCTAACTGCCCTAGAAATCATGTAAGCGTCCAAATCCTTTGTCATATCTGCATTTAACTTTTTAAGTCTTGCCCAAATCCATTGATCCAATACATTTTCAGATTTTAATGTACAGAAACTGTGCGTAGAATCCTCTTCAAACATATCTGAATATGTTTTATAGAATGTATATACATTATCTAATCTGTTGAATATCTTTTTATTTATCTCATCTAAGGACTTTTCAGAGAAGGCTACTTCTTCTGCTGTTATTGCGGGAGATGTAACAAGAAAATATCTGAGAGAATCTGCACCGTATTTCTCTACCACCCCCATCAATTCTGGAAAGTTATTCAAACTCTTTGACATCTTTTTTCCATCTTCTGCCAAGATCAAACCATTTACAGAGACATTCTTAAATGGAGATTTTCCAAATAGGCTAACCCCAAGACAAAGAAGAGAATAGAACCATCCTCTCGTCTGATCTAGTCCTTCGGCAATAAAATCAGCCGGGAACAGTTTACTACCCTTCTTCTCAAACTCCTCTTTGTTTTCAAATGGATAGTGCTGTGATGCAAATGGCATCGCGCCAGAGTCATACCAAACATCAAAAACATCTGGGATTCTTCTCATTGTCTCTCCATCTTCATTTTTCCAAGTAACAGCGTCAATTAATGGACGATGAATATCTAGTTCAAAGTTTTCAGTATGTGGCCATTGTACAAAATCAATATAGTGAAGAGAGCCTGTTGGATCAGAGATGTCATTCCAGCCACTTCTAATCATATCTCTTGTGGTTCTACCGTTTGCGACCTCACTCATCATTCTGATTGGTAAACCATGAGCGACGATCAAAATGTTTTCATCTTTATTAGATGAGTCTATTTCGTACAACGCCTCAGCAACTCTCTTTTTAACATCAAAAGAAGATTCCCCACCTTTTGGAGCCAAAAAGACTCTGTCTTCCTCACTCTTAAACGTTTTTAGTCTTTCACTCCACGACCGCCCTTCTAACTCTCCTGCATTGTTTTCCCTAAGGCGCGCGTCGTAAACTATCTTTGATTCATCAATTCCGAGAGCTTCCGCAACAATCCTTGCCGTTTCTTTTGTCCTTCTGAAATCAGAAGCATAAATTTTCGTTATTGGTCTTACATTACCCTTCTGTGATCCATCTGCTGTCGCTCCATTCTCTTTCAACTTCTCGGCGGATTCTTTAACCTGAGCAATTCCTTTTTCTGTTAAGCCATACAAATTTAAATCATGAGAATTGATAATATCTTTTACGTTTGACTCAGCCTCACCGTGTCGCATCAAAACAAATTTATTATTATTTGAACTTAGTCTGATCTTTTCCTTTAGTTCAGCAAAAGATCCAATTATTTCAGTTTTTCCACTCTCAGATTTCCACATTGGAACAGGCGCCCCCCAATATCTTGTTCTTGAAATTGCCCAGTCCCTTATGTTTTCTAACCATTCCCCAAAACGCCCAGATCCAATTTCTTTTGGAACCCAGTTTATCTTCTTATTCTCTTCAATTAATTCATTTTTTAACGATGTTGTTCTCACAAACAAACTTGTTGTTGCAAAGTTTATAAGCGGGGTCTCGCATCTCCAGCAGTGCGGATATGAGTGAGTCATTTTTTCCTTCGCTAAAAGCACATTCTTGCCAGCTAGAATTTTAATTATTTCAATATCGGCGCTTTGATGATCTTCTTTTGGTTTTGCAGGCTTTCCTTTCATTTCAGTTATTAAATCAACAAAACAACCATCAAAACCAACATGCTTTATAACAGGTAGATTATTAGTTTTAGAAAGCTTCATGTCATCATCACCATAGGCTGGAGCGATGTGGACAATTCCAGTTCCATCCTCAGCTGTAACAAAAGGAGCTTCACAAACTTTCCAGATATTTTCTCTATTTTTCTCAGACGTTTCCAGTGTCCCCTCTTTTTTGTAATAATCAAAAACCGGTTCGTATGAAATACCAACTAAATCTTTTCCAGTTAAGGGCTTGTTTGAATCTAGCAACGAAAGTGTCGCTGAATCTTCAGGGATTACTTTTTTAACTTTCAGAGATTCAAAAAGACTTTCTGCAAAAATGTAATTTTCTGTACCAACAGCAACACAAACATAATTTAATTCTGGATTCACAGCGAGCGCCACGTTTCCAGGAAGAGTCCACGGAGTTGTTGTCCAAGCAACAAAAGACGTTTTTGAACCAGAAGCTAGATTATAAAAAGTCTTTATAACATCAATTGACTCATTTTTTATTTCAAACTTTGCATAAACAGAAATATCCGCAATATCTTTATAACCTTGAGCAACCTCAAAGTTTGAAAGTGGAGTTCCACATCGAGGACACACCTGCATTACTTTATAATCTTCAAACACCAACCCTTTTTTATCCAATTCTCTAAATGACCACCAGACAGACTCTGTGTAGCTTGAGTCCATCGTCCTATAATCATTATCCATGTTTGCCCACCTGCCAATTCTCTGGATCCTCTCCTTCCATTCATCGGCATAAGTTAGAACACTTTCTCTGGCGGCTTTATTAAACTTATCAATACCATATTCTTCAATGGCTTTTTTATCTTTCAATCCAAGCTTTTTCTCTATTAGGTTTTCGATAGGAAGACCATGACAATCCCAACCCCATTTTCTATCAACATGAAATCCACGCATGGTTTTATATCTTGGAATAAGATCTTTTAGGGAGCTAGGCAAAATATGCCCATAGTGAGGAAGCCCTGTGGCATAGGGTGGTCCGTCATAGAACACAAAGTTTCCAAGTGGAGAGTCTTTTTTAAGAGTTTGCTCAAAAATCTGATTTTCATTCCAGAATTTGAGTACAGCCTTTTCTTTTGTTGAAATTGCACTAGCTGTAGCCTCATTCTGCGCACTCTGTGTGTCTTGCGCCTTGCCATGCCCTTTATCTTCAGGCATTTTATTATTTAAATCTTTCATGAAAGTATACTAGCACAAAAATAGCGTTTTGGTATAAAATAGTCCAAAAAAGGATCTGAAACAAAAAAACACACTGTTTTAGGTGTGTTTAATTGTTTTTTTAATCCATGATTATACTTATCTAAACCATCCAAACAGAACATTCCATAATCCTTGGAATAAACCACCGGAAGCTGTTGTAACATCAGCTGTTTGTGTATATTTACCATCACCATAAGCAACGGGAGTTACCATACTGATTGGCAACATTTGTCTTGGTGATGTCTCTGTTCCCCACCCAAGGCCGGTTAACGCAAGGGAGTACAAGCTTGAGTTTGTGCCCAAGACCACGAATGAATAAGATACACGTACATTAGAAACACTACGCGCCAAGACCTTGAATGTCTTACCGTCCGTCGAAACCGTACCCCCAACTGGATATGTATAGCTTGCAACCAAGTTGTAACTTGAGGTACTAACTACACCGTTTTTATAAATCTTGACATAGTCAAATGTTGTACCAAAAGCTGGCCAAGATGAATTCGGCAGACCTAATATTATGTCTGTATTTAGAGGATTTGCAATATTCATGTTAAAAGACGCAGTATACATCACTGTTGAAGTAGCTGAGCCGGGAGGAGTTAAGACATTTTTAACAAGCGTTGGGTAACTAATCATTGAAACATTTGGGATTGTCGATGTTGCAGGTGTACCTGTGGCATTCCCAGTAACTTTAAAGTAGCTCGGCTTGCTCTTTCCGTCAGATGTTTCCACTATTACATAGTAGTTTCCAGGAATAACTGCTGCGCCAGGGTAATTCAATCCATCTTCACCGATTGTTGATGCCATTTTAGATGGAATCGCAAATGCTAAATTATTACCAGTTGATGAATTAATATTTCTAATGGTAACCTCCCCATTGATAGGAGACGCACTACTTGTTGCTGCACCCGGTACAAGGTTTGTAGAACCTACAAAGCTAATTGTATTATTCCTTCCAATCTTAAAGTTAGATCCATTTATAATAACCTTGGTGCCCACCAAGCCAGAGGAAGGCGAAAGAGAATTAATAACTGGTCCAGATTTAATTGTAAAACTTGAATCACTTCTATCCGCATAATTTTCTCCAGAATTCTTCATGCAAATAGAATCAGTTGCAGGGCAATATAAACCCATTTGAAATTTTCCATTGGAATAAAATCTTGTGGGAGGATTTGATTCTGTAGATAGAATTGAATCGACATACTCCGCTTTCCACAGATACTGCTTGTCTCCAGCCCTGACAACACCCAACTCTTTACCGATCCCTTTATCACCTAGCCACAATATTAAATTTAGTTTTTGATCAGCTGGTAAATTAGTATTCCACCTTACCAGAACAGACTCTCCTTGCACATAAGATTCTCCGCCGTTTGGAGTCAAAACTTTTATTACCGGAGTTGATGTACTGACAACTATTATAGGTGGCCTTGGCCCTCTCGCAGCGGAAGTATCAATTACTCCAAAACCCAAAAATGACAATGTAAACACTGCCATTAAAAATACTGTTAATAAACTTCTTTTTTTTAGTGTTACCATTTTATTTAATTAATATAATTTATAAGAATACAATTAATTATATCATCTCACACAACATCTCGTAATGATGTTGTGCACACATTAATTAAACATAAAGATGGACTACATCCTCCTCGGAACCTTAATTCCCAAAACATTCAATCCATTAGTTAAAACAATTAGCACACCCTTAGTTATTGCCAACTTATAAGGAGTCAGTGCGTCACCCTCCACAAGAATTTGTGTATTTGCATAAAAAGAGTTAAATTCTGAAGCAACGTCCAATAAATATTGACCAACATAATGTGGAGCATGTTCTATCTCAGCACGCAAAAGGACCTCGGGGAATCTGACCAAGATCTTTTCTAGTTTCCCCCCAGCCCAATCTAATTGGCAAATTTTTGGTCCATCTGAGTTGTCTGTATTATTCAAATCCTGAATATTAAGATCCCCAGCATTAACCACAACCCCCTGTTTCTCTGCCTTATCTAATACAGATCTTGCGCGAACACAAGAATATTGTAGGTATGGCCCAGAATCACCTTCAAAAGACAATGATTTTTGCGGGTCAAATACTATATCTTTTCCAATTGTTTGTCTTAAAATAGTATATTTGATAGCAGAAACTGCGATTTGCTCAGCAATCTCTTTCCTTTCTTCTTCAGGTATATCCCTCTCTTTCATTTTTAGAAGCGCCATCTCAGTCATATCTTCAATCATAGATTCACCCGTTATAACATTTCCAGTTCTTGAACCCATCTTACCTGTCGTAAGTCTTAACATACCATGTGAAAGATGAAAATTCTTTTTTGCTATCTCTGGATATATTTGTTCAATTGCTTTATAGGAAACCGCCAGAACGTTATCTTGTTCATTGGCTGTAATTGTATATGAAATATCATACGGATCCTTATTGTACTTAAGAAGGGTCAAACCGATTTCTTTTGCCTCATAAGTTGGCAATCCAAATTTGTTTATAAAAACACGAGTATTTAATCCATAGTTCTCTCCCTTAAAAATTACCGCTCCTTCACTTTCTTCAAAAATTCCGCTCTTCAGTCCTTTTTTAACCTCTTCCAAACCAACGACAAAACTATCACTTTCAAAGAAGTATTCATTAAACTTTGTTCCAAGAGTCTTATAGATTTCTTCAAAATGTTCCATACTCCATTTTTTGCCCAAATCATATAATTTATTTAGTTCAGGATCAGACTTGTCGTAAATATTTTTATTTATCTCTTGAACTAAGTTTTCATCTTCTGGATGTTCTACAAAATGAGTTGCGCCTTTTGCGTATATTTTACCGAGGAATGCCACTTTTTCACTGAGCGATTGTGCATCGCTTGGCCACTCTGCACCCTCTTCTTTTTTTAGCAAATCAAAACCATAGAATGTTAAAGCTACATGACGACCAACATCACCTTGATAGCAATATCTTTTAACATTACCACCAGACCATTCTGATATGCGGGCGAGTGATTCCCCTATCGCGTTAGACATGAGGTGCCCAATATGAAATTGTTTAAACGGATTTGGATCTGTATACTCATAAATCATTTTCTTTCCAGTGTGTAAGTCTGATTTTCCATAATTATCTCCACCTTTAGCTTCATCTAATATTTCCTTTATCAATCCTAAACCAACCTCTTCAGTTAGATAGAAGTTAATAAATCCAGGACCAGCCACCTCAACTTTTTTAACCCCATCCAAAGAACCATCAGAAACAGCCGCTTGTAGTTTTTGTAAAATTTGATTAGCCAACTCAACCGGCTTAACACCAAGTTTTGGAGCGAGAATCATAGCAACATTTGTAGAATAGTCCCCATGAGATAAATCCCCAGGTCTATCTAGTAGATTTTTACCAACCAAAAAACCAGAAAGATTTGAGTCTTCCGCCGCCTTTAATATTGCTTCAATGATAGCTTTGTTCATATTTGCTATATTATCATGCAATAAAATAATCACAAACAAAACCTCACGGTTTTATCCATGAGGTTTTGTTATGAGACCTTTGCGGGTCCTATCTTAATATAATAGATTACGCCACAACGTCAATCCCAAGCGAAGCACATGTTCCTTCTATCATCTTCATTGCTCCTTCAATGTCCTTTGAGTTTAAGTCAGGCATCTTTCTCTCTGCTATCGCCTTAACTTGAGCTTTTGTGATCTTTCCAACTTTCTTTGTATTTGGATGACCTGATCCCTTCTCCACTCCAATTGCTTTAAGGACAAGAGAAGCTGCAGGAGGAGTCTTAAGAACAAAATCAAAAGTTCTGTCCTCAAAAACTGAGATAACAACAGGGATAATATCACCTGCCATAGGAGCTGTTGCATCATTGAATCTCTTTACGAATTCTCCAATGTTAACACCAGCTTGACCAAGTGCAGGACCTACCGGTGGAGCAGGATTTGCCTTTCCAGCAGGAATTTGTAATTTTAATGATTTGATTATTTTTTTTGCCATAAATATATATTAATTGTTTTTCTTTATTTATGGCCACAATTCGCGAGAGAAGCGCAGGCGTATTTGGCCAAAGTTCTTATAAAATACCTTATATTGGCTTAACTTGCAAGAAGTCCAGCTCAACAGGTGTCTCACGACCGAACATTGATACAAGGACCCTTACCTTTCCTCTATCTGTATCAACCTCTGAAACCTTACCTTCCAGGTCCTTAAATGGACCATCAGCCACCTTTACAAGGTCCCCAATGTTTAGATTAATGGTGTGTTTTATGTTATCGCTAGACATTCTTCTGAACAATTCCTCAACCTCCTTCTTTTCAAGAGGGACAGGAGTTGTACCAGAACCAACAAAACCGGTAACTCTGGGTGTGTTTCTAACCATATACCATGTATCATCGTTCACAATCATATCGACTAGGATGTACCCTGGGTAAATCTTTTCATCTTCCTCTATTCTTTTACTTCCCTTGATTTTGATCTTCTTTTCTGTAGGAACGATTACATTGAATATACGATCATCCATACACAATGACTCAATACGCTGTTTGAGATTTCTCATAACGGCGTTTTCATATCCTGCATATGTGTGAATTGCATACCAATTTCTCTCTCCTTGTTCTTGTTTTGACATGGTTATTTAAAAATTAGCTTTTAAAATTAACGTAATATAAGGCTTTTGAACAAGCCTGTAAAAATGGTATCAAGACCAGAAACATACAAGGCCACAACGATTGAAACAACAATAACTAGTGTTGTATAAACAATAGTCTGTTTTCTTGTTGGCCAACTTACGTGCTTCATTTCTGATTTTGTTTCACTTATATATTGTTTTATTGACATATATTTTGGTATTTTAAAACACCCTTTCGGGCGCTCTAGATGTTATTTTAACGTTTAGTAGTATATATTTTAAAGGGTTAAATGTCAACCTTTTGACTTTATCTATGGATGTTGCATACTGTTATACAGATTCAGCTCCAAACTGACTTTACTATACAAATCAATCTCCCACCACCCTCATCTTGAGGCTGGAAAATTGAGAGATTGAGAGTTTAGTAAATTCAAAACAACCAGACACACACCGCACATGAACACAAGTATCAGCCTTTGTTATCCATTCTATATAATAATATCTTTATCTGTCGCATATTTAGTTGTTGGTTTTTCTTGCTTTGTTTACTACCATAAGAAAGTAAATACGGCCGACAAAATGGACGCAACGTACTTTCTCTTGGTAATCCCAATGTTCACTCTCTTGGGTTTTTTTGCCCTCGTAGTCTGTGCTCTGGAGTACCAGACTACACTACCACCTGATAAGGAAGACCAACCGTAAGAACACCACCACTTCACACACCCCCCCGCCATCCGGCGGGGGATCGCTTTTATATATACAAACAAAAAGACCTTATAATTAAGGCCTTTTTGCTTCTAAAATAAGTTCATCCCACCCAACTCTAACACTATCTTATACTATAAGTTATATTTACATCGGATGTAATCTTATTCTCCCCCACCGGCAGATTAGCGGCCACAGAATCAGCGGATTCCGTCATTTTGGAACTCATCATCATAGGATATAGATATCCACCGTTAGAATTTTCAGAAAAGGATGTAATTTTACCTAACTTAATACCTAGGGCCACAGCAATAGTTTGTGCCTGAATTTTAGCTTTTTGTATAGCCTGATCTCTAGCGGTTTGTTTTGCTTTATCCATATTATCAACAAAGTTTGTAAGCTCACCAACATTAACTCCTATGTTACCAACCATCGTAACCAAGGTGCCTGCCAAATCTGGATTCTTACTTATATCCGTGATCTTTACTTCTACTGATTGATTTGTCTCATAACCTATAATCTCTGTTGTTTTATCTACGCAAGGAGGAACGGCTGAACCTACAGAACTATTAACGCTGGCAACTGAAGTAATACCCAGTACAGTCTTTGTTGACGATGCAACCCCCTTAACGACGGGGGTCTTCACCACAGTGGATGTTGCCTTACCTTTTACAATAGGCGCCAGCTCTGTAGCGCAAGAAGAAGTTCTTGAACTATATTTTGGATATGTATTAAAGTTTAATGTTTTAATGTTTTTATCCAAAACACCATTTTGCTTTAAGATAACAATGGCAGCGTTAATTTTATTTGTCGCCGCGTCCTGAGAAGATTTAATATCTCTCCCCGTCTCTGTTACAGAGATTGTAAATTTTGTAGTATCAGGCTTAACACTTACCTCCCCATGCCCCGTAACTACAATTGCATCCTGTTGGCCTCCTGCCTTGCCACCCTTCCTTTCTCCAACACTTGAAACCACCAAGACTGTTAATGATAATATTAATAAAATTGAAACAATTTTTAATAATGAATTCAATTCTAGAATTTTTTTCTTTCCATTAGTTTTTGAAATATCTTTGTTGATTGCCATGCATACATTATAGCAGAGAATTGTAAAAAGATTCAAATAAATTTTCAAAAAGAGACGTAACAGTGAGTGGCCCAACACCACCAGGAACTGGAGTTATTGCATAAACCACTTTTGAGACATCGTCAAAATCAAAATCACCACAAACTTTTCTAATATTTTCTCCATCACCAGTCAAAATATCAGCTGATGTGATACCAACATCAATTAGAACTTGATTTTTTGAAACAAAACTCTTATCGATAAAACCCGGCTTTCCAATTGCTGATATTAAAATATCTGATTGCTTGGTAATCTCTTTTAGATTAAGAGTTTTGGAATGACAAATTGTTACCGTAGCATTCTTTGCAAGCATTACAAGCATTAATGGCTTACCAACCAAAACAGAGCGTCCAATTATACAAACCTTTTTACCTTCAACATCTATGTTGTATTCGAGAAGTATACTAAGCACACCCTTGGCTGTGGCTGGAATAAAGCCTTTAAATGATGGCTCCGTGAATTTATCCATTCCCCCAGCCTTGTTTTCAACAACACCGCTTTCCTCACCTTCTAATTTAAAATTTCTTTGGACCAACAATCCTAGGCTAACACTACTTAATCCATCAACATCCTTTCTATAATCAATAGAATTCGTAATGTTGTGAACCGACAAATGTCTAGGTAGTGGCAGTTGAACAATTATTCCATGAACTGAATCATCCATATTATAATTTTGAATCTCGGCGATGACATCAGATTCACTTACGTGTTCAGGCAGCATAATGTGTAGGACCTCCGCGCCAATGTACTCTGCAAACTTTTTTTTCTGACCAATGTATATGGAGGAAGACGCATTTTCTCCAATTTGAAATATTACTAGTGTTGGAGGAATAAACTTATCCCCCTCTTTTTCTTTTATCTCATTAATTTTAGAGCGAAGATTTTCCCTCTTGTTATCTCTTATTTGTGTTCCTTTTAGTAAAATCATTTTAGAAGTTTATTTAATTATCTATTAAAACCAAAATATTATACCTAGGAATAATACACCAACAATAATCCTATAAATAGCAAAACTTACAAAATTGTGTTTTTGAATAAAGTTTATAAAACTCTTGATAGCAATGATCGCCACAATAAAAGCTGTAACAAAACCTACTGATAGAAGCACAATTTCATTTTGTCCAATATCGCCCACTCCTTTATATAGATCTAAGACTGAGGCAGCAAACATTGTTGGGATAGCAAGCAAGAAAGAAAACTCAACAATCTCTATTCTAGAAATTCCAGAAATCTGCCCACCAATAATTGTTGCTGCTGATCTTGATACTCCAGGAATCATGGCGATCGCCTGATAGAAACCAATCTTAATTGCTTGAACATAACTAATATCTAAATCATCAGAGTTGCCATGCTTAATACTTAATTGAGAGTGTCTTTTTGCGTTATGCTTTTCAAACCAAATAATTAATATACCTCCAACAATTAAAGATATAGAAACAATGAGTGGGCTGGCAAGTAGATATTTTTTTACAAAATCATGAAGAATCAATCCCAAAATAGCGGTCGGGATAAAAGCGGCTATCACCTTTTTAATAGTATCCCTTGATGTTATGAGTCTTCTGAAATACAAAACAACAACGGCAAGTATTGCACCCAATTGGATGAATATCTCAAATGTCTTTAAAAAGTCTGTTTCTTGTATTCCAAGCAACTTAGAAACCAGTATCATGTGCCCGGTTGAAGATATCGGCAAAAACTCTGTAATACCTTCAACTATACCTAAAATTATTGCGTGAAATATGTTCATAGAAGCATTGTATCACAGCATCTATATTATTTCAGTTCCTCCTTTCTAAAAAAGTTCTCAAATATAAAGACAGACAGCGATGAAATTAACAATCCCAACAGGATGCCGACGACAACATCACTCAAATAATGAACTGATAGATACACCCTACTAAATGCAACAGCAAGAGCACAAGATGACAAAGCAACTATAAACAAAAACCTCAGAAAGATATTTTTAATATGATCCTTGTATGCAAATATTAACAATGAGCAAAATAACGTTGCAATTGTTGCGTGCCCGCTTGGAAATGAGTGCCCACTTACCTGAACCAGTGCTTCAACTGGACGCGGTCTAGCAATTAAAATCTTTACAATGTAGACAGCCAGTGATCCAACACCCAAAGTCACAAAAAACTGTATCAAATAATAAGGCTTTTTACATAACCAAAAAAACATAACAGCAGCAATTGTTAACAATAAAAAAGATTGAGGACTTCCAATACTGCTCACAAACAAAGCTATCTTGATACCAAGTGGAGTTATAAAAGAGGACATCCAATCAATTATATTTAAATCGATTTTATGAGCCGATAAAAGTAAGGGTGAATTCATGTTTTAAATTAAATGTCTAAATATAATTATTACCGCAACAAGAACAGCAGAGACAGAGGCAATCAAAACTGAACCAGCCATAGCATCCTTGATTATTCCAACCACAGGATGATGGTTTGGCTCCAGCTTATCCCAAGTGTATTCAATCGCACTATTAACCATTTCTGACACAAGTACTATTGATATAACTATTATTAAAAGTGCTAATTCAATTAAATCACACTCCAGGTATATAGCCAAAATTAAAACTATTATTGATATTACAGCATGAAATCTGAAGTTTCTTTCATTTTTAAAAACATGTCTGATTCCCTTCCCCGCACAAATAAATGATTTTAAAAATGGATTTGGTTTTTTGTTAGCAAAATTCATAATACATATAGTATACTACCTAAATACAAATAATATGATTTTAGATATCCCCAAATCAGATAATGGATGTAAAACAAGACTTTTAGTGATTTTTGTTGCCTTTTTATTAATATTCCTTGCCGACACTGCAACAGCAACCATAACAACTCCATATTCCCCAGAAATAGACATCCTTAACGCCAGCAGTACTGTGGGGGGAAATTTATTGAACAAGAGTTCATCCTCCATAGTTTCTATTAATGCTGTAAAAGTTTGGCAGGAAACTGGCGAATTTACGAGAAAGTTAAAAAAAGGGTCTAAAGGCAATGATGTAAAAGTACTTCAGATAATTTTAAAATCCTTGACTGACGATAAGACAAAAGGGCCTATCACAAACTATTTTGGCCTAAAAACAGAGGCTAAACTTAGAATCGTTCAATCTAAACTAAATCTACCAATTACAGGAGAACTTGATCTGGAGACCAGAACCGCATTAAACAATCTAATATACAAAGAGCTTTGTCCAACTGCAATGAGAGTGATTGGTCAGGATAATTTTGTAGAAAGTGATTTTGATAAAGTTTTTGAAAATTTAAACAGATCCAAAGCCATTCCCCTTGATTACATACCACAGGACCTAGTTAGAGTTTCAGAAAAAAATAGAACCATTGGTGTGATGTGTGTTTCAAGCAGGATTGTTAGACACCTAGATGAAATGATTGCTGATGCAAAAAAACAAAAGTTAGACATTGCGATCACGTCATCTTATAGAAGTGCTGACATGCAGAAGTTTTTGTATTTAATGTGGATAAATAAAAGCGGAGCTAGCGCCAAAGCTGGAATCGCAGAAGCGGGACACTCTGAACACCAACTTGGAACAACCATAGATGTATCAGGTAAAAGTATTTCCTATGCTGGTGTCAGTCCAAAATTTGCTAAAAGCAAAGAAGGAAAATGGATGGCTCAAAATAGTTATAAATATGGTTTTATAATGAGCTACCCAGATAAAAAACAAAAGGAAACTGGCTACATTTATGAGCCGTGGCACTTTAGATATATTGGCGTGGACAACGCAAATGATATATTTACTGAAAAGATGACTATTCAAGAGTTTTTGAATTTCTCTACCACACCAGCGACAAACTCTACATCTACAATATCCACGTCTACAATAGATGAATTCAGTACAACCACATCAACTTCCAGCTCAACAAACACAGGGTCATCATTTACACCCCCAATACCACCAACCACCCTTTAGACTAACCAACCCTTAGGAATATTGCTCCACAAAACAAAGAAGCTAAAGATACCGAAGAATATAAAAATTATTCCTAGGATTATCTTTCTTGTCCAACCTGGACGAAATACCTTTGGTAGAATTGTGTGATTTAACCAAAAGACAAGTGCGAGATGTACAAACATCGCAAAAGCATTAATTACAGCTCCCAGTATTATCAATGTTTTTGGTTCATAGACATTAAATAGAAATAGAATTATTCCAAACGCGATTTGAGCCCAAACAAATGAATAATAAAGTCTGGCTAGATTGATCTTTCCATCTTTTTTTCCATGTAGTTTCTTGATAGCTAAGTTTTCCGCCATTATACGAGATGTTGAATCCATAATTCCAAGCTGAGTTTGGAACAACATTACGGATACCGCAATTAAAAACAATGTTCCAACAAATGGATATGTTGTTTGTCCAATAATCAATCCTTCCTTGATAACAAAACTAATTCCCTGAGCGTTACCTGCAAGATCATGAGTTGTGGCATAGGATAGGATCATTAAGAAAATCATTGATATTAAACCCAAAAACCAAAAAACAAAGGCGTGTTCAATGCTAATTAATTTCCACCATTTTTTGAAACGGTTAACATCCTCAGGTGTTGCTGCACAGTCCGTACCATCTAAAACAATTTCTGTGCCATCATGCTTGGAAAACAAACTTGCAATCTTCTGAGAATATACCCCCATCCCATAGCCTTTTTCTTTTATATAAATTGATTGGGTCAGATTCAAGTTTCCACCAGCGCCAGAGTATGCGAAAGCAGCCAAAAATGTAGCGAGACTTATTCCAGTTGGAAGAAACCAAAATCCTTCCCCTTTTCCAATTAGGCCATGCATGAGTGCAATCCAATCAGTCTGCGTACTTATAAATATCGCCAATAAAAATAAAAATGGAACAGCAATTCCTAGAATTATTTTGGTAAGTGTTTCCATCATTCCATAAACAGTCTTGCCGGTACTCAAAATTAAACCTATCGCAAGCAAGAATACTATGGCCACCCATTTGAAACTTTCTATTCCTACAACACTAGACATAACTTGTGCTGATGCAGCTATGATTCCAGGTAGTCCAAACCCGATAAAAGTTGAAACAATAAACCAGTATATTGCCGGCTTGAAAATTTTATGAATTCCAACAAATACGCTCTCCCCCTTAACTAGGGCATATCTTTCAATTTCCATATTCAGGAAGTATTGAAAAGTAATTCCGAGTATTGCCCCCCAGGCAATACCTAGGCCATAGTTAGATGCCAGATAGGGCCAAAGAATAACTTCTCCAGAGCCAAGGCCGAGGGCTAAAATAACAAAACTTGGGCCTATTAGTTTTCTTAGCGCTACCGGTTTTGGAAATAATTTTAATTCTCTCATGTTTGTTTATCTGATTTATTGCTTTATTTAAAATTCTTTTATAATATTTACCTAATAGTATACTATTTAATTATTTAACTATCTAATTACCTCATATTCGTCGTCGCTCTTCTTGAAAAAATATGCTGTTATGGTATTGGAACACCAAGTCCACAAAAGGCGAGGCCAACCTACTTTACGCGCCCTTCTTCCTGTGTGATATATTTTTAATTCGAGGGGAAGCCTAGTTTTGCCAATTTTTGCAAGACGCCAAAACAAATCCATATCTTCACTAACCGCCAATCTCTCATCGAACCCCCCAACCTTCACAAAAGCCTCTCTTTTAATCATTTGAAACTCTCCCCCAGCAGCCCCAAATCCAATTAGATTCAAGAATGAAAAATAATAAGCCATTAATTTGAATATAATTATATCTGGAATAGTTGCCAATTCTTTCAGAACAGTACTACCTGAAGTGACGGCAACTAGGCGAGCATCTTTTTCAAAATACTTTTTAACTTTTTTAATAAACTCATTCATGTCAGGGATAATTACATCAGCATCCATAAATACAATGTATTCCCCTCGTGCCTCCTTTGATCCCTCATTTCTACCTTGTCCAATATTTTGTTTCGTCTTGCCATCATGAACTATAATCTTATGTGCATATTTTCTTGCTATCTCAACTGTTCTGTCAGTACTTTTACCATCCGATATGATTATTTCTTTCTCACCAGAAAATGCATCTATTGATTTTAATGTGTTTTCAATTGTCTTTTCTTCGTTCAGTGTTGGTATAACAAAAGATATCATAATATTTGTATTTAAATTTATTCGACTACCAGGCTCGGCCATTTGATAATAATACTACAATTCCTTACTTTTCCTACTTATATAATGGGAGAAGAAGTAAAACGCTAAAATAACCACTGCAGCAACAGTTATCAAAAATCCAATTTTAAGATTATCTGAAATATTTAGATATATTTGTCCAAAGAAGTATCCGATGGAGAGCATAGCTGCCACCAAGAAGAATTCTCCAACGATATTTATAATCATATATTTTTTAAAGGAAACTTTAGTCATTCCAGCTGCAACTAAAATTCCTATAGCAAAACCCAAACCCAGTGTTAACTTAGAGAAGATTAGGATCTTCTCATGATATCTTGTAAACAATTCATTTATCTTTTCAAACCTCTCTGGGGTGATTCCAAAAAATTTTCCTTTTTTACTCAATATTGGACGAGCAAAATATCTACCCGCAACATACCAGATAACGTCTCCGATCAGATCTCCTATTAATATAGCAATAAATAAAGGCACTATTGAAAAAAAACCAGTTTTGTATAAAAAACCAGCAGCAATCATCAATATTGGACCCTCAATAATAGTGCCAACTGCAATAAGCGGATATCTGTAGTATGTAGCAAAACCCAAGAAGCTATTTAGAAGTGTGACTGGATCAGGCATTTTATTATTGTACTACAATTTCTTTAAAAAGGTTATTTGGAAACAGGGCCTCCCATGCCATTTATCAATTCCAGTTTTTTGGTCTTTGTAAATCTCTTAATCTCAGCCTCCCTCCCTCGTGCCTCCAATAATGTTCCGAAGTTTTCAGAGTATTTCAAAATCACTGGGCGTCTAATTTTTGTATAATGAGCACCAGATTTTAAGTTGTTATGTTGATTTAGTCTTTTTTCAAGATCATTGGTGCAACCAACATAGAGAGTTTTATCAGAACATTCTAGGATGTAGACTGTGAACATTATTTAGCTTTTATTGCCTAACCCCATTAATAAAATCAGCAAACCCTTCCTTGTTTAAGAAAGTCTTGATCGTATCTCTATGACCAAGAAAAAGGTTCAGAGGTAATTCACTCAACAGAAACCACCTCCACTCATAGCATTTGTTGGGCTCCATAATCCTTGGCTCACCCTCAACCTCATCGGCCAGAAAGTTTATATGAACGTAATGGGTGTTGTCCTCACTTAAGGGATCATTAACAATACTTTCAAAAATCAAATTTGCAGTAAGACCGGTTTCTTCTTCCAATTCTCTTTTAGCCCCACCAATCAAAGATTCCATAGACTCAAGATGTCCTCCGGGCAATCCCCAAAAACCATCGCTTTTAACATGCTTTCTCTTACCTAGTAGAATTTTATTATCCTTTATCACAAAGACATTAACAGCCACCTTTATTATTGGTTTTTCCATATAGAAAGTATATCAGACCAAGACTCACTTGAGGAGTTAGTTTTTAGACTTTAAAAAGTCCGTAATTGCTGAATAGGTTTCTGAATAAGTAAACAGATCATTGTGACCCCCGTCGTTAATGGTCACAAACGTATTCTTGGGATTCAGCGTACCAAATAATTTTACACCCAGTTTATATGGAATAACCTCATCTTTATTACCGTGAACAACTAAAATCTTTCCGCTAAAGCTATTAAGAGCCCTAATGTTATCAAAAGCATTATCCACCATAAATCTTGTAGGATAAAACCAAAAAGTATTAGCTGCAATATCAGCAAGACTGGTAAATGGAGATATGAGGATTAACTTTTCAGGAGGCTTTTGTGAGGTGTGGTAAGAAGCGGCGCCCGTACCTATACTCTCACCAAGTACGGTAATGTTTGTAATTTTATTTTCATCGATATAAGACAAAACATTCTGCACGTCCTTTTTAATTAAATCGTGAGATGGTTTTTTAGTATCGTTACTATATCCAGCATATTCTACAACAATGTATCCATAGCCTGATTGAGTAAAAATATCGATATAAAATGAACGATCACATGCCGAACCGGCATTACCGTGATATAGGACAATGGTTGGCTTTGAGATATCTTTTATATACATCCTGGTTCCCTTATATTCAACTTTTTTTGAATCCTTGAATGCAGGACACCCTGTAAAACTTTGACCATCTGGATGATACACAATACTTTCTTGAAATGCAGTTATGACAACCCCAAAGGAGATATAGAATAACACAAGGATACTCAAAGCTATTTTGTTAACTTTCTTCACAAGGGAATTATAACAGAAATATACAGAATGGTAATGGGGTTGCACTGCTCGTGTCGGAGCAAAATGAAAATGTCACCCCCAGCAAGATAGAAATGTCACCCCCCCTCGGAAATACCAGTAAAATCTGGAATACTGAGGAATAATGAAAATAAT
>Ga0247840_10004124_pt1 | contig 23419 bp, 27 predicted proteins | sample LaCruzMarch2015__FD_192404 | JGI IMG/M metagenome (GOLD analysis project Ga0247840, IMG submission 192404) | Freshwater microbial communities from meromictic Lake La Cruz, Castile-La Mancha, Spain - LaCruzMarch2015_17m | ecosystem: Environmental > Aquatic > Freshwater > Lake | place: Spain... | reverse complement strand
TGGCTTGCTGCTCCTGGGATTGGTAGAACTAACGAACCGGTAGATGATATGGCTGCGTATGCCGTAGATGACAACGTATGGAGATATTTTTACAATGGGAGTCCACCCCATGGAGCCGTACCCCTATCAATTGCATTCGGGTATAATACTTTTGGTGTATTAGAAGGTGTTACAGGATTAGAGTATGAATCTAACCGGGTTATATCGCCATACGCTCAAATAGCAATACAGTATGTATCAACTGGACAAAAATATTTTTATACTTTAGTGAATCCATCGCCAAATATAGTTGAACTCGGCGGGCCATTGGCCCCACAAACACCTCTATAAAAATACGAGCTTTGTGCATTTAGGAACATAAATAATATAAATGAACACTTATGAATACTCTGTCACAGGTCCAACAGACGGCATGGGTACTGTTGGCGGTAAACAAGATGTTGCAGTTACTATGCATTATGATGCATCCCAGCCTGGGGCATTAGCTACTTTCCATTGGAACGGTGAATATATTGACGGCCGCCCTTGCGCGATGTACATAAAAGTTAGTCAATTAGCTCCCTGGTATATATTAAAAGTTGAATTTAATGCATCAAGACTTGGCCAACCATGGAAATATGTAGTGGATGACAATGCTTTTGAAGGCAAATTTGTAGATTCCACAATAGATTATTAAATAATATCATATGGCACAGCCTCCCAATTACAGTGATATAGCAAGAATTGTAGCATCAAAAGCTATTAATTTTAGTTCTTTTGAAAACACCTTAAAGCGTGGTGTTGGGCAAAATATCGGTAGAGGTAATATTCCTTACCCACCGCCCACGCCCACACCTTCCAGTACGCCACCTCCGCCACCCTCAAGCACACCTACACCTACGCCCACTCCTTCACCAACAGGTGGATGGTCAATGTTATTAACACCTTTTTCTTTTGCAGATGGTATTAGCCTTCAAGGATATTATCAAAACCAAGCGTTTTTTTATAATGGTACTTCATCTTTTGAGGGGTTTCCATGCACAACAACGATATTTTTAAACAACCAATATCAATGTGATGTCACATGGCTTGATGACAGAATTACTAATAATTTAGTAGCTTTTGCATTCGCTGAAACAAGTGCTAGTCCAAAGTATTATGGTACGTTGGTATCTGAAGTTACTGGTCAAATAGTTTATTTTAATAGATATTAATATTCTTTAAATTTAATAAATAATTGTTATGGGACCGTTAAACTACCCTGTAATGCAGGTGTATTCGCCTTATTGCTACATTGGATACACCGGTACAATCTCACTCCCATTTAGTTCTGTAAGGAATTTTGTTAAAAAAATTCTAACACCTCGTACAGATACACGTATAACTTATTTAGTTTATACTCCTGGACTTCCTCTCCCGGGTTCATCGTTTACACATTTTCAACCTGGATCCACATATGAAATTACATCTTCTTTACCGCCCTTTGCTAGCTATACCATACCTGTTTGTGGTAGTTTATTTGACTTTCCGCGAGTTATGGATCTTTTTTCTGGAACCAATAATAGGATTGGCTATAATTACATTACTATCAGTCCCTTTGCAGGCGCCTTTCCGCTATCGACATTTAACAGTTATATTAATTTAATTTATGCAGTCAACCCTATAGGGAATAATTCCTACCTTGTGTACAGACCAGGCAGCTTGAGGCCTGCTTTTACACATTTTGAACCTGGAAGCAGTTACAATGTACAGATAAAGGGCACCATAAAATTACTCCCTACACCTACTCCAACACAATCACCAACCCCTAGCATTACACCGAGCAATACACCAACCCCCAGCATTACACCGAGCAATACACCAACCCCCAGCATTACACCGAGCATTACACCGTCTAATACTAGAACACCAACTCCAACTCCGTCTAACACTAGAACTCCAACACCCACAAAAACACCTACACCCACTCGTACACCTACATCGACCACTATTTCATTGCCCGCCACAGTGTGTGTTACTGGTGCAGGAGAAAGTGTTTTTAATACCTTTTACTCTAGAAATGCCAGCCTTAGTAATGGCAGATATTATACGGGCTTTCCTTACCTCAATCCCAGTTTTATACCTTATTTACTTTTTACTGAAATTATATATCTTGGGGGCCTTACCGCCCAAGCGGGGTGGATCTTGACGGATGACGGCGGAAATATTTTCTATTACAATGTTACATCTAATAATTACACGGTACCCCTGCAAGGGTGGCAATCTGCACCGTTTGGTCAACCACCAGTTCCTGTACTAAATGTTGGACCTTGTGCAACACCCACACCATCACCAACAATAACTTCAACACCTACACAGACACCAACAAGAACTTCAACACCTACTCCAACACGAACACCTGTACTGCCACCTACTCCTCCACCTACTCAAACACCTACTCAATCACGGACACCAGCACAGACTTCAACACCTACACAGACACCCTCACGAACACCTGTACCCCTGCCAGTAGAGCCTCCAGATGGCTTTGCTGTATTATCTTACATTTATTTCAACAGCATGCAAGAAATGCAAGTGGTGTCTGTAAAAAACACAGTCAATTATGGCAATGGTATAGTTATGACTGATTTAGGCAATGGCACATACCGATCATTAAATGTGTGGGCAGAAAATAACAAAAGTATTTTAAACAGTCCTCAAGAAATTTTTAATTATAATGGCTCTCACAAAGGACTGCGCACCACACACATTGCTTATGGAGGCAAGAACTGCAACAGTTTCTATTCTGCCATTAGCAGCTTCACAGTTTATTTTAACCGGTACACTGGTAGTCTCGCCCAAAATTCTGTTAAACCTGCACATGGTTATTTTAACATTGTGTTTGATAGTGCCGGCAATCCAGTAATTAATTTAAATTCTAGCCGATTCACTTTTCCTGAACGATATAGCGGCTATGGGGACGGAAATGGCAATACCATCATACATCAGCCTGGTGGTTCACTCATGAGATCATGCGCAGATCAATCGTTTAATGGATATGAAAGATATATGGCAGTTTCAAAATATGATGTGGCTAATTGTGATCTACCATCTTCTAACTATAATCTTTATGGTGCAGATACATATATGTTTGTTAACGATGTAAATTATTATGATAAAATGGGATGTTATTATGGCTGGTTTCAGAAACAAGCCTTCATAGGCGTTCTGCCTACTCTTGGTAATTATAGCACATATGGCACCACAAATAACTTATTTTTAATATCTCCCCAAGCCAGCACAAACGGTTATGATTTCGGTCGCGCAATACGCATAATGATATATGAAATAACAGGGGGAAGTGGATGGCCAAGCTCCTATGAGTGGAAACCTGTGATAAGATACAAAGCAATGTACCAATCAGGTGACGGTCAATTTAACTGGTTAGACAATCTGGGTCAAGGAATATTTAGTACTCGGGATCCTTACTTCACAAGAGCTGTGCAACCATGCTTAACTTTCACAGGCCTGGAAAGAGGTTATGGTAGTCTTCAACCTATGCCAGTGGAAGGATCCTTGGCATGCTTGCCGGACAGATATGATTATTACTTCAGCTCCAGCATTCAGTGTGGCGGGAGACCTAAAGCAGGCTATAACGGACAACAAGCAGGTACCGCAGATAAAGATAAAATTGTAACATACAATATTAAAAGCTACGATAATGTAGCAGCACTTCCAGAGGTGGATGTTTTGCCCTGGCCAAACCCAAGAATACCAGAAGTACAATGCCACAAAAATGTCTCATCCTGCATAAATCCAGTGAACGGATTTCCAATAATTGCGTTCAGAGAAGTAGGAGCTCCCATTGGACGTGGCCATTGGAACTCCACACCGGATGGCTTGAGACTCATGTATTACAATGGCACAAGATGGTTGAATTGGAATGGTGCAACCACATACTCTAGATTTTGGACCAGAACTGCCACAGATCGGGTGGTACCCACCCAATACCCTGGTTACATCAAAGTGTTGTGCAATAAAACTGGCACAAAAATTTGGACATATTTTATTTTAAATTCATTTGTAGGGTATAACCCTTCTCCAAATAATCCCAACTTTGGTCCAGGTGGCAAATACGATGCAACATATACAAATGCTCAGCATTTGAACAGTGGCATATATAAAATGACATTCACAGGGTCAGTAGCAGCAGGATACAGCCCAGGCAGCATTGAAACAGTAGTTGCCCCTGTAGGTAATAGGGTAATTACACAACTAGAAGCAAAGAATCAGTTTTTAAGGTAACACTATGGTAACACACAACATAAAAAAAAACAAAACTCTTTTTACATACCAAGGTACAGCAAGTTTACCTTTTAGTACATATAATAGCTTTCTCCTGAGTATTAATACACCCAGACCAGACACCGGCCGCACATTTTTAGTATATAAACCTGGTGTAGTGTTGCCTGGTTCTACTTTTACTAATTTTACTGCAGGCACAGGGTATGAAGTTAATTGCAAAGATGATTTTATCATTAGCAGCGACTCTCCAGAGTATTCTTTGTCTTATAATATTTATCTGTACAAAGGTTCAGGTAATAATATTGGTCAAAACATAGTAACATTTCGTAAAGATGTTAGAGCTTCAATACCCATATCTGCTTACGGATCTGATTTTTTATCTAACTTAAATGCTGTTTTTAGAGTCAACTCAAATACATATCCTTACAATAACTATGAAGTTTATAAACCTGGTTTATCTAATAGATTTTTTACAACCTTTGATCCAGGGAGCAGTTACCTGGTACAAGTGAAAGGAAGTTATATTTTAGGTACATATTCTCTACCAATAACACCCACACCCACACAAACAAGAACCCCTACTATTACACCAACTGTAACAGTTACACTAACACCGACTAAAACGCCCACATGCACACCTACACCTTCACCCACGCGTGGAAACATAGTAGTGATAACTAAAGTTAATTTACCTGCCAATAAAATTTGGAAACAAATTTTAATTCCTCCTTTAAATTTTTTAAATGCATTACTTTTTCCTGATGAAATAAATCCTAAAGCATATGCTTCATATGACGGCTGTACAACTTGGTATCCGTGTCCCCAGTCTTTTGCCCCGGACGGCAATTATGAAGTAAGCTTCTCTCCACTATTAAATGCATTTATAGGTATATATCCTTTACGAAGTTACCCTCAAAAATTAATTACATCTTTCAACACCTATGACGCTGGGTATAACTGGGTTACAAATTCTATTCCTGCAGGTCCATGTTATCCCTCTTGTACTTTCAACTCTCCAATTTGTACTGGCGAATCAAAAATAGCTGTATATGATTATGCATCTGGAGTTATAGCTGAAACTTCAAATCGCGGATCAAGCTGGAATGTGTACACAAATCAAAGTGGAGGAAAGTCTTCACAGTCTTTTTGTGGTTTCTCATTTAATGAGTGGACTGCAACTCCTGAATTTATTTTTAATAATTTACTAATTAGATCTTCTTCATTTTTAAATTATACAGCAGAAAATAGTGCATTGCTCGCTATTCCTCCAGAAGCAGGACCTTTTACTCCTAATACTTTTCAATATATACGTGGCCTAAATGAGGGAAATGGCAATTGGTTAGGTTTTTGGCATGGTTATTGTAGAGGCGGTACATGCTACCATCTGTTCATTAAAGTAGGCAATACTTGGATATTAAAGAAACACCTGGCAGGTGGTGGTAATGTTAAAAAATGTGTTAGCGGAAAAGATATTTATGGAAATAATGTTTATGTTATTCATGCTACTAGAAACTATAATCCATGGATTAATAATCCCTCAAGCAAGCCGTCATGGCAATCAATTCAAGGCCCTACTTATACTAAAGATTTTAATACCTTTTATCCATTAAACATTCCTGATAGCGGTTTAGGAGGAGGCCCTGGTGGTGGTTTTACCACTATTACAGACATAGCGTTTCATACCGGTACAAACAAATTTATTGTAATTGGCCATGCTGGTGGGGATTGGGAACCACCTATTCCCAGTAATTTCTGTTTTCATATTTCAATTGAATAAATACTCAATATGTTCCAACACAACATAACAGCTTTAAGAACATTGTTTACCTTTCAAGGTACATTGAACCTTCCTTTTAGTACATATAATAGCGTCTTAAACTTTATATACTCGCCCCGAACAGATACAAGACGTACATATCTTGTGTACAAGCCCGGTGTTCAACTACCAGGTTCAACCTTTAACCGGTTTATACCAGGTACAGGATACGAAATAATATGTGGTTCAAACTTTACAATTACTGTACCTTCGCCTGAATATCAATTGCCTTTTAATGTAACTGTTTACAGTGGAACTAATGGTAATATTGGTCAAAACATTATTACATTTCGAAAAGATGTAGCTCCAGTACCTATAAGCTTATATGACAGTTTTATTAATGTGGTTTTTCGAATAAGAACTTCTGATGTTCCAACACAGTATTATCAGAACTATAGACCTAGGCTTAATAATATGGCTTTTACTACATTTGAACCAGGCAGTAGTTACATAGTCCAAGCCAAAAGCAATTTTACAATTAATTCTATTTTCCCGACTCCAACTCCTACAACATCTCCTACCCCCTCACCCACCAAGACGCCCACATGCACACCCACACAAACACCTACTGAGTCTCCTCAAATCACCCCTTCACCTACACGAACTTTGACCCCTACTCCCACTTTAACTTACACACGCACTCCCAGCCCAACACCAACTGTGCCGTTATTTCCATTAGCCAACGGCGATTTGTTTGTGTTAGGTGTGTATCGATCTTCTGCAGAGAACAGAACATACATCTGGGTCAGAGACAAAGACACACTAGAATTTAAAAAACTGCAGGTGGACACTGGTTATTATTCAGGTGACCCTACACCTGTTATAGTATATGGCCCGGCTAAAAAATTGCCATACATTTTTTATATACTCCACAATCAAATGCATGTGATCAGATATAACCAAGCACCTCAAACTGTTTCCAATCCCTATGGTGTGCAAGATGATGTAATTCATACTCTTGACGCAGGTACTGGTTTCATAACTGCAAAGGTTACTATACATAAAAACCAGGGTGTGGACATGGTATGGTTGTGTATCAATACTACTAAAACTGGCGCCAATTCCACACAAACGTTCAAATGCATTAATTTGAATACACTTGAAACATTCAACACCATAACTGCTACTTCTACGAAACCAACTTATTTTCTCACCAATACCAACACATTGTACCCCGCATATGTATATTACGGTGTTGATAAAAAATGGCATTTTTCGGAATATACTGGCAGTGGCTGGAGAGATGAAGTGTTTTACGCCAGCCCTGGTGGTGCATGGCCTCATTCTTCCATAGTAAATTTCACATTTAGACCAGAAACATCAGAAACATTCATACAATACTGGGGATATGTAACTGGCTGTTCAAATGAATTATTCAGAAGAGATGGTGTCAATAATTATACACGAATTTTAAACATATGTGGTGGCCAGGATGCTTATGGGTGGCGAGGTGGCATATATGTTGATGCTTTGGATGGTTCATTATACATGATAAATATCAAAGGGTTTACTTTTCCCAAGGACCCAAGTGGAATACAATGGTGTACTTGCACAGGCAATACTGACGTCAGAGGACGCATTTCATATTCAGGCAATGGTTCTGTGTGGACACACAACACAAATTTTTTAATCTTGAATCAGAATGGATTTACTGGCGTTTCGTATTTAGAACCTAAAGTCTATCCATGGGATAGATACGGTAACATAAAATGGAGTTTTAACCCTTTTGCACGCATCACCAATTCCTATGATAGTGGCATGTATGGCGTAAGGGATAGAACGTTAGACCCAAATGGCAACACTGAATTTTATCTGGATTACATTTTAAACGGCAATGTGCAAGAAACCACATTGTTAGATGCACAATTGGTTGCTGGCACAGTACAATATACTTTTTCAATAGCCTCAAATGTTTATGGTGCATAGCTCTTTAAAATTAAACTTTAAAGATAAATAATCTATATGGCTACTATATCAGTTGTCAAAATAAAAGTACGAAGAGGTACTAATAACGATAGGCAGCTCATAGTGCTGGACAGTGGTGAGCTCGGGTATGTAACTGATACAGAATCAAGAAGATTGTTTGTGGGTGATGGCAGCACCAGAGGAGGTAATCCCGCGGGAACCAAATTTTATGCAGCAAATATTGCAAATTCGCTCACAGTATCTACAGCTCAAGTTGGTGATATCATCTATAATACAAATGATAACAAATTATATTCACTATCTGGATATGATTCAAATGGATTTCCTAATTATGCTAACTTTCCTGGCGCATATCAAAACATAAGTGCCAAGACAGATAATAGTTCTTTGGAGTACAGTGCTGGCGGCTTCTTGAAAATAAAAGACTTGGGAATAGATTCATCGCATTTGAACACTTCCGTATTTGACACAACAAACGGCGGCATTGCAAGAGCTGGTTCCACTGGCAATTTTTATGTGAATTATGATAATGTGACCATAAAAGTCAGCCCCAGCAATCGCTCTTTGTATGTAAACATGAATTCCATATCTCTGAGTGCCATAAATACTGTGAATCAAACCATAAATGCCAATGGTTTGGGCATGAACAATCTGCCCACATCCAGCTTAGGACTGTCAACTGGTAAGCTATGGAATGACAACGGTTATATAAGGATAATACCATAATGGCCATCGAAATTAATCAGAACACAGTAGTAAAAATTCTTGTAAGGAGAGGTACAGATACTGAGCGCAAACAAATAGTGTTGTCTGAAGGTGAACTCGGCTATAGTATAGACACTAGAAGAGTTTTTGTGGGCGATGGCATCACACAAGGCGGTGTAGTGATGGGCAATAAATATCTTGGCAAGGCTCAAGCTAAAGAAGATTACAATTCAATAGCTCAAATAGGAGATATTATATATCAAACTGGTGATTTATATGATAACGCGCAGGTATTATATGGGTATAATGGCTCTACTTGGGAAAATATACATCCTTTACCATATTTTGGTCAAAATACAGTCGCATCATTGGAAAAATCACCGACTGGTTATTGGCGTGTTAGCAATCAACTACTTGGAGTTGGCTCTGGTGTAGATTCCGGGTTAACTTTAGTTTATGATGATTCATTACCAGCAGACACCAACTCCATAACCAACATAACAAACAGAATTGATTTTGATTCTAGATATATATCGCTTTGCGCGACTAATAATAGCTGGTACATGGGCGACATTAAGAATACCAAGGTAAAAAATAATTTAACTGCCACATTGAATGTGGATAAAAATATTTTTATTAATGATAACGATTCCAATCCTTATCAACTGCAGTTGCTTGCCAGAGATCCATTTGATGAAAACCCAGGTGCCAGTTTGATCAAAGCAGTTAGTGGTGGGTTGAATATTTCTGGTGCCACACGCACAAGCTTGGTCATTAACAACAATGAAGCTGTGAGAGTAGCATTTAATAACAATATTAATACTGTTAGTACAATTATATCTTCAGGAGCTTCTGGCACTTACGAGAATCCTAATTTTAGAGTTATCAATGTTTCACGATTTGACAATGATGCATATTTTGGCCCTTCAGCAGATGTGACCATCATGGGCAACTTGTCTGTTTATGGAGACATCACATATCTGGACACCATTGTTTCCACAACAAGTGCCTTGAGCGTAATTAATTTAAACGATAATCAATGTGCCATGGTAGTGGCACAACTATCAGATGAGACAGATCAAAATCAAACTATTGCTAAATTTATAGAAAGAGTAGCTCTTAATAATAACGTAAATACATTAACAATCAAGGAACAAGGGTATGTGGGCATTAATCAATTTGATTCTGATAATTTTGAAACGTTTGGCAAAAATTACGCGTTTGTAGTATCTGGTGGTGCTTGTTTTACGAGGGATCACAGATCAGGTAACTGGGGCGGTAGTAACAAGTTTCAAGCTATCATGGGTGAAAATGTACCTCAAGATGACGGTTCACGTATCACCTTTAAAGCGTATAATATTACAGAGATTAGTTACACTAAAAATCTTAATGCTCAAACCATTAATTTCACCACACCAGTGGGAGGCAGCATATCCATAGGTGCTTCAAACATAACTCTTGACACACTGGGAGCTCAAAATGGCAATGTGGATGTGAGAGGCAATTTGCGCACAACCAAAGACGTTATTGCATATTACACATCTGACATAAACTTGAAAACGAATATTAAAATCATAAATGATCCCAAAGAAAAGATCAATCAAATATCTGGCATCACTTTTGATTGGAATGAAAATGCAGACAGAACAGGCACAGAATATGGTGTCATAGCTCAAGAAATTGAAAAAGTGTTACCCCACTGTGTGGTCACCAGAGACAATGGGTACAAAGCTGTGAAATATGATAACATTATTCCTCTTTTAATTGAAGCAATAAAAGACATATACAAAAGGATAGAATAGTATGGGTTATCTTATTGGTAGTAGAAATATAAAATTTTCTAAGCTTAACATTTTAAATGGAATTAATAGGTTTGATCAGGTTTCACTGAGCGGGATTGAGCTCGAATCAATGGGTGGAGCACCTCAAGCTCAAGTTCTTAATTCACTTGTATGTATGCCTAATCAAGTAGAAAAAGCTGCAGGAACACCCCCTGATTTTAATAATACAGAAGGATTTAGAAGTGATTATTGGTATTATAAACCCCCAGGCGCGCCTTACACCAGCTTAGGAAATGCGTGGGTTATCAGTAGAGCAAGCGAATTTATAGGCGCATACAATGACATACCACTAATTAATGCATTCACATCATGGGTAGGCATCACAACACAATGCAATTTGACCATTGAAGGGTATAGCGGTGGTGGCCCACCTTACAGCATTTGGTTGACAACGCCTGATCCTGATTTGCCTGGGTCAGGCACTATAGCGCCCAATGGCGTTGTTCTAAACAGATGGAACATAACAGGTGGCAGTGTCACATACCGTTGTCAAGTTGCAACTGGAAGTGGCAGAATAAAGATATGGATAAAAGACGGTAAAAACTGTGGCTCCATGAAAGACATATACACTGTGGCATCATATCCATAATGGATATTTGTTTTATTTTTCATAAGTTATTATAAATGAATTTTGTTAATGGTCTTCAAGGCATCTGCAATCACATCATAATTGAAAATATCTATAAATTAAGCAATGACCATGTTGCATACCGGTTTTTAACAAGAAATATTAACATTTTAAACTTCATCTTCAATAAAAACTTTGTTATCAATGATAATTTTGCCATTGATATATTAACTGGGCACCCAATTGATTTAAATTTGATAGTTAATGACAATAATTCTTTACCCTTGTTACCACAATATATATCTCCGCCTTATCTTTTTAATCAAGAATTATTTGACAGTCTATCAGATGATGCCAAAAAGATTGATTTTTCAAGTTATCAAGCTGATTTAATAGCGTTTTTAAAACAAAACAGAGTTACTATTCGCGCCACAAACAAAATACATTCTAATGACCTGCACACCTTGCAAAGCATATACACAGTAAGAAAAAAACAACTAAATGATAAGGATGACAGCTACAAAATAGTATATTCATTCAATACAATTAAAAAAGAAATAGATAGTTTCCATAATGAAGTCGACAGATTCATAGGTATTAAAGCTATTACTAGCGAGGAGCGTATAAACAATTTTAAGGCCTTCATTCTTAAAAAAATTAATGAACAAATACCCATTGCAGCAGCTAAATTAATTGAAGAAAAAGAAATTTCGTTGAAATCATTATCTAAGGACGAGCAGGACATTGTAAAAGATGATATAGAGTCACATTATGCATCAGAGTTACATTACTTAAAAAATACTGACTATGCAAAGATGATAGAGTACTATCAGAGTATTGTGGAACTAATGTTATTTTGGCCTTCATGGCTGGAAATACCAAAAGAACTTTCCATCTACAGCCACTATGACAACTCCATTTTAAAATTGAACTGCGTTTTAGCTAAACTAGGTTTTAAATCCATTGATCAGCCTATTATCGACATTCTTAAAGACAAATTTACACAACAAATCAAAAAGAGAAAAACAGAATTGTTGGATGAAATTAAAGAATGTTCAACTGATGCAACTATCACTTCAGATTTATCAATTCTTGCAGATAATATCAATAAAATAGATGTAGACAATTTCTATAATAAGGATATTAACATATTCAAACTATTTTTTATGTGGCCAGAACATTTATCTCCACCTTCCAAGGAAATGCTTGTAGCCCAAAATATTATCAATAACAACAGTCAAATCGTTTATATATGAATAGAGCATGTGTTGGTGTTTTGAGTAAAGACTATTTACTCGGAGCACAAGCCTTTTTAAAATCATTAATTGTAAACACCCCCAGTTTCAATCTCCCTTTCATTATCTTGATATGGGAAGATTTTAATTTCTCGTGTCTTATGGATATTTATCCAAATATAATTTTTAAAAAAATAGATTCGAAATTGTATGAAAACAGTAAATGTGTTTCACAACACAGGGTCTGGAAGTACAATGTTTTTTGCAGATTGGAAATGTTTAAACTGTACAAATATGACTATTTGTTTTATTTTGATTTTGATATGTTGGTGTTAAAAAACATCGAACACGTATTTAAGTTACAATATGATTTTGCAGCAGTTGGTACAACTAGCAATGCTCAATGGTTTAATGGTGGCTTTTTTATTGTGAGTAACAAGTATCTTAATAAGAAAACATTCAATAGTTTACTTGCATTATCTAAAACTAGAAATTGGGAGGGTAATGAAGCGCTGCTTAACAGTTTTTTCTTTAAAAAGGTGCATTTTATGGAAGGTCAATACAATACAATTACAATAGACGCATTTGATATGCAAAATGCGTCTATCTTGCACTATGTAGGTGAAAAGAAACCTTGGCATAAGGGAACATTAACTGATAGATACCCCTTTTCATGCTTTCAGACTAATAGCCCTATAGCACTTATAAAAGCATTAAAGCTTTTCGAGTATTATAAAGAATTAGCTATAGCCTGATAATCTGTAAAGATCTTTTTTAAGCGATTTACTGTTTTAATATAGCTAATAGAGTTTGAATTGTTTTTAAGTATCTCTTGTTTAATATCATCCTGAAAGCAGTCTTCTTTCTTTTCTGAATGCCATGGCTTTTTAAATCCATGGTACTGTATGATATGTGCTGTATTTAGCGTATCATCATTAGCAATTGAAGATACAACATTATATGATTGAGGCAAATAATAAACTAAATTTTCAAAATATTTATTAAACACTGGTTGATCGCTTGACCAATTTTTATCAGATGTAATTTTAATTAAATCTTTTTTTATTTCCTCATTAAAAAGGTTTCTAGATATAGACATTAATCCGCAGTTAAATCTTTTTTTATTCATATCATCCAACTCCGGAATACCTAAATATTTTTGGCACGCTGCAAAGTCGTTTTTATATTCAAAAAGCTCTTGAATATTCTTTAAAAATATCATATCGCTATCAAAAATTATTATTCTGTCATAATTTAGTTTTAAGTCAAAAGCATCAAATCTGTAAAAGAGATTGTAGCCCCATACTTGTGTTGTCGGGAGACAATTAATATAGTCATGTTTTTTAGCATCTATAATTATAATTTTTTTATATATTTTCTTAAGCACATCTACATTATTGCTAGAAAGATGACCATCCGATAAAAGAAGTATATCATAATTAAATTCAGGGGTTGTATGGACTAAGCTTAGTAGGAACGTTTTCATACTTAAAACGAAATTATCATTAAGAGCTAATAAAATTGCTATATTGTCTGACATCATAAGTAATTATCAATAAAACATTATGATTCCATTATCTATTGTAATGCCTGTAAGAAATCATGGCGAATATCTACAAGAATCTATAGAAAGTATTTTAAATCAGAATTTTACAGATTTCGAATTTCTGATAATAGATGATGGTAGTATTGATAACTCTGCAGATATTATAGAAAATTTTTCTAAAAAAGATAGTAGAATTAAGCCTTTTTTTAATAATACACCACAAGGCGTTACAACTGTATTAAATTTTCTTATTGACAAAAGTAATTCTAATATTATTGGTAGACAAGATGCAGATGACATTAGTATGAATGAGAGATTTACCATACAGCTTAAAGATATTAAGAATTACGAATTAGTAAGTTCTAACTACTATTCAAATAATAATAATCATTCAATTTTAATAGAAAAAAACGACACAGGTATTTTAATATTCTTTAAAAATTTATTCTTTTATTATCTAGGTGCACACGGTCAAATAGTTTTTAAGAAACGCTCTTATGATAAGAATTATAAGTTTTGTCAAGATTATAAATTATTTAGTGATATAATAATAACAGATAGGCATAGTATAAAAATTATTCAAGAACCATTATATTTTTATAGAAAGCATAAAAATTCTGTCTACAATTACCACCGTAAAAAACAGCTTTTATTGAGTCTAAAGATATCACAGCAAAATATATATAGATTGTTAGGATTAAATCTGTCGCTTAAAACTATTCTTGATTTAAGAGCATTTATTACTAATAGTAAGTCGCCGAAACTGCCGTTACCTGTATTCAATGTATTTTTAAATAAAATTGTAGATGTGTTTAAAAATAAGTATTGCAATGAAAAAGAAAAAACTGTAATAGATAATTTTATTAGAGAGACTTATCTAACAATAAAAAATGTATTCTAAGTTTTCTGTCAAATATAAACTCCCTGTTCTTTTCAGATATAATTAGCATATCTTTAAGTAGATGTATATACCATAATTTTGATATATTTTCTTTAATTTTATCTTCAACTAATAATTTGCTCTTTATAATAAAAGAAAAAGTATTTCTTGTAGTTTTTTTTCTTAAAATATGCGCTTCCATTAGTTGGTTATTTTTATTATCAAAAACAGTAAAACTATCGTTTATTTTAATTTTATATTGTTTTAAGGATGTTATTTTTTTTGTATTTTGTTTATAATTTTTAATTACACTACGCACATCTTCAGATCTAACAAAAATATTTGTATTTGTTAAAAAGCCTCTTTGATAACTTTTTATATTGATATCAAAATAATCGTATATTTTATTAAAACAGTCACTATGAGATGAACCGCAAATTATATAGGTTTTATTATTGTGGGAAAATTTAATAGAAGCACATCTTAAGTAATCCTGTTCTTTATTGCTCTTTTCGTAATTTAGATCGATAAAATTAGGATTTAGGATAATTTCGTTCTTGGTACCAAAAAAACTATAATTTCTTGTTTCTACAGAACTTGTAGGTATGCTGTTTAAAAATTCAAAATAATCCTTTGTATGTATAGTGTTTTCTCTTTGAACTACAATTGTCACACAACTATTTAGTTTAAAACACAATAAGTACCAATAAATTATAATGTGGATACACAGATAATAGCTACTTTAAGAGAACTAAAAAATGAATTTCCAAGATTTAAACTAAAGCAAATTATCTTTAGTGTTTGTGAATACCTTTTAAACATAAAAAACGAAAAGAGCTTACTTGAGAATTTTGACAATTATTATAGAGCTTATCGAAAAAGTGTAACCTCTGCTATAAAATATAAGCTTATTAATAATACAAATCGGAGTAATAATTATGTGATTTACTCAAAATTCTTTTTTTCAGAGTTTAAATGCCCGGAAGAAATTAAAAATTGTGAACAACTTAGAAAAGAATATTTTAATCAATTAGATATATTAAAAAGTAAAAAGAATTGTAGAAAATGCGACGAAATGAATTTGCAAAAAAGTTTTATTTCTAATATATTAGCAAACTCTATTAAGCTTAATAAGAAAGTTATATAATGTATTCTTTATAGGTATCTTCTTATTAAAATTAGTTGATGAATTAAAGTTACCATGTTGTAATGCTGTATTGCACCAATGTATAGCGTGTGAAGGTGTTTTACCCTTAACATTTAAATAGTTGCTTCTTAAAAACGATATAATATCGTCATTGTTATCAGCGCCAAAATAACTTTTATCTACAATATAGCTTTCTAAGTTATGCTTTACGACGAACGCATCTAAAATTTCTAGAGGTAAAAGCCATCTGCTATTAGCCGCTGTAACCTTCTGTTCTGTTTCCGTTATGAGTTCCATTAATCTTTCATCACCTTTAGGAAATTTTATTATATTGGCTACTACCTTACACCTATTATGTGGCCTTAAAACTATGTCTTGTTTGAAGTCAGCAAAACTATTTAAACATGTCACATCCATATCTACATACCATCCACCTTCTTTATAAAGTAAATAATATCTAAAAATATCAGAAAACCCGCCAACTAATCCCTCATAACAGTCGCCATTGCCTTTGTATGTAAAGTATTTTTCTTTATTTAAAATCAAATTAGCATCAAAAATAATGTCTTTATACTCTTCAGGTATGTTTTTATCATCATATGTCCATAGTTTAAAACTGTGCCCGTGATTCTTAAAACTCTCTATTGTAAGTTTTTCTAAGACTGTAAATTCATTACCGTTCCAAAAAGAATTAATTATCATTTAATATTAACAAAGTTATTTAGCCTGCTATTAGTTAAACTCCAATAATAGCTATGCATGTTAGAATCATACTTGCCTCTGTAAACAGGCAAGAGATCATGTGATTTTCGTAAATAGTCTATGCACTTTCTCTGCACTGGTGATTCGCCTGCAATAATTTTCTCGTTTTTAAAATTAACAAGATTGTATATTAGAATAACTTTTTTATAGCTTCCAGTCTCAGTATATTCAATATGGTTTAAAAGATCTGGATTTTCGATGAGATTAAATAGGTTTAATAAAAACTTAATTTCATCTTTATCTTTAAAATAGATATATCTTTTCTCTAAAACCGATCCACCAGCATACTCATACGAAATACCTTTATCATGGTTTTTCGTATTAATGTCTTTATCAATAAGTACATTTGCAAATTTATAGTTTTTTCCAAACTTAATATGCAAATAATTTATCGGTTTAAGTTCTCTGTTTAGCTTAAATCCAAAGCAAAGCCCGCTCTGTTTATCTTTATCCCAATAATCTATGTACGTATTATAGTTCTTTGAGTCGGGTAAAAAATTTAAAATTTCATTTTCACTGAATTTTCTATAAACTTCACAATATAACTTATAAAGAGAAATTTTATTTTTATAAAAATTAAACGAAATACCGTTTGCTAGTTGTCTGGGTACACCGTCGACCAGCTTTATTCCTCTAAAAGTGCTGTTCATATTGTTTATAAAGTCCAGATTTGCTGAGTTGTTATAAAACATGTTAAAGACCTTGTTAAACATATGATTGTGTACTTAGGTATGGCTTATAGATATCAATTATATTGACCGTCAATATATAATGAAAGTGATGGATAACGGGCTCGTTTTTCACTGAATTGAGTTATTATATTCTGTTATAAGTATATTTGTGAAGTTAACTACACGGGCAATATTGGAACACAAGAGAGGCCCGTTTTGCATGATGCCATTCAGCACGTTAGTTGTTGATGCTTATGGTGATTGTTATCCCTGTGAAGTGGCTAGAGGAGAGAAGGAGTTTTTACTTGGCAATCTCAAGACACAAAGCATGGACGACATATGGAACGGAGATAAAATCAAAAAAATCAGGCAAAATATGATCAAAGGTAACAGAAATTCAATTTGTGATTTGTATTGTCACGGTAAAAAAGAGTATTCTTGCAAATCGTTAAACCATATAAAAAGATTCAAGAAAGTACAAGAAAAAATAGACACAGTCACGCCTGCAGGTCACGCTTCATATTATCCATTGATCTATCTCTTCAAGAGTTCCAACATATGCAACCTGGCTTGTAGGTATTGCAAAGTTGAATCATCTAACATGTGGGGCAACTTGCAAGACGCTGTGCACGGTAAAAGAAAAAAAAACAACACTCTTATTGGCATAGGCAGAGAAGAATTAGACAAGATAGAAGAACATATAGATGACATAGAGTCTGTGGCCTTATTTGGTGGAGAACCCACTCTGTATAAACTGCATTATGATTTTCTGGACAAGCTCATTGCACTCAATAAAACTGACATTAACATAGTGATCAGTACCAATTTTACCAGTTCTGGATTAACTGAAAACATTTTTGATAAGATTAACAAATTTAAATCACCCATTGTGTGGGGGTCAATAGATGCTCATGGGTCTGTTAATGACTACATACGCCAATATTCTGATTTTGTAACAATAGAAAAGAATGTAAGATATGTGGTTGAGCATTGCAATAACACAAAATTATACTTAAACAGTGTAATTTCAAACATGAACATATTTAGCATCATTGATTTGCATAAAAAATGGCATGATCAAGGGCTTCTCAAAAAAGATAGTATTCGTTATACAGTTTTGGATGAACCAAAAATTTTTAATATAAAATATTTTAATGATAAAACAAAGAAAACGATAACAGACGTTTACAATGAATACATCAATTGGTTGGATTGCCCGGACAGTGATACATATCCAAATAATTATACTAAAAATACAGACGCAATAAGAGCAAATGTCTTGGAATATATGAATGATGCAGTTGATGGCAGCACATTTGAAGAAACGCGCAACAAACAAAAAGAATATTTCAAGACATATGATGGGTTTCTTAAAAACAGACCAGCCGAATTGAACTATTTGCATGAAGATTTAAATGAAAATTGATAATTTATTAAAAACGGAAAATTTTTGCATTGTACCGTTTTGTCATCTTTATTATTCTGCAGATGGCTATGTGTATCCTTGCCCTTCATTATGTGATTACCCTGACATGAGACTAGGATCAGTAAAACAGACACCTCAAGAATTATGGAATAGCCCGGTAATAAAGGCTTTGAGAAGCAAAATGCTTAAAAACGAATTCTCCCTGCCCTGTTACAAAGAGTGCAACGGCAGCTTGAATTCATGCAAAAAATATGTTGGCACAGACATGGCTAACCATGCCAAAGATGTCATTGAAACAGCCCAACCTGACGGGGAATGTGATTTTAATTTTATATCCTGGAATGCTGTATTTGATACCACATGCAATCAAAAATGCAATTACTGCAGCTCCAGGTACAGCACAAGCTGGGTTGCAGATGAAAAATTAATATATGGAAAGCCCATTCTTGAAAATGTTACTGTGAACAAGAAAATATATTATGACAATATGGATAGTGTAAAGGAGGTGTGGTTTGGTTGTGGTGAACCATCTTTGCAGCAAGATACATATGACATACTTGAAAAACTTGATAAATCGGTCAAGATTAGATTAATAACAAATCTAACCAACTGCACCTTGAAAGGCAGGGACCTGTATGCATTGTTGTGTAAATTTGATGACGCCATTGTGTTTGGCAGCTGGGATTTAGATGGTGAAAGGGGTAGCTACATACGATATGGCAGTTGCGAGAAAAAAATTATCAACAACATCAAGAGAATAAACCATTTAAAAATTAGATTTTACCTTCAACCTGTAATCAGCATTTTCAATATATACTATTTGTTTGACTTTCACAAGAGTTTGTTTGATCAGAATTTAATTAAAAAAGATTCCATACGGTATTACAACTTGAGTTACCCTGAATTCATGAGATACAGCGTCTTAACAAAAGAAAAAAAAGAAATGGTGTCAAGCAAATTAAATGCATATAAAGTGTGGTTGGGGGATGGTTTGGATACTTTTGCAAACAAAGAGGCACCCACGGCAACCATAGATAAAATAATTCAAACCATGCATGCTGGTGGCAACGGGCATTGGAACTACAATGACCATAATAATAGTATGCTAAGACAAAAACTATTAAAGTACTTGATTGACCTAGACAATATAAGATACAAAAAAACTGTTTTTAACACATTGTTTCAAGAGATATTGTTATAAATAATTAAGTGAATAAGTATAACGACATAGTTACTAATTTTTTTAACACTGAATTGCCTTGTCCTCCTGAAATACATTTGTGTGAAAAAATAAGAGAAGCGTACTCTGCTGAAGTGGAGAAAGCCAAAGGTTCTGGTTGTGGTGGATGTGCAATTAATCAGATTAAAAGTAAATACATGGAAGCTATATGGAAAGAATTATCGACCTCTACGCCTTAGGACTGCTTAATACATTTACAGCTCTTTTAATTTGGTTTTACTCGCCATTAAAAGTTACTATTGGTCAGTTATTTTTTGACAAAGATATGTATTTAAACGATCAATTTGACACACTAATGCTTTTTAAAAATAAATGGTTAGGCAAGTTAGTTTCATGCTATATTTGCTGTTCATTCTGGACGTCCATTGCAGTGGGCATTGCATATTGCATAATTTTTAATTTGTCATATCTGTACCCTATATTAACTGCATCCACATACCCTGCATTGGCATACATGTTCAAAGGCCTTGTAAGCAAAGTAAATTCTCTTGAAAAATAAACATACAGGTGTATAATAACTTTATGTACATAGAAAAATATAATGTTACTATTAACGATTTACATTCAAAAAATGTAAGACGAGTCAAAATTAATGCACATGATGCACATGATGCACATCATGAAGCTCTCAAATATTGCCATAGTCTCAATCAAGAGATATATAAAATTGTAAACCATGAAGGCAAAATTGAGTATACATTGGACAAGGGGTTCGTGAATGAGTGAAACAGAAGAAATTTCATCTAACTTAACGTTATCTGATTTAAAGATAATAAATAACATAATTGAAGGTGTGTCATCAAAAGGTCTTATCAAGCCAACTGAATTCACATCAATTGGATCCATATATGAAAAGATTAGCTCACTACTCAAACAAGTAGAAAAATCATCCAAGGTATAATGAATAAAATTAGCTTAGAGAAAGTAAATTCGTCCAACAGCATAACACATGTTAAATTTTTAGTTAATGACAAAGATGTTGGCATGCTTTACTTAAAAGATGATGAATTGGATGTGGTATTGGCTTGTCTTAGAAAAGGTTCATTTAATTCAGAAACCGAGGTGCTCAGCGATGTTTATACAGACGATAATTCAGATAGTGACAACGAATATGATTAAATATTCATATGAAACAGGTACAGGCCTGTATGGCCGTTTGTGAAGAGTTTACTAACACTATCTTAGTAGATAAAGTGAACCGTTCGGTTATTGTAAATGTTGATTCAGTTTGGTTTAAAAATTTAAATGATAGGTTGGTACGAATGGGGTACAAGATAGCACACAAAACTAGAGTTGGCAACGGATTCACATGCGCATACATTAGTTCTTGAATTTTAAGAATTACAACATATAATAAGACATGTTCAAATTAGAATTTGATGCTAAAACACATTCATACATCAATCCCTATACCAAAGAGTCATACATTTCCACCACTCAGCTTCTTTCCAAGTTTAAAAAGCCTTTTAATTTGGAGGCAATTTCCAAAAGAGTTGCAGAAAAAGAAGGTGTAACACAGGAGGAAGTAAAACAAAAATGGAAAAAGATGAACGATGATAGCAAAGTTTATGGATCAAAAATACACAGTGTTTTGGAAGACTACAACACCTCCAAGACTGTTGCTGCAGGGTATGAAGATTTAATTGGTGCATATAAAAAATTGGAAGTCATATGTTCAGATGATAATTTATTAGTAGAGGAAAAATTACATAACCATTACTACAAGCTTGCAGGCACAGCAGATATAATACGACTTGAAGACAGAGGTGGTTTCAGTATTTTTGATCTCAAGACAAATAAAAAATTCAATCTGTTCAATCAATACTCAGAATACTTGTTGTCTCCTGTGTCTTATCTCACTGCCTGTGAATACACCACTTATGCCTTGCAGCTGTCTCTGTATGCATTCATGTATCAGAACATGACAGGCAGAAATGTGAATCAATTGGGCGTTATTTACTATGACAGGGAGAATAATGAATTTGTTTATTATCCAGTCACTTACATGAAAGCTGATGCCCTCATGATGCTTGATTACTATGCAAAGAATATCTTGGGATAAACATGCCCTGCTGTTGGCTTGGGCGGCAGTGCGCAGAAGTGAGGATCCGTACTTAAAAGTGGGTGCATGTGCATTGGGATACAACAATGAAGTTCTTGGTGTAGCTTACAATGGTCTTGTGCCTGGTAAAACAGTGGATGCAACTTTCTGGGACAACAGAGATGAGCGCAGACCATACATGATTCATGCAGAGACAAATCTTTTGACCAGAATTAGTCCCGGGCAAGCAAAGACTTTAGCTGTGACACTGCAACCTTGCTCACATTGTGCACAATCCATTGCTGCATATGGTATCAAAAGGGTAATATACACCATGAAATATGATTTTGATAAAAAGGGTCTGTCCATTCTAGATTTTTATGGAATTGAACATAAATGTATTAACAAGGATGAAGTCCAACAAGAATTCAACACATTGATTCATGAAATTTATTGACACACTCTTCTCCAACAGCCAAGCCAAAGAAAGCAAACTGGTGGGACCTGCAACCAAAGCCAGTACAAACCCAGAAACTGGTGTCACCATCACCAACCCAGCTGCATACCATGTGATTAAGGATTGTGCCAAATTAGCTATAAAATATCTGCCTCACTACATTTTCGGATTATACGCTAATCCGTTTGAAGTATTGAAGGGCAAGTTTGAAAAGAAAGACATTGATGAATTTGTTAAAGCTGCACTCTCGGACATAGTTTTAAATCAGCTTTTGAGTTTAATTGTGGACAAAATCAAGAAGTCGTCGTCCACCTTGACTGCCAGTGATGATGATCCATATGGTGATTATGAATCTTTCAACTATTCAAGCAATGAACAGTATTATGTTGAGTTAATGTGCAATGCCTTTGATGCTAAATAAGTAATAATATGAAACTCATTTCTCCATTTCTTAAGATACAGCAGCAATTAAGAATATTTCATTGGCAAACAGACAGCTATGCACAACACAAAGCATTTGGCAAAGCATATGAAGCGTTGGATGCTTTAATAGATGATTTTGTGGAAGTTTACATGGGCAAATATGGCAAGATGAAAGCCAAACTCACATACAACATAGAATTGGATAATTTGACTGACAATTACATGGATTATGTTAACGATTATATAAAATATTTTCTGTCTCTCAATGAAGAGCTGGATGCAACCTCAGACACAGATTTGTTGAATATCCGGGATGAAATGCTTGGTGTTTTGAACAGATTGAAATATTTGTTGTCATTATCGTGAACGACAGAATAAATAATTTAATGAAAGATTGTGCTTGGGTAAGAGCGTTTTTGTATTTCTTTATAGCAGCTATTCCTGCTCTAATAGTCGATTTAAATCAATATAA
>Ga0247840_10004123_pt1 | contig 23423 bp, 18 predicted proteins | sample LaCruzMarch2015__FD_192404 | JGI IMG/M metagenome (GOLD analysis project Ga0247840, IMG submission 192404) | Freshwater microbial communities from meromictic Lake La Cruz, Castile-La Mancha, Spain - LaCruzMarch2015_17m | ecosystem: Environmental > Aquatic > Freshwater > Lake | place: Spain... | reverse complement strand
GCCATCACCACCGCAAGGCCGACCGGCTGATCGTCATCTCGCCGATGATCGACCCCCGGGCAGTCCCCGTGGCGCAGGCGCTGGGCATCGAGACCTACGGCGATTCCCTGGACGTGCCGGTCGAGTGAGCCCGATCCGCCGTCGCACCGCTGGGCGGCGCGGCTTAGAACCTCAAAGCGCTGCTGTTCGGCGCCATTGAAGCTACCCGGCCATGGGTTCACTTTAGTCGACAGGAAGAGTCGGAAATGGTGTCACTACTGCTAAGAGATGTGCCGATGCCACTGCTCGCGCGCCTGCGCGAGCGCGCCGCGGCGGACCCCGGACGCTGGACGGACAGGTCATCTAGCTGCTGCAAGAATCTCTTCAAGACCCGGAGTCGGCAAGCGCGATGCCGCCCTGTGACCGGACGGCCCAACTCGCGGCCTGGCGTGCATTCGCCGGGCGGAGGCGTAGGAGCGCGCAGGAGACGGATGCCGTCATCGCGGACATCTATAACGCGCGGACCGTCGCGCGGGAGATCGCGGTGACAGGACAAGCCACAACCCGTGCGAACCGTTCGTTGCAGGACGACTGATAGGACCTTCTTCAAAGGCCGCGGCCGCGGCTATGGACTACGATCTGACACGCCTTTCAACCCGGTCGTTCGAGCAACTGGTCCAGGCATTGGCCGCTGCGGTGCTCGGCCACGGCGTGACTGTGTTCGGCGACGGTCCGGACGGCGGGCGCGAGGCAACCTTCGACGGACAGGTGCCGTTTCCGAATACCGCTGACCCTTGGGATGGGTATGGCGTGATCCAGGCCAAGTTCCGGCAACGGCCCCTTGGTGGCGGCAGGGATGCCGATTGGGTCATTCGTGAGCTCAAAGCGGAGCTGGACAACCTCATTGACCCGGATCGCAAGCTGCGCCGACCCGAGTATTACCTGTTCGCGACCAACGTGGTGCTGACACCAGCGGCCGGCAGTCGCCACCAGCCGCCCTCAGGGCTACAACGACGACTTCTCACCCCCCTATTACCAGCATCGGGTCCTGCTGCCGCTTGCGGTATCCCGTGCACTGCAATACGCACAGCGGCTGGCCGAACAGCGCTGGGGGGCCGATCAGGACAAGGTGACACGCATCCGCGAGCGCATGGCCCAGGCCGGGCGGGAGCCAGCCACCGCGTACCTGATGCAGAGCCCATTGCAGGTCACCATCATGACCCTGCTGGTGGAAACCGTCGGCCAGCCGCCGCGCGAACGCTGGCGTCTCTTCGATGAGTACTACCGCATCATCGTTCGACGGGAGCGGGAGCGCGCAATCCCCGCCGCCGACCTGCTGAACGCCCATGAGGCGGATATCGACGTGATCCATCAGCGGGTAGGGTTGCGGCTGCAAAAGCAAGGCGCCAGCACGGGTGGCACTGATGCACTGCTGACCCGAGAGGAGTTCGCCGCGCTGGTCATCGACCGACTGGAGCAACAGGGCCACGATGGCGCCGAACGGGAGCGTTTGACCGGGGCCATCATCACCGCATCCCTGGAACGACTGGTTTTTCTGGTCTCGCCTCGGGACGGGGGCATCGGCTTCGAGATCCGCTCCCTTCAGGAGTTCATGGCCGCCCGCTACCTGCTGAACGGCAGCGACGAACAGGTGCGCCGACGCTTGCGTGCCATCGCCCCACTGCCCTACTGGCGCAACGTCTTTCTGTTCGCCGCCGGGCGCTGCTTTCATGACCGGGAGCACCTGCGCGACAGCATCTATGCCCTGTGCTGCGAACTCAACGAGGGTACGGGCCTCAATCACGCGCTGCTGACCGGCTCCCAACTCGCACTCGACATCCTCGAAGACGGCGCGGTTGCCCGCCAGCCGGCGCAGTTGCGCCTGTTCACGCGGCTCGCGCTACGATTGACGGAACTGCCGCCCGGTGAAGAGCAATCCCGACTGGCGCGCCAGTATCGGCCTGAGGTGGATTCGGTATTCCAGGAGATGCTGGGCCGCGCCCTGGCGGACAGTAGTCCATCACGCCGACTCGGCGCTTGGCGGACGTTGCTGCCTCTTGTTGATGACTCGGTGGCTTCGGCCAAGACTCTCGCGCAGGCCAATTGGCAAAGGTCGCCCGAGGAGGTTACAGATATTGTAAAGGCCATCATTGGCCAGAGCCTTGGCGGATGGGTGATCGTTCGCTGGAGTCAAGTCGTCTATGACGTGCAGCCAGATATTGCTATTTTTTTAATACGGAATGCAGCAATTTCTAATCGGGCAAAACCGACCGAAGAGAGCGAAGTCTGGGCTATTAATCAATTGCTGGAATTTGGTAAGTTCTATTCTGTTCAAGCATCAAGCGAACATGTCAATGTCCTCATCAAGAATATTCCAGGAGCGCCGCATTGGGGGCTCGTCAGCGCCTTTCCGCGCGAACGGGTAGCCATTCCAGAGGCACCAGCGTCGGCTCAGTCAAACTGGCGATGGATCTGTTTGATCGCGGTCTTTCTCAATCAGCCCAGCATCTCGGCGCTTGCCGAGCTTCTCGGTAATCTGCCCTATGGAAGCTACTCCAACCACTTTGGTGCTGAGGTCTTAGAGTATGCACCCTGGCCGGTCGGCGCATGCGTCGTTATGATTCGACAAGGCTACGACAGAGAACGTCTGGCAGATCTTGTTCTGGCTGGAGAGTTGGGGACCCCGGAAGATTGGAGGTGCGCGGAGCAACGTTGGGTAAGCTAGGGGGTGGCATCCTCAGATCTTAAATACACCCCGAGAAACGACCTACTCTTTGATTGGGAGATAGCGCGTATCGGCTTCCCTTCCGATGTTGTAACACCGATCGTCAATTTCGGCTCCGATGCTGATCAGTTCGGCGCCCTCGCTGAATTGAGACGAGGGGAAAGCCGGCAGAATGCACGCCAATTACTCGCACGGCACTTGTTTTACCTGTTGGCGTTGACCCAAGAAAAACACACCGTCCTCGAACGACTCAACGATGGGGAGATTCAAGAAATAATTACCGCCGCACGTAACGACGACATCGGTTTGGACTGTGTTTATGAGTTGGGGACCGTACTGGGTGAAGGCGACGAAGCGGTCGAGATCTTCGACCTACTCAGTAATATAAAAGAGATCAACCGAGGTGTACGAGATCGCACCGCGGAGGCAGGTGAATTCCTTGAACAAACCGCAATCGCTTCGCCCCATCGCGGCGGCGTGCTGCGCCTGCTCGCCAAGGCTTGCACGGACGGCTACACGCCGGAAGACCCGCGACTTGTGCCGAACCCCGCCAGGTTCGACGACACCCGCATGCGGGTCGCGGCCTGGCTGGTCATCCTGGCCCAGGGGCGCCTTCCGCCTGAACGGGCCGACACCCTGGTCAAGGCGCTCATCGACGGCCTAGCCGAGGAGCCGACCGCGTTGGATGACGCGCTCGGGATCATTTCGAACAACGATCTGCCGGACGCAAGCGCGGAGGCCGTCCTGTTGGCGCTGATGGAGACCCTGCCGCCGGAACGCTGGCAGACCCGCGGCACTGTCATCGCCGCGATGCAGGAACACCAGCGGCGTTATCCGTCCGCGGACCCGGACCTTGCCTGACCGTCTATGGAACGGCGAGGTCGAGCGGGAGAGGCCGAGCGGGACGGGGCAAGTGCCCCCGTCCGGCGTCAGGACTGACCTCCTGTTTCCCCGAGCCGATAATCTGGCGGCCTTCCTGCGTTGATGGGGCATACCCCGCCCGGCTTAGCTCTCAGGACGCCGCTGGCCGCAGAGCGGCCGAGACATGGGTGACACCGCAGAGCGGTGTCACCAGAAAAGGCCGCGGCGGCCGCGTTGTCGAGCGCGCACAACAGGCCGGCCACGTCCTTCAGCGGCGACCCCTTGCGGCGTCTGGCTTGCAGATCCTTCGTCCGCTCTTTCATAAATCGTTGTTAATCGTGACGATGTCATCCGAGTAAACAAGAGGGGCAAAACCATGGCGCAGACAGAGACTAAAGTGATAACCGCGCATGTACCGCTGGTGTTGGCGGACAAAGTCGATCGGCTGGCGACTCGCCTCGACCGTTCCCGCGGGTGGATCGTCAAACAAGCGTTGGCGGCCTGGATCGACCAGTAAGAAGAGCGCAGCCGTTTGACCCGCGAAGCCTTCGCTGATGTGGATGCCGGACACGTCATCGACCAGCAGGCCTTGCAAGCATGGGCCGATAGCCTCAGCACTGCCGAGCCGTTGCCGGTACCCCGCTGATGAAACTGACATGGACGCGCAAAGTGCTATAGCCTTCGCACTGATATCCAGACAGACCTTTGGTGTAGGGGCGGGTTTGAAACCCGCCCCTACGTCCGGTTATCACGTCCGAATGCTATATCAGAGGTATCAAAGCTCAAGTCACTGGCAACTCTTCTCCCGCCCGCGCTGTCATCAGCCCCAGCAAGCGTTCAAGCGGTCCCTGCACCCACTCGGGTCTGTTGCTCAGCGCGTCCTGCAATTCGTGAACGACTTTCTCCAAACAGAACAACGCAAGCAGGCGCTCTGCCGCACCCGGCTCAGCCGGCCACGCCGAACAACCCGAGATGGACTCCCGATACCCCGCCATGAAGGCGTCGCGAGCGACCCCGGACCAGGAGCGGACGAGCGGCTCCAGGGTTTTCAGGTCCTCCGGGCGCTCCGCCGTGAGTTTGCTCAGGGCCGCGGCGGCCGCGTTGTCGAGCGAGCACAGCAAGCCGGCGACGTCTTGCAGCGGCGAGCCCTTGGTGCGTCTGGCTTGCAGCGCCTCGGCCGGCCCGCTGCCGAAGCCGATCAGCATGACATCACTGCCGACGATCAGGACTTGGCCGAGGTGGAAGTCACCGTGCAGCCGCGTCTTCACCGCCGTGACGGGGAGTCCGAGTTCGGCGAACGCGGCCGACAGGCGGCTACTCCGAGCCAGGATCGCACCCGCTGCGGTCAAGGCCGGACCGGATAGCGTGCCGAGGGTGCGCTGCAACAATTGGAGTGTGAGTGTTGACTGCTCAGCTAAGCGGTCGACCCAGTCCTGCGGTTCTTCCAGGCCGATCGGCTCCGGCGCGAACGCGGGGTCTTGCGGGGCGGCGGCCAGTGCGGCGTGCAGTTCGGCGGTCCGTCGGCCCAGGGTGGTCAGCAGCAGGCCATAGCCGGCGTGGGGTTCGGCGTCGGCCATGGCGCCGCTCGGCGCCGCCGTCAGGGAGCGGGTCAGGAAACGCTCCAGGTAGGCCAGGGTATAGGCCCAGGCATCGCCTTGGTTCTCGACATACCCTTGCAGCAATGCCAGGGGCGTGACGGTGCCGTCCGTCTCCCGCAGTTCGATCGATCCGCCGACCGGAATCACATGCACCGCCGGTGCATGCTCGGTCAGGAAGCAACCCATCTCGAGATCCAGGTTGACCTCGGTGCGCAGCCGCCGGAAGCTCTTCAGAAACAACCGCTCGCCGAACACCAGGACATTGTTGTTGGCCTCGCTCAAGCGCCGGATCGCCGGCTCGGCCGGCATGGCGGCGACCAGTCCGGCATAGGCGCTGGTGGGTGCCGCCGCCACGGCATACGACTCGAACAGCACCCGCTCCCCGGCACCGATCGCGCCGAGTACCGCCTTGCAGAAGGCATTGTCGGCGAAGGCGTCGTAGAGGATGCCCACGCGCGCACGCTGGCGCACCCGGGCCAGGGTCACGCCGGAGAGCGCGAGCAGCGATTCCTCGTCCTGACCCTCCCACGCCAGCGCGAGCGGCAGGATGTAGCGCTGGACAGTCTGATCCTCCTGCTCGCAGGACAGGAGTGTCAACAACCAGGTGCCGCCGGGGATGGACCACGCGGTCATCGCCGCGATCCTGACCCGGTCCGCGGGCGCCGCCTTGCCGGCAAACCAACGTTGTCCGGTGAGAAAACGCGGCAGTGCCTCGCGTTCGAGCTGACGGCGCAGTTTCTCGGCAAGGGCGGCGCGGGCCGGCCCGGCCTGCTCCGGGAAGAAGCTCGCGAGGCCCGCCGACAGCACCAGCACCGGCCATTCCATGCCATGCAGCGGCGCCTGGTGCCAACCCGGAACCTCGGCCTGGGGCGCGAGCCGGAACCAGTAGAAGGCGTGACCGGGGAGCGTGAGCAGATACGGCAGTTCGCCGATCGGCGGGAACGGGGTCCCGCCCAAGAGTTCCACCGGCACAGTGCCGCGAAAGCGGCTCAGGTCGAGTTCCACCGGCTGCGCGGAGCGGGCGAGATTGGCCGCACAGAGAATCACCTCGCCCTCGTACTGGCGCAGATACGCGATGATCTTGCGGTTGCCGGGGTGCAGCATCGTGAAGGTGCCCCGACCGAACGCCTGGTGCAACTTGCGTACGGCGACCAGCCGTTTCATCCAATGGAGCAGCGACGACGGCTCCCGGCTCTGGGCCTCCACATTGACTGCCTCATAGCCGTAGACCGGGTCCATGATAGGCGGCAGATAGAGTCGCTGCGGGTCGGCCCGCGAGAATCCGGCGTTACGGTCCGGGCTCCACTGCATCGGGGTGCGCATCCCGTTGCGGTCACCCAGGTAGAAGTTGTCGCCCATCCCGATCTCGTCACCGTAGTAGATGATCGGCGACCCAGGCATCGACAACAGCAGGCTGTTCATGAGCTTGATGCGGTCGAGGTCATTGTCCATCAGGGGTGCGAGCCGGCGGCGGATGCCGACGTTGACGCGCATCCGCGGGTCGGCTGCATACATCTGGTACATGTAGTCGCGCTCGCGGTGCGTCACCATCTCGAGCGTCAGTTCGTCGTGATTGCGCAGGAACACGGCCCACTGGCAACTGGGCGGGATCTCGGGGGTCTGGGCCAGGATCTCGGTCATCGGATAGCGGTCTTCCTGCGCGACCGCCATATACATGCGCGGCATCAGCGGGAAGTGGTAGGCCATGTGGCACTCATCCCCCTCGCCGAAATACTCGCGCACGTCCTCGGGCCACTGATTCGCCTCGGCGAGAAACAGACGGTTCTTGTAGTGCGCGTCCACCACCGCCCGCATCTGCCGGATCACCGCGTGGGTCTCGGGCAGGTTTTCGTTGCTGGTGCCCTCGCGCACGCACAGATAGGGGATCGCATCGAGCCGCAATCCGTCGACCCCCTGGTCGAGCCAGAAGCGCATCACCCGGATCATGGCCCTGACCACCGACGGGTTGTTGTGATTCAGGTCGGGCTGATGGGAAAAAAAGCGATGCCAGTAATAGGCCTTCGCGACCGGGTCCCAGGCCCAGTTGGAGGTCTCGGTGTCGGTGAAGATGATCCGGGTGTCGAGGAACTTCTGATCGGTGTCGCTCCACACATAGTAGTTGCGCTTGGGGGAGCCCGGCGGCGCTCGCCGGGCCGCCTGGAACCAGGGATGCTGATCGGAGGTATGGTTGATGACCAGCTCCGTGATCACACGGATACCGCGCCGGTGGGCGGCACGCACAAACAGCCGAACATCCCGGCGCGTGCCATAGTCGGCGTGGACATTGCGATAGTCCGCGATGTCATACCCGTCGTCGCGCATCGGCGAGGGATAAAACGGCTGGAGCCAGACGGTGTTGACACCCAGATCCCGGATGTAATCCAGGCGCGCGGTCAGGCCGGGAAAGTCGCCGATGCCGTCGCCGCTGCTGTCGAAGAAGGCTTTGACGTGCAATTGATAAATGACCGCGTCCTTGTACCAGAGCGGGTCATCGACCAAAGGTAAGCGTGTCGTCGGCTGCGACATCTTGGGTGCACTGACATGGCCGTTGGGAAGCAATGCATCCAGTATAGTCAGCGAGCCGCCACTGTCACCGGATTGTCCGCAACCCCATCGTTACAGCGGGCCTGGGTGACGACGCTGCGGTCGTCGTTTACGCGCATCGGGCTTGCCGCCCCACCAGGATGCCATCGCGTACCGCTTGCGCCGCGGCGCACGGATCGGCCGCCGCCATGATCGCCGAGACGACGGCAATGCCGTCCGCCCCGGCGGCGACGACATCGGCGGCATTGCCGGCATGGAGGCCGCCGATCGCCACCAGCGGCAGCCGCACCGCCGCGCGGATGGCACGCAAACCATCCAGCCCCGCGGCGGCGGGCGCGTCGGGCTTGGTGGGCGTGGCAAATACCGGGCTCACGCCCAAATAATCGGCGCCATCGCGCTCGGCCTGCAGGGCTTCCGCCGCGGTACTCACGGAGACGCCGATCACCAGCCCAGTCCCCACGCGCCGGCGCACCTGCGCACAGGAAAGGTCACCCTGCCCGACATGCACACCGTCGGCGGCGCAGGCCAGCGCCAGGTCCACGCTGTCATTGATGATGAAAGCCACCTGACGACTCCGCAGCCAGTCCCGCAGGCACTGCACCGCGGGCAGCGATGCGCCGTGATCACCATCTTTATCTCGCCACTGCACCATCGTCACCCCGCCGGCCACCGCCGCCTGCACCACCGCCGCCACGCCGCGCGGGCCGGCCAGTGCGGCGTCGGTCACCAGATAAAGCGAATAGTCAGGAGTCGGATTCAATTCGTCGCTTCCACGTCGAACCGCGCGTCGGCCAGTAGATCCTCCGCGGTGACCGCATCCAGGCCGTCGAGCAGCGCGATGCCGTAGCTGCCGGGATGTTGGGCGCGTTGCGCCGCCCATTCACCCGCCACGCCGAACACCACCAGCGCCGCCGTCGCCGCATTGAATGCATCCGGCTCCACGGCGGCAAAGGCGCCGGTGACCGCGGACGCGGCACAGCCGGTTCCGGTGACGCGCCCCATCAGCGGATGGCCGTTGCGGATGCGTGCCTCGCGCCGGCCGTCCGTCACATAGTCTTCCGCGCCGGTCACCGCGACGGTCATCCCCCAGGTCTTCGCCAGCGCCACCGCACTCTGACGCGCTTGCGCCACCGTGTGCCGCGCATCCACGCCGCGCGCACCGCCCATGTCACCGCCCAGCGCGAGAATTTCCGAGGCATTGCCGCGCAGAATCACCGGGCGCACCTGCTCCAGCAATAAGCGCGCCGTGTCCGTGCGCAGCCGCGACGCCCCGACACCCACCGGATCGAGCACGACCGGGATACCCTTCGCCGTCGCATGAAGGCCGGCCTTGAGCATCGCCTCGATCCAGGGTTTGGAGAGGGTGCCAAGATTGAGCACCAGCGCACCAGAAATTTCGACCAGTTCTTCGACCTCCTCGATCGCATGCGCCATGATCGGCGACGCGCCCAACGCCAGCAAGGCGTTGGCCGTGGAATTCATCACCACATAGTTGGTAATGTTGTGCACCAGCGGCTGCCTGGCGCGCAGTGTCGCCAGGATGGCGGCGACGTCCAACGACTGTTTCGGCATGGCTGTCACTCGCTCCCCGCGGCAGGCATCGCCGCTAATCAGACTCAGGTCAATGACCGGTATGTTAGTCCGAATCGGAATCACGGACTGGTGACCGGGCCTCACGACATTTCCATGCGACTTGCAGGGAGAACGCCTCTCAGGAGAGATGACCCCGGTTGAGTCGTCGCGCCAGTCCCTTCTCGATCTCGACCACGACAAAAACGGTGGATGCAATCAACAGGATCCGCAGCCATGCGGCGGCGTCGAGCGCGGCCGACTGGAACCCGATCTGCATAAAGTGCGCATAGGTGTAGAGCAACTGAAAACCGATCACCAGCACGATCGCCGGCGGCACATAGGGGTTACCGATCAGGACGCGGGGATGCCAGGCGGGCTCGATCAGGAAGCGGCTGTTCAGGAGGTAAAAGACCTCGAACATGACCAGCGTGTTGACCGCCGCGGTGCGCGCCGTCTCCAGACTGGCGCCGTGCTCCAATTCCCATTGGAAGAGACCCAGCGTACCGGCGACCAGGATCATCGAAACCAGCAACGTGCGCCACAGAAAGTACCCGGAAAAGATCGGTGCCCGCGGATCGCGCGGCGGTCGGCGCATGACCTGCGTCTCCGCGGGCTCGAACGCGAGCGTCAGGGCCAGGGTCACCGCGGTGATCATATTCACCCACAGGATCTGCACCGGCAGGATCGGCAGCACCAGGCCGAGCCCGATGGCCACCAGAATGGTGCCGGCCTCGCCGCCGTTGGTCGGCAGAATGAACAACAGCGTCTTACGCAGGTTGTCGTAAACGGTGCGTCCCTCCTCCACCGCGTTGGCGATCGAGGCAAAGTTGTCGTCGACCAGCACAATCTCGGCCGCCTCTTTGGCCGCCTCGGTGCCGTTCACGCCCATCGCCACGCCGATATCGGCGCGTTTCAATGCCGGTGCGTCGTTGACGCCGTCGCCGGTCATGGCGACCACTTCACCGGCCGCCTGTAACGCCTGAACCAGACGCAACTTGTGCTCCGGGCTGACCCGCGCGAACACATCGACGCTACCCACACGCGCGCGCAGTTGCGCATCGTTCAGCCCCGCGATGTCGGCACCGGTCATGGCCCCGCCCCGACCCGCCCCGGCCCCGATGCCGAGCTGGGCGGCGATGGCCGTCGCGGTCGCCTGATGATCGCCGGTGATCATCTTGACGCGGATACCGGCCGCGCGGCACGCGGCGACCGCGCGGATCGCCTCCTCCCGCGGCGGGTCCATGATTCCGAACAGACCCAGCAGGGTGAGCCCGGTCTCCACATCCGCGAAACGCAGGTCGCGCCGCTCCTCGGTCAGGGCCTGAAAGGCGCAAGCCAGCACGCGCTGACCCTGTGCCGCCGCGGCCTCGACGCGGGCCTCCCAGGCGGCGCGCTCCAGCGGCTGGTCCGCACCGACACACCGCTCTCGGGTGCACATGGCGAGCACCTGTTCGGGGGCGCCCTTCACGTAAACGAAGCCATGACCGGCGTGATCATGGTGCAGCGTGGCCATGAACCGGTGTGCGGACTCGAACGGGATCACGTCGGTGCGCGGACGCCACTCGCTCTCACGACTCAGATCCAGTCCGGCCTTGGCGGCAAGCACCACCAACGCGCCCTCGGTCGGATCGCCGACGATGCGCCATTGATCGCCGTCGCGTTCGAGCCGGGCATCGTTGCACAACAGACCGGCCCGCAGCAGGTCCGGCAGATCGCTCCGGGCCAGCGGGTCGACCGGCGCGCCAGCCAGGCGGAACTCGCCATACGGCAGGTAACCGACCCCGCCCACCGTGAATGCCGCGTCGACGGTCATGACCGTTTGCACCGTCATTTCATTTCGCGTCAAGGTGCCGGTCTTATCGGAGCAGATGACGGTGACGCTGCCGAGCGCCTCGACGGCCGGCAGCACGCGCACGATCGCCTGGCGCCGTGCCATCCGCTGGACCCCGATGGCGAGGGTGATCGTGATGATGGCCGGCAACCCCTCGGGGATGGCCGCCACCGCGATGCCCACGGCGGCCATGAACATATCCACCACCGATTGCTCCCACAGCAGCACGCCAAGGGCGAAGGCTGCCGTGGCGATCACCAGGATGGCGAGGCTGAGCCACCGGGCGAACACCGCCATCTTGCGCAGCAGCGGGGTCTCCAGCCGCTGCACCTCTCCGACCAGGCGGGAGATGCGCCCGAGTTCGGTGGCATCCCCGGTCGCGACCACCACCCCGCTCGCTTGGCCAAAGGTCACCAAGGTGCCGGAGTAAGCCATGCAGGTGCGGTCGCCCAGCGACGCCGTAGCCGCCACCGGTGCCGGCTGCTTCTCCACCGGCATGGATTCACCGGTGAGCGAGGCCTCCTCGATCCGCAGATTCTTGACCTGAAACACGCGCAGATCGGCCGGCACCCGATCGCCGGACTGAACGACCACGACGTCGCCTGGCACCAGGGTCGCGGCGTCGATCAGGGTGCGGCGCCCGGCGCGCACCACGGTGGCCTTGAGCGACAGCATCCGCCGGATCGCCGCGAGCGCCTGCTCGGCCTTCCCCTCCTGGATGACACCGATGACGGCGTTGATCACCACCACGCCGACGATCACCGCGGTATCCACCCAATGGCCCAGCACCGCCGTCACGGCCGCCGCCGCCAGCAGGACGTAAATCAGGACATTGTGGAACTGCAGCAGGAATCGCAGGAGCGGGCCGCGGCCCTTGTGCTCGGTCAGGCGATTGGGGCCGAAGCGCTGCAGGCGCTCCGCCGCCTCGGCGGGCGTCAACCCGTTCGCCTCGGTGGCAAACCGGTGCAGCACCGCCGCGGCATCGGCCGCGTGGTGCTCCATGTCGGGGGCGGATCGCGTTGGATGGTTGTTCATCGGACCTCCTCCGGCCGTTGGACCGCAATGAGCGGGTCACGTTCCGGGGTCTTGATCATCGCTCCGGCCGCAAGAGCACTGGAGGCCGAGGCGTTCCCGTGAAAGTCGCGCAGCGACGCTGTGGGAGCGGCGTCCCGCCGCGATGGGGTCGGGCGCGTCACCGCAGCGTTCGAGATCACCGCGGCACCGCATCGCGGCGGGACGCCGCTCCAACGGGGGCCATTCATCGTCCGCAAGCCGCCGCGCGACGCATCGCGCCGCGCCGCCAGACATCCGCAGGCTTGGCCCAGGCCGCGTCTCGGGTTATGGTACAGCCATGCTGTATCGCGCCCCGATCCTCAGGAGCCCCTTACTCGTGTTCATCCTGCCTGCCGTCCTCATCGGGGTCCTCGCCCTGCTCCTGCCAATCGCCGCTGTCGCGTCAGGGACCACCGATCACCCGGATCTGACCCTACACCCGGCTGGGTTAGCGGCCCTTTTGATTTTTATAGTGGCCTATGTGCTCGTGATGGCAGAGGAGTTTCTGCACCTGCGCAAATCCAAGCCGGTGGTGATCGCGGCGGGCCTCATCTGGGCCATCCTCGCCTATGTCTCCGCCCAGCAGGGCGCACCCCAGGCGGCGGAGCAGGCGGTGCGGCACGCCTTCCTGGACTTTGCCGAGCTGATGCTGTTCCTGCTGGTGGCGATGACCTACATCAACGCGATGGCGGAGCGGCGCGTCTTCGATGCGCTGCGGGCCTGGCTGATCCGCACCGGATTCGGCTTTCGCTCGCTGTTCTGGATGACCGGGACCCTGGCTTTTTTCATCTCGCCGATCGCCGATAACCTGACCACCGCGCTCCTGATGGGGGCCGTGGTCATGGCGGTCGGCGGTGAGAACCGCACCTTCGTCGCCCTGTCCTGTATCAACATCGTGGTGGCGGCCAACGCCGGCGGCGCCTTCAGCCCCTTCGGCGACATCACCACCCTGATGGTCTGGCAGAAAGGGATCATCGACTTCTTCGGGTTCTTCGCGCTCTTTGTCCCCGCCCTGGTGAACTGGCTCGTTCCGGCCATCCTGATGCACTTCGCGGTGCCCGATCACAAGCCCGCGACCGCATCCGAGGCGGTCGCGATGAAGCGCGGCGCCCGCCGCATCATCATCCTGTTTCTGGTCACCATCGCCACGGCGGTGAGCTTCCACTCGATGCTCCATCTCCCGCCGGTCATCGGGATGCTGACCGGCCTGAGCTATCTCCAGTTCTTCGGCTATTACCTGCGCATGACCCACACCCGCTGGCAGGACCGCAATGGGGATCGGGCCACCCGGGTGGGTGACATGACCCCCTTCGATGTGTTCAATCCGGTGGCGCGCGCCGAGTGGGACACCCTGCTGTTCTTCTACGGCGTGGTGCTCTGCGTGGCCGGACTGGGCTATATCGGCTATCTGTCACTGGCCTCGGAGGTGATGTATCTGCAGTGGGGACCGATTGCCGCCAACATCGGCGTCGGCCTGATCTCGGCGGTGGTGGACAATATTCCGGTGATGTTCGCCGTGTTGTCCATGAACCCGGCCATGGATCAGACGCAGTGGCTGCTGGTGACCCTGACCGCGGGGGTCGGCGGCTCGCTTCTGTCGATCGGCTCCGCGGCCGGCGTCGGGCTCATGGGGCAGGCGCGCGGCGCCTACACCTTCTTCGGACATCTGAAGTGGACGCCGGCGATCGCGTTGGGGTATTTCGCGAGCATCGGGATACATTTGTGGATCAACGGCTGAACGCGGTGCGGCGGGCGGCGCCGCGCACGTCGGAGTGCAAAGACGCCTTGAATTTCAGTTGACTTCACCGCAAGGTCCACCGGTTTCCCGAGTGCGCGAACGCCGGTCATCCGGCCCCCTTTACTCTTATTGACAAAGGGGCTTTGACTTTATCCCATATTTAGGCTAAACCATAGACAAATGTCATGGACATGCCGGCTCGCGTGAGAGCCCACAAGCAAGGTGCCGCCGATGTATCGGCGACGGAGTGTTATCGAAGGATTCATCCTTACGGCAGCGCCCGTGAATCAATAAAGAAGAGGACAATCTGTGCATACTCTCGACCGTTTCCGCAGTACCCACTCGGAGCTGCGTCAATTGATGGACGACCTCCGCCCGATCCTGACCAAGGCGCAACTGCGCTGTCGTCCCAACGCCAAGGCCGCATTTGAACTCTTGTGTGACCTGGGTGAGACGATGCGGCGGCATCTCGCGGCGGCCGATCATGGCGTGTACCCGCGCCTGCTGGTTCACGAGGACCCCAAGGTCAACTCACTCGCCTGGGGATTCATCAGCAGCGAGAAGCCCCTGCGTGCAACCTTCGACGACCATTACACGAACTGGCTCAAGAACTGCGATTACAACTTCTGTGATCAATTCCTGGCCGAGACCCACGAGGTCTTCGACCTGGTCACGCAACGCATTGATCACGAAGAAAAAGTGCTCCTCCCCAAGCTCGTCGAGATCGGCTTGTTCCAAGACCTGCGGGTCTGACCCGACGCGCCCCAGCGGCGCGCCGCCGGAACCACCGCGCGCTTCGCACCTTTCTCGACAGGGTCCGCCTGCCGTCTGAGCCATTCCGCCGGGTATACTCGCGCTTATTGCTCGAATAACCCCGCGGACAGACGTAAGCGCCATGCTGGACAAAAACTACGACCCCAAGACCCTGGAAAAAGCCTGGTATCAACGCTGGGAGGAGCGCGGCTGGTTCGCGCCGGACGTCGCCGCCGCGCCCACCTCGACCGCCGGTGCCGACACCTATTGCATCATGATCCCCCCGCCCAACGTGACGGGCAGTCTGCACATGGGCCATGGGTTCAACAACACGGTGATGGACGCGCTGGTCCGCTACCACCGGATGAAGGGCGAGCGCACCCTGTGGCAACCGGGCACCGACCACGCGGGCATCGCCACCCAGATGGTGGTCGAGCGCCAACTGGCGGCACAAGGCACGACCCGCCACGATCTGGGCCGTGCCGCCTTCATCGACCGGGTCTGGGAGTGGAAGGGGGAATCCGGCGGCACCATCACCGGCCAGTTGCGTCGGCTGGGATCCTCGCTGGACTGGGCCAACGAACGTTTCACCATGGACGAGGGCCTGTCCACCGCGGTGCGCGAGGTCTTCGTGCGCCTGCACCAGGAAGGTCTGATCTACCGCCGCAAGCGTCTGGTCAACTGGGACCCGGTACTGCACACCGCGGTGTCGGATCTGGAGGTGCTCTCGGAGGAAGAATCCGGGTTCATGTGGGACATGCGCTATCCGCTGGTCAATGGGACCGGACACCTGGTGGTCTCCACCACGCGTCCGGAAACCCTGCTGGGCGACTGCGCAGTGGCGGTGAACCCCAACGATGAACGCTACCAGCACCTGATCGGGGAGTTCGTGGAGTTGCCGCTGACCGGTCGGCGCATCCCCATCATCGCCGACGACTACGCCGACCCCGCGTTCGGCACCGGCTGTGTCAAGATCACCCCGGCCCACGATTTCAACGACTACGAGGTCTGGCTGCGTCACCGCGATGAAACGGCCATTGCCGATCAACCGCACGGCGGCCTGATCAACATCTTCACCCCGGACGCCGCGGTGCGCTCGAACCTGCCCGAGGAAGGCAGCCTGATCCCCGCTCCCTACATCGGTTTGGATCGCTTCGCCGCGCGCAAGCTGGTGGTGGCCGATCTCGAGGCGCTGGGGCTGCTGGCCCTGGTCAAGGACCATCGGCTGCAGCAACCGCGCGGCGACCGCTCCGGTGCCCTGATCGAGCCCTATCTCACCGATCAGTGGTATGTGCGCATCGCGCCGCTGGCCGAACCCGCCATCGCCGCGGTGGAGGACGGACGTATCCGCTTCGTCCCCGACAATTGGAAGAACACCTATTTCGACTGGATGCGCAACATCCAGGACTGGTGCATCAGCCGCCAGATCTGGTGGGGGCACCGCATCCCCGCCTGGTATGACGCGCAGGGCAATGTCTATGTCGGCCGCGATGAGCAGGAGGTGCGGGCGACCCACGGTCTGGCACCTGAGCTTCCGCTGGAACAGGACCCGGACGTGCTGGACACCTGGTTCAGTTCCGCACTCTGGCCCTTCAGTACCCTGGGCTGGCCGGACGAGACCGAGCGGCTGCGCGACTTCTACCCGACCTCGGTGCTGATCACCGGCTTCGACATCATCTTCTTCTGGGTCGCCCGGATGATCATGATGGGCCTGAAATTCATGGGCGAGGTCCCGTTCCGGGATGTCTATATCCACGGCCTGGTGCGCGATGCCCACGGCGACAAAATGTCCAAGTCCAAGGGCAACGTCCTCGACCCCATCGATCTGATCGACGGCATCGACCTGGAGACACTGGTCGACAAGCGCACCAAGGGCATGATGCAGCCGCACCTGGCCGAGAAGATCGCCGGACAGACCCGCGCCGACTTTCCCGGCGGCATCCCCGGCTTCGGTACCGACGCCCTGCGCTTCACCTTCGCGGCGCTGGCCACCACCGGCCGCGACGTGAAATTCGATCTCGGGCGGATCGAGGGCTATCGCAACTTCTGCAATAAGCTGTGGAACGCCTCGCGCTATGTCCTGATGAACACGCAGGACCAGGACTGCGGCCTGGGAGCCGCCCCCGCCGACCTGGAGTTCAGTGCCGCCGACCGCTGGATCAGCGCCCGTCTTCAGGTCACCACCACGACGGTGCGCGAGTCCCTGGACAATTACCGCTTCGACCTGGCCGCCCAGGCCATCTATGAGTTCACCTGGAACGAGTTCTGCGACTGGTACCTGGAACTCTGCAAACCGGTCCTGACCGGCACCGACGCCAGCGACGCCGCCCGCCGCGGCACCCGCCGCACCCTGATCACCACCCTGGAGACCCTGCTGCGGTTGGCCCACCCGATCATGCCCTTCATCACCGAGGAGATCTGGCAACAGGCCGCGCCGCTCGCCGGAGTCCAGGGCGAGACCATCATGCTTGCCTCCTACCCCACGGCCGCCGCCGGCGATGCCGCCGCCGATCGGGAGATCACGGCCGAAATCGACTGGGTCCGCCAATTCATCCTCGGCGTGCGGCGCATCAAGGGCGAGATGAACATCCCGCCGGGCAAGCCCTTGCCGGTGCTGATCGCCAACGCCTCGGAGCAGGACCGCCGCTGGATCACGGCCGCCCGCCCCTACCTGGACTTCCTCGCCCGCACCCAATCCATCACCGTGCTCGACGACCCATCCCAGGCGCCCGAGTCCGCCATGGCGCTGGTCGGCGAAATGAAAGTCCTGATCCCCATGGCCGGACTGATCGACAAGGACGCCGAACTGAAACGGCTGGACAAAGAAATCGCACGCCTGAGCGACGACGTGGCGCGCACCCAGACCAAACTCACCAACCCCGCCTTCGTCGACAAGGCCCCGGCCGCCGTGGTACAGAAAGAGCGCGACAAACTCGCCGAACACGCCACCGCGATCGGCAACCTCACGGCGCAGCGGGAGCGGATCGCCGCCCTGTAGCCCTCGCGTACGCGTGACCCCGCGGACCGGGAACGCGTGCACCGCTCGGAATTCGTGACACCGCTCCAGAGACTGTGAAAGTGCTCGCCAACATCGCGGCGAATACTTACCCAATCTCGGGAGCGGTGTCACGAGCGCATCGCTGGCCCCGCGGCAGCAATTCCAAATTTGGGTGGCCGCCGCCAACAGCGTGTCGGCAGCGAGGCCGATGGTGGATGCGCTGCGCTTATCCACCCTACGAAACCGGCTCCGATGTAGGGTGGATAAGGCGCGCCGCTCGGTGTCGGGGACCCGGCACGGCGGTCGCGCGCGCCGCATCCACCAGAGGTCGCGTGGTGCCGCCCAAATTTGGAATTGCTGGCCCCGCGGGGAAGCGGGTACCAGGACAGGCGAACTGGGCTAAGATCCGCTGATCATCAACCGCTACCATAACAAGCCCATGACCACCATCCGCGAGTCCGATTTCGTCCAGAGCATCGCCGACGCTTTGCAGTTTATCTCCTACTACCACCCCCGCGACTATCTCCAGGCACTGGCGGCGGCCTACGACGCGGAAGAGTCCCCGGCGGCCAAGGATGCCATGGCCCAAATCCTGGTCAACTCGCGCATGTGCGCCGAGGGCCATCGGCCGATCTGCCAGGACACCGGCTCGGTCGTGGTCTTTCTGAAGGTCGGCATGGCGGTGCGCTGGGATACGCGGCTAAGCATCCAGGAACTGGTCGATGCCGGCGTGCGGCTGGCCTATCAGCACCCGGACAATGTGCTGCGCGCGTCCATCGTGTCCCCGCCGATCGGTGCGCGCAAGAACACCGGCGACAACACCCCCGCGGTGGTCCATGTGGAGTTGGTGCCCGGCGATCAGGTGGAGGTGCGTCTCGCGGCCAAGGGCGGCGGGTCGGAGAACAAGTCCAAGTTCACCATCCTGAACCCGAGCGACAGCCTGGTGGACTGGGTGCTGAAGACGGTCCCGACCATGGGCGCCGGCTGGTGCCCGCCGGGCATGCTCGGGATCGGCATCGGCGGCTCGGCCGAGAAGGCGATGCTGATGGCGAAAGAGGCCTTGCTGGGACACATCGATATCCAGGAACTCAAGGCCCGCGGCCCTGCGGACCCCATCGAGGAACTGCGCCTGGAACTCTACGAGAAGGTGAATGCGCTGGGGATCGGCGCCCAGGGGCTGGGCGGTCTGACCACGGTGCTGGACGTGAAGATCCTGAGCTTCCCCACCCATGCGGCCTCGCTGCCGGTGGCCATGATCCCCAACTGTGCCGCGACCCGGCATCTGGACTTCACGCTCGCAGGCAACGGTCCGGCCGTCCTGGAGCCGCCCCGCCTGGCCGACTGGCCGACCATCGCCTATGACGCCACCGCCGGCGCGCGCCGGGTGAATCTCGACACGGTGACGCGCGAGGATATCGCCGCCTGGCAGCCCGGCGAGCGCCTGCTACTGTGCGGCCGGCTGCTGACCGGCCGCGACGCCGCCCACAAGCGGATGGTGGACCTGCTCAACAGCGGCGAGGGCCTGCCGGAGGGCGTGGACCTGCGCGGGCGCTTCATCTATTACGTCGGTCCGGTCGACCCGGTGGGCGACGAGGTGGTTGGCCCCGCCGGTCCGACGACGGCCACCCGGATGGACAAGTTCACCGAGCAGATGCTGAGCCGGACCGGGCTGATCGGCATGGTCGGCAAGGCCGAGCGCGGTCCCGCGGCCATTGAGGCGATCCGCCGTCACGGCGCCGTCTATCTGATGGCGGTGGGCGGGGCGGCCTATCTGGTCGCCAAGGCGATCAAGTCCTCGCGACTGGTTGCCTTCGGTGATCTGGGGATGGAAGCGATCCGCGAGTTCGAGGTCGAAGACATGCCGGTGACCGTCGCGGTCGACAGCCGGGGCGAGTCGGTCCATACCACCGGCCCGGCGCAGTGGCAGGCCCGCATCGGCAAGATCCCGGTGGCCGTCGTGGGTTAGGGAGCACCGTTGGCGTACGGCAATCGCCTCAACAGTTTCACAGGAGCATCCGACCATGACCACCTACCCCGCCTTTCGCATCCATCATGACGCCGCCGGCCACCACGCCGGTCTCGAGGACCTGCCGAAGCCCACCCCCGCGGACGGCGAGGTGCTGATCCGGGTCCAATATTCCGGGGTCAACTACAAGGACGCCCTGGCCGGGACCGGGCGCGGCAAGATTCTGCGCACCTTCCCGCTGGTCGGCGGGGCCGATGCCGCCGGCGTCGTGGAGCAGTCGGCCCATCCCTGCTATCAGCCGGGCGACGCCGTGATCGTCACCGGCTGGGGCCTCACCTTCGACCATGACGGCGGCTTTGCTGGCTATCTGTGCTGCCCGGCGGAATGGCTGGTGCCGATGCCCGCCGGGCTCGATACCCGCACCGCGATGATCCTGGGCACTGCCGGCTTCACGGCGGCACTGGCCGTGCACCGCATGTTGGGCAACGGGCAGGACCCGGCGCTGGGGCCGGTGCTGGTCACCGGCGCCAGCGGCGGGGTCGGTTCCATGGCGGTGGCGATCCTCGCGCGGCTCGGCTTCCAGGTGACGGCCATCTCCGGCAAGCCGGAACTCGCCGACTGGCTGCGGGGACTGGGCGCGACGCAAATCCTGCCGCGCGACGCGCTGGCGGAAGCCCGGCGCCCGCTGGAACAGGCCCGCTGGGGCGGCGCGGTGGACAATGTGGGCGGCGAACTCCTGGCCCAGATCACGCGCACCGTCGTCCCCGGCGGCAACATCGCAAGCATCGGGCTGGTTGGCGGGCATGAACTCCACACCACCGTCATGCCCTTCATCCTGCGCGGCGTCAGCCTGCTGGGATGCAATTCGGTCGACGTGCCCTACCCGCTACGCAAAACACTCTGGGAGCACCTGGCCGCTGACTGGCAGCCCCGGAATCTGGAAGGGCTGGCTTCGGAGACGGTCGGGCTCGCGGACTTGCCCGAGGTGTTCGAACGGGTGCTCGCCGGCAAGACCCATGGGCGGGTGTTGGTGGCGATTTAGGCGATTCCCGAAGAACATCGCCCCACGCGGGCTCAACCGCCGGTGACCGGGGCGACGCAACCGGAGGCCGACGCTTTAGCGGGCGGCGGCGCGTTCCGGAAATCACCTTAGCAGCCAGCTCAGGGCTCGATGCCCAGCGCACGCAAACGCTCGGCCAGACGTTCGGCCCGGTCCCGTTCCTGCTCCGCCCGCGCGGTCGCCTGTTCAGCACGAATGGACTCCTGCGCCGCACGTGCACTGGCCTCCTCAGCGCGGGCGTCCGCCTCATCAGCACGCGCGGTCGCTTGTTCCGCCAGGGACGCGGCCTGGCGCGCGCGCCGTGCCAGTTCCACTGAACTCAGAAACGGCTGTCCCTGGGGATCGAAAATCTCCAGTGTCTCGCCGGTCAGGGCGAAACGGATGCCGAGCCGCGGACTGGTCCAGCCCCGGAGATGGGACATCCGGCGCAACTGCCCATCCTGGCGCAGCCAGACGTCGAGTGTGTTAGGAGATGGGTCGTAGACGTAGTATTCCTCGACCCCAAAGGTGTCGTAAAAGGCGAGCTTGTCGGCCATCTCCATCGCACTGTTGGCCGGCGAGAGAATCTCGAAGACGACCTGGGGGGCAATACCACCCTCCTCCCATTGCTTATAGGAACCGCGTCGGCCCTTCGGTCGGCCGATCGCGACCATCACATCCGGCGCCACCGGTCCGGAGATGCGGCGGTCGGGCACCGGGTACCAGAAAAGGTCCCCGGCGATGAACACATTGGGGTCCTGGGCGAAGAGAATTTCAAGATTTTCCTTGATCTTGACCAGCCACTCATACTGTTCGGTGTTCTCCGCCATGGGCTGTCCGTCGCTCTCCGGGTAGGGATCGTCGGGGTCGTAATGCGGGAGTGCATTCATCGGTTGAGTCCTCCTTCGGGGTCAGCCCAACCCGTAGCATAACGAAACCCCGAAGCCGATTTCCACCCGCGGGTTCCGGACCCAGCAAATCCAAATTTGGGTGGCCGCTGCCAACAGCGTGCCGGCCGCGAGGCTGATGGTGGATGCGCTGCGCTTATCCACCCTACAAAACCTGCTCCGCTGTAGGGTGGATAAGGCGCACCGCTCGGTGTCTGGGACCCGGCACAGCGGGCGCGCGCGCCGCATCCACCAAGGGTCGCGCGACGCCGCCAAAATTTGGAACTGCTGTTCCCGCCCATTTTCAAGCATCGGCCCTGGCAATGATGGCCCCGACCTCTGCATTGCGCATGTGGAGCATCAGCCGCTTGGCCGGCGACAGGGTGCCGTAGCGATACCCCGGATGGGTGGCCTCCACCGTCAGCCCGGCTTGACTGACCTTGCTCAACCAGGCGTGCAGCGAATGGAAACACACGCCGACCCCGGCGGTATTGGCGCCCAGGCGCTGGGTGAAAGCCTTGAGCAAGCGGCTCGCGGTCAGCGTGTAGATCAGACGCGACGGCAGATCGTCGATCAGCAGGCCGGGATAATAGTTCTCGAAGATCACCAGAATCCCGCCCGGTGCCAGCAGGTTGCGTGCATCGATGAGTCCCTGCAGTTGCAGCGCCTGGGTCTGCCGATAGGTATCGGCCACAAAATGGTGCAGGACCCAGTTGAAGAAGATGACGTCGAACCGATGCCGCGGATCGAACGCGGCACCCTGAAAGGTGCCGCTCACCAGCGTCTTGGACGGACGCGGCAGATTACGCTCGCGCAGTGTCTGGGAGGGCTCCACGATGACCCCTTCCGCCTGTGGATAGGCATCGAGCACCCGATCGGTAAAGATGCCATTGCCGCCGCCGACATCCAGAAAGCGCGACGGCCGCGCCAAGCGCGGCTCCAGATGGGGCTCGATCAGCGCCCAGAGTTGCGGAATCACATACTCGACATCAAAAGCCTCGGTCTGCTGGTCAGCCAGGAGCCTGGGCGGGGTGGTGGTGGTCTGCACGCGGGGCCTCCGATTGCGGTCTGGTGTTGGTACCCTGGTACAGGATCGACTAAAACGGAATTGATTTCCGCAAATGGACGCAAGAAAACGCAAGAAATTTGCGTTGGCTCAATATAGAGTCCGGATTGTCCACGAGTTGTTATGACACGAGCAGTGCCAACAGCAGAGTTAGCAACCCTTTTCCGCGAATGCGTGTATTGTGGACGAACTGAAAGATGTCGTACTCATCTGTATGCACACGGGTTCCAGGGGCGAGAAAGGTCTCGATCAGTGGCCGAATCGTCTTCTGCTGGACATTCTCCAGCATGCGGATGACCACCGCTCCACCACGCTGAATCATCGCGAAAATTGGCGGTTTTTCCTTCGCGAGGGTCCCTCGTCCGCGTGCTCCCTTAAGTCGTCGCCGCCGACCCCGGCGTCTTTTTTGCGACCGCGCCCGGATTCCCTTTGTGACCTGCGATGACGAAGACCTCGTCGCACTCCACCTCCCCGGACAGCACGGGTTCAGGCTGGCACTCAACGACCCCCGTGCGCAGTTGCTTGGTCATCCGCTGAACGTGGTTCGGATTCAAGCCGAGTTCCTCGGCGATCTGTGCGTTGGATAGATTCAGGCCCATGAAATACAAACTGAAGTTTCCTGTTTTCAATTAAGCCACGAGCCGCATAACCACTGCGATCAGGGAATTTTGCGTCGGTTTGCCGGCCCCCCCCGCAATCGCTACCAAAACCCTCCCCGCCGAGGTCCTGGGCGAGCCGGCGCGGCAGGTCGGCGAAGGCATATTCGGTGCGCTTCGTGGTCGCATACCGGCGCGGCGGCGCGTGCTCCAGATG
>Ga0247840_10004121_pt1 | contig 23441 bp, 27 predicted proteins | sample LaCruzMarch2015__FD_192404 | JGI IMG/M metagenome (GOLD analysis project Ga0247840, IMG submission 192404) | Freshwater microbial communities from meromictic Lake La Cruz, Castile-La Mancha, Spain - LaCruzMarch2015_17m | ecosystem: Environmental > Aquatic > Freshwater > Lake | place: Spain... | reverse complement strand
TCCCCGGGGAAGGGCGGCACCCGGTCCTGGAGCTTGGCCAGTTCCACCGCCAGGTCATCGGGGATCAGGTCGCGGCGGGTGGAGAGGATCTGGCCGAACTTGACGAAGATCGGCCCCAGGTCCTCCAACACGAGGCGCACCCGCACCGGATAGGCGGGCAGATCGCGGCGCAGCCAGTACCAGGGGGTGAGATAGAGGACCCAGCGCAGGGGGCGGAACAGGTGGGTGGCGAGGATGACCTCGTCCAGGCCGTGACGCAGCAGCACCCAGTTGATTCGGAACAGGCGCAGTGCCTGACGCGCGCCGATCATCGCAGGCTGCCGCGCTCCGCGTCCGCATGGGCCGCGAGCCGCGCGATCCGCGCGGCCAGGCGCTCGACGTCGTCGCGCAGGGTGTCGACCTGGCGCAGGAACTCATCCACCTCATAGCGCGTGGGCAGCAGGCGCGACTCCTCCTCCAGATACTCCTTGAGATTGGCCCGCGCGGTCTCGCGCGTGCGCCCGCCCCAGTCGCCCGCGGCGCGCACGGCGCGCCCGATCTGGTTGGCGATGGGGTCGCCGAGCACCCGGGCCAGTTGCTCCTCCCAGTCCACGTCGAGCCCCGCCAGGGCGTCGCTCAGGGCCTGGGCGACGGCCGCGTCGCCCTCGATCCGCACCGCGCCGGAGGACAGTTGGGACTGCTTGCGCCCGGCCGTCATCATGCGCAACAGGGCGAGCGGGGCGCCGCGGATCAGACAATCCGGGGTGGCGTCATAGGCGCCGAAGACCTGGACCCGGTCGGGGCCGGGGATCAGGGTCAGACGGGCGCCCAGGCCCTCGATGTCGATGCAGATGATATGCCCGTAGGTCGGCGCGAAGGCGCGTGCGCCCTCCGGGTCCAGGGCGATGTACTGATTCAGGGCCGCCTCGATCGTGGCCAGCAGGCCCGCGGGGATCGCGAAACCCGCCGCGGGGTCGCGGCCTTGGTCCGGTGTCTCGTCGTCGCTCATCACAGCTTGTACCCCCGATGAATGGCCACCACCCCGCCGGTCAGGTTGAAGTAGGTGCAGCGCTCGAACCCGGCCCCCTCCATCATGGTGCGCAGACTCTCCTGGTCCGGGTGCATCCGGATGGACTCGGCCAGGTAGCGGTAGCTCTCGGCATCGTTGGTGACCAGCCGGCCCAGGATGGGCAGCACGTTGAAGGAATAGAGGTCATAGACCCGGCTGAAGGCCTTGCTCGTGGGGTGGGAGAACTCCAGGATCAGGGCGCGCCCGCCGGGGCGCAGGACCCGATACATCTCGGCGATGGCCCACTCCTTGTGGGTCACGTTGCGCAGCCCGAAGCCGATGGTCACGCAGTCGAAATGCTCGCCGACAAAGGGCAGGCGCTCGGCGTTCGCCAGGGCATAGTTCAGGTTGCCCACCCGCCCCTGATCGAGCTGCCGCTCCCGGCCGCGCGAGAGCATGGCCTCGTTGATGTCCGACATCACCACCTGCCCGGTCGGGCCCACGATGCCGGCGAAGCGCGCCGCCAGGTCCCCGGTGCCGGAGGCCAGGTCCAGCACCCGCTGCCCGCGGCGCACCCCGGCGAGCGCGATGGCGTGGCGCTTCCAGAGCCGGTGGATACCGAGCGACATCAGGTCGTTCATGAGGTCGTAGCGCGAGGCCACGGAGTCGAAGACCTCGCGCACCCGCACCGCCTTCTCCTCGACCGGCACCTGCTGGTAGCCGAAATGGGTCGTCTCTTGTTCCGCCATGGCCTCGTTACTCTCGCGTGTCCGCCGGCCCCTCGCGGGGGCCCGTCTTGGGGTGCGATTCTACATGATGGCGGGGGCGGCCCGGGGGCGCGTGACGGGGGGCGGCGCTCGGTCCCGTCAGGCCCGCGGTGCGGACCAACGGCCTCGCCATCGACGCGCTGCCCATGGGTGGAGCTGGTCCGTTCAGGCCTCGGCGGGCCTGGCGATGGCCCATCGCCGCCTGAGCACTTCGGCTGCAATTTCGCCTCGGACCCCGTCGGCGCCGGGGCCCGAGGCACGCGAGGGGTGTCTAGGGTTGGGCCGGTGCCGGGGGTGCCGCCTGCTCCATGGCGCCCTCGTCATAAGGCATGGGCATGGGCATGGGTCCAGGGCCGCCCTGGTAGGGGCCGGGGCCGCCCTGGTAGGGGCCGGGGCCATAGCCCGGATAGCCGCCCTGGGGGCCATAGCCGTAGCCGCCGCGCATGGGCCGCTGCGGCGGCATCGGGGGCATCGGCGGCATCGACCAGTCGGGGTCCTGCATCTGTGGGCCGCCGGCGCCGAACATAGCCCGGACGGCTTCCAGTTGCTCGGGGGTCAGGGCCTCGACGGTCTTGCGATACTTCTCGAACTGCTCGTGGGCCTCCTTGCGGCGCTGCTCGGCCGCGACCCAGGGCGGGGTCTCCGGCAGCTCGACGCCGCGCACCGCGGCGCGGGCGCGCATCTCCTTCCAATGGGTCTCGCGCATGGCGGCGCGCTCTTCCGGCGTCATCGCCATCATCTTGTCGCAGCTCGCGCGGCACTCGGCGCGCAGGGCGTCCATCCTGGCCCGCGGGTCCTCGGCAGCGGCCGGGGCGGTCGCGGCCGGGGCGGCGGGGGGCGTGGCCGCCGGGGCCGTTGTCGGCGCCTGTGCCAGGGCCGGGCCCTGGCTCAGGGCCAGGGCGAGGACGGCGGTGGAGGCGAATGATAAAACCCGGGGGGTATTGAACATCGGTTGGTTTCCTCGTCGTTGATAGCAGTTAGTGGCGGCGGTTCCGATCCCAGGACTGATCCTGAAGTGTTTATTTTATTTGGGCTTCCATGCGGGGCCAGGCGCCAGGTCACGGGGGCCGGGCCGGGCGGCGCTCACTGTAACCGATTCGCCCGCAGCGGGGCAGTGGCGCCGCGCCCGCGCGCGCCGCTCGCACGTTACACTACAGCGTAGCGCAGAACCCGAAACCAGTTCGAGCGCTCGCTTGCCCGCGTTGACCTACCCCAGTTGGAGTCCTTCATGCGTATCGGCGATCTGATGAACGAGAGCGGGGTCGGATTCGGCACCAGCGGGGCGCGCGGACTCGCCGCCGACATGACCGACCGGGTCTGCTATGCCTACACCCTGGGCTTCCTGCAGTACTTGCTCGCCACCGGGGCGGCGCTGCCGGGCTGCGAGGTGGGTCTGGCCGGGGATCTGCGTCCCAGCACCGGGCGCATCCTGAACGCCGCCGCCCGGGCCGCGCTGCACCTGGGGTGCCGTCCGCGCTACTTCGGCCGCATCCCCAGCCCCGCCGTGGCGGCCTATGGCATTGCCCGCGGATGCCCGTCCCTGATGGTCACCGGGAGCCACATCCCCGATGACCGCAACGGCATCAAATTCAACCTGCCGACCGGCGAGGTCCTCAAGGCCGACGAGACCGGCATCCGTGCCCAGGAGGTCGAAATCCCGCCGACGCTGTTCGGCGCCTGCGGGATGTTGGGGGCCGGGGAGCCGCCCGCGCTGCCGCCGCCGGAGTCGGCCGCCGCTGACGCCTATGTGCGGCGCTATCTCGACTTTTTCACCGCCGGCTGTCTCGCGGGCCTGCGGGTCGGCGTCTACGAACACTCCAGCGTCGCCCGGGAGCCCTATCGCGTGATCCTGGAAGGGCTGGGCGCGCAGGTGACGCGACTGGGCTGGTCGGAGCGCTTCATCCCGGTCGACACCGAGGCGATCCGCCCGGAGGATGTGGACCTGGCGCGGGACTGGGCGGCGGGCGGGGCCTTCGACGCCCTGGTCTCCGCCGACGGTGACGGCGACCGCCCCCTGGTCGCCGACGAGACCGGCCGCTGGCTGCGCGGCGATATCGCCGGCATCCTGTGCGCCCGCCAGCTCGGGGTGCGGGCGCTCGCGACCCCGGTCAGCAGCAACACCGCGGTGGAGCGGTGCGGGGCCTTCGCCCGCGTCCTGCGCACCCGCATCGGCTCCCCCTACGTGATCGAGGGGATGGGGCAGTTGCGCGCCGCGGGGCTCGCCCCGGTGGCGGGCTATGAGGCGAACGGGGGCTTCCTGCTGGAGACCCCCATCACCTGGGGCGACCGCACCCTGGCCGCCCTGCCCACCCGGGATGCGGTCCTGGTGGCCCTGACCATCCTCCTCACCGCCGTGGAGCAGGGCCGCCCCGTCTCCGCCCTGGCCGCGGACCTGCCCGCCCGCTTCACCCACAGCGACCGCATCAAGGACTTCCCGACCGCGTTGAGCGCCGCGCGCCTTGCCGCCCTGACGAGCGGTGACCCCGCGCGCGACCAGGCGGCCGTGGCCGCGGTCTTTGGCCCCGCCTTCGGTCCGGTCGCCGCGCTGGATACCACCGACGGGCTGCGCATCAGTTTTGCGAGCGGGGAGATCGCCCACCTGCGCCCCTCCGGCAATGCACCTGAGTTGCGTGCCTATACCGAGGCCGCCAGCCCGGAGCGGGCGGCGCAGATGAATGCGATCTGTATGGATATACTGGCGGGTTGGCGCCGGGAGTGAGCTTGGATTCAAACAGAGAATGAATCCGCAACAGCAACGACAACGATTGTGTTTAACGTGTTCCTGACTCGTCACTAAGAGGGACCCCCCGAACCATGCCCGCACGCCCGACCAAACACGAGCTCAAGACCTGCCCGCGCTGCGGGCGCTTGTTCGAGTGTAAGCTCAATAACCCGGTGCATTGCGACTGCGCCCGGGTCGTGCTGCCGGAGGAGACCATGCTCGCGATCCAGGAACGGTTCCGGGACTGCCTGTGCCTAGCCTGTCTGACCGAGCTGGCGGACGGCGCGGACCTGGCGGGGGCCGGGGAGCGGGGCGCATCCGGGGACGCGCCGATCGGCTGAGGTTCTTTGCCTTCCATCTTTGTTGCACCAGGGCGGTTCATCCTGGCGGGAGTCCCCCGGCTGCGTCGACCCCTGACCAACTGACTCCCATGACCCTCTCCATCCGTGCCAAGCTCTTCCTGGCCCTGCTCCTGGCCTGCCTGCTGGTCGTGATCGGCACCCAGGCCTTCGTGCGCTGGTCGCTGGAGCAGGGGATCATCGAGCTGGCGGACGCGCGCGAGACCGAGCGCATTGCGGAGATCGCGGAGCGGCTCACCCTGGTCTATGCCCAGGACGGGTCCTGGGAGGGGCTGCGCGGGGACCTGCGGCGCTGGGTCGCGGCGCTGGTCGGCCGCGACCTAGGGCGCGCTGCGGAAGCGGCGCCGGGGTCTGATGCCGGGCCTGGTCGGGGGCAGGGTCCGGGTCCCGAGCGCCCGCACCGGGACCGCCCGCCGCCCTGGGTCCGCCGGGTGCTGGCGCAGCCGGGGCCCTGGCCGCCCCCGCTGGCCTTGGAGCACCTGCGCGACCGGGAGCGCCCCATCCCGCCGGAGTTGCGGCTGATGCTGCTCGATGCCGCGGGGACCATTGTCTATGGCCGGGAGGGACTGCTGACGGGGGCGCGGCGCCAGACCCTGGAACTGGACGGGCAGCCCATCGGCAGCCTCGCGATCCTGCCGGGCAGGCCCATGACCGAACTGCGCGAAATCCAGTTTCAGGCGCGTCAGGGCAGCCGCCTGTGGATCATCGCACTCGGGATGGTGCTGCTCTCCGGGGTGCTTGCCTCCCCCCTGTCGCGCTGGCTGGTGCGGCCGGTGCGCCGTATCCAGGAGGCAACGCGGCGGCTAGCCGCCGGTGACTTCAGCGCCCGGGTGAGGGTCCAGGGGGGCGATGAACTCGCCCGTCTGGGGCTTGACCTCAACGCCCTGGCCGCGACCCTGGAGGGTAACGAGCAGGCGCGCCGCCGCTGGGTGGCGGACATCGCCCACGAGTTGCGCACCCCCATCGCCCTGCTGCGGGCCGAATTGGAGGCCATGCAGGACGGGGTGCGACCGCTGGGGCGGGCGGGGGTGGACGCCCTGCACGCCGACGTGCTGCGCCTGGGCCGTCTGGTGGGGGACCTGCACGAGCTCTCGGTGACGGACCTGGGGGCCCTGAGCTATCGGATGGTCGAGACCGATGTGCGCGAGTTGCTGGCGGCGGACCTGGACGCCTTGCGCCCCCGCTTCACGGCCGCCGGGCTGCGCCTGGATTTGCACGACCGGGCCCCGGTGCCGCTGCTGATCAACGCCGACCCGGACCGCCTCTCCCAGGCCATCCGCAACCTGCTCGCCAACAGCCTGAAATATACCGACCCGGGCGGTAGGCTCACCGTGACCCTGAGCGCCGCGGCGGGGCGGGTGACCCTGGACTTCGCGGACAGCGCCCCCGGGGTCCCGCCGGAGTCCCTGCCCCGGCTCTGCGACCGGCTCTACCGGGTGGAGGGTTCGCGCAGCCGTCACACCGGCGGGGCTGGCCTGGGGCTGGCCATCGTCAAGAACGTGGTGGAGGCCCACGGGGGCCGCATCAGCGCCGCCGCCGCCCCCGCCGGGGGCCTGTGGATTCACATTGAATTGCCCAGTTGAGAGATGCCCATGAACAGCCCGCAGCGCGTCCTGATCGTCGAGGACGAGGAGCGCCTGGCCGCCCTGGTGGCCGACTATCTGAAGGCGGCCGGGTTCGCGGTCCACCTCGACTACGATGGCCTGGGGGTCCTGGAGTGGATGCGCGCGCACCGGCCGGACCTAATCATCCTGGACCTGATGCTGCCGGGCAAGGACGGGCTCACCCTGTGCCGGGAGGTGCGGGCCGAGAGTCAGGTCCCCATCATCATGACCACCGCCCGGGTGGAGGAGATCGACCGGCTGCTCGGTCTGGGGCTGGGTGCCGATGACTATCTGTGCAAACCCTACAGCCCCCGGGAACTGGTCGCGCGGGTCAAGGCGGTATTGAGGCGCAGCGCGGGCCCCGCGTCCGGCGGCCAGGCGGCGGGCACCGACCCCGCCGACGCGGACCCCTTGACCCTGGACCCGGACCGCCTGCGGGTGACGGCCGCCGGCCGGGACATCGAACTGACCGCGGTGGAGTTTGCCCTGCTGGCCACCCTGCACCAGGCCCCGGGCCGGATCTTCTCGCGGGAGCGGCTGATGGAACGTATCTACCGCGACCACCGGGTGGTCTCGGACCGCACCATCGACAGCCACGTCAAGAAGCTGCGCCGCCGCCTGCAGGAGCTGCTGCCGGAGCGGGAGCTGGTCCACTCGGTTTATGGGGTCGGTTATCGGTATGAGGACCGGTAGCGACCGCGCGGTTCCCGCGCGCGGTCGCTTTTGGTACTTAACAGGAACGCGAGCGCCTCCCCCCAGCCCAACAAAGGAGCGGCCTGGTAAACCCGTAACGCGCCGACATTGTTGATAAAGTCCTCGCCCAAGAACGCCAGGGGCGCGAGCACGCCCGGGCCGAAGTACGCGAACAGCGGGCGTTGGCCGAGGAGCGGGGCCGTCGCGGCCGACTGAAGGCATTTGCCCGGTCCGGCGGGACCCAGTATAGTGGGCGTTATGCGCATAACGCATTTTCGGGGGATGGTGATGCATAAACGAATGACGATTACGCTTGATGAGGCGGTGTACGAAGGGCTTTACCGGACGATTGGTAAGCGGCGCATCAGCCAATTCATTGAGGACTTGGTGAGGCCGCATGTGCTGGATACGTCACTGGATGACGGATACCGGGCGATGGCTGCCGATAAAGAGCGTGAAGCCGAGGCGCTGGAGTGGTGCAACGCGCTTGCGGGAGACATGGCCGATGAAGCGAGGTGACGTATGGTGGGTCGAATTCGACCCCGCCGTTGGGACTGAAATCCGCAAGACGCGCCCGGCTGTGATCGTGAGTAACGACGCGGCGAACCGGAATCTGGGACGGGTTGTCGTGGTGCCACTGACCAGCAATACGGCGCGCTGCTACCCCGGTGAAGCCCTGATTACGGTGGATGGGAAAAGCAGCAAGGCGGTGGCCGATCAAATTATGGCTGCGGATAAAACCCGACTGAAAAGTCAGCTTACTGCCGTAACTAAGGCCGATATGCTGGCGATAGAAGAGGCGATTCTGGTTCACTTGGGGATGCCGAAGTGACCGAGAGGTTTGGCCGGGTTGCTACAGCTAGCGGCCCTGCGTACCTGTTTACTAAAGATAAAAATGAAAAACAGCAGCTACGTTAGCTTTTGGAAGGTCCTTCCTGCCCTAATTCGTATCTGGACCCGATCAATCATTCGGTCGGCTGGGGAAATTATCCATGAGATTATCGAGTCTGTCCGCCTAATAGTACGGTGGATTAGCCACCAGATGGTCTTGATTGTTAGGGCTGTCCGCGACTGGTTGGCCCGTATTGCCCGCTTCGTCTGGTCATTATATTACGGCCTAGAGACGGCGATCCTGATCGTCGTATTTCTTCAAGAGTCGACTGGAATGCAGCGCTAGCTTCTATTCCTTCTTATGTAATGCTATCATTGCCATTGGCTATTCTTTTCATTATTTCTATTTTATTATATAAAAGCTTTTATGATTTCTCCAAGAATGACTCACCCAAGAGTAAAATAACTTCTAATACTGGGTTCTTAGCTAAGTGGTTTTACATTGTTTGCGGTTATTTTCTTTTTCTTTTTATGCTTCTCGTTGCTACTCTTGTCTTAACAGCGATTGTTGTCTATTTTTGAAGGGTGGATGGTTGGTTTGATAATTGTCGGAGACCTCGCGGTTTGTGCGGTGGCCGGGATTACGACCAAGGCCGACAGCAGAGTGTAGCGCAACGCTTGCGCAAGCGGAGCGCGCCAAGGCCCGCCAAGATATCAGCATTCTACAATCCCTCGACCTCTCCCACATCACGCAGCACCGCATTGATGAGGCTCTGCCGTATATAAATACCGTTCGCGCGCAGTTGCCTGGCGAACGGACCCACTTGCTCCACCAGCCCGGCGTTCTTCGCCCTCCTGAGAATACCCAAGGTGCCGATGCGGCGAATCCCAAAACGTTCGGCGACACGTCGCGCCCGCGCGTCGTCCAACTGACCAATGATCGACAGTGCGATCAAAGGACCGCTGTCGGCAACGACGACGGGGCTAGTCGTCACGCAACTCGTCCGCAATCTGGTCGTCGTCCAAATTCATGACCGGAATCTGCAAACGACCCAGTTCAAACAAGAACCGTACTTTGCCCATGTCGCAAAATTCAGCAGCCTTGCCGATGGACAGCCGATGCAGCTCAAACAGTTTGACAGCCAGCAAGAACCGCAATTCCGCTGCCAACGCTTCCTGCGTCTGGCCGGAGGTGAGAAGCAAGTCATCCGCGTGGGGAAGGGTCAAGGTTTGCATGACATTTTCCGCTCCGGGCGCGCAGGCGACGTCTAGCCGTGGTCGCCTCCGCCCAGTGTGCCGAGCTGGTGCTCCAGGGCGCGGATGCGCTCGCGCAGGGCCTCCAGCTCATCAAGGAGGTCCAGCGCCAGGGCGGTGCCGGACAGGTTGAGCTCCAGGTCATGGCGCAGGCGCAAGGCCCGGCGGGCGCGCTGTACCGCGACGCCGTCGAAGCGCCACTCGCCCGGCGCGCCGCCGGCCCGCGGCCGCAGCACCCCCTCACCGACCAGCAGTTGCAGGGTGCGGCCACTGGAGCCGCACAGTTGGGTCAGTTCCGCGAGGGTGACGACAAACCCCTCGTCCATGACGACCCCTTCGATGCGTGTTTCGCTCTTAACCATGGTCTTAGACCCCCAGCTCCGCACGCGGGTTGAAGTGCAACTGCTCGGCCATGTGCTCGAAGACCCGTCGCGCCGCCTCGGTCTTGGCCGGCGGTACCACGATCTCCAGGATCACCATCTCGTCGCCCGGCGGATCGCCGGGGAGCCCGCGCCCCTTCAGGCGCATCCGCTTGCCGGTTTGAGACCCCGGCGGAATCTTGAGGTTCACCGGCCCACCCAGGGTCGGCACCGGGATGGTCGCACCCAGGGCCGCCTCCCAGGGGGCGATGGGCAGGCGCAAGGCGATGTCCTTGCCGTCCGCGGTAAAGTGCCGGTGGGGCCGGATCTCCACCTCCAGATACAGGTTCCCGGCCGGCCCGCCGTGCACCCCGGGTGCGCCCTGGCCGCTCAAGCGAATCTGGCGGCCCTGGGTGACACCCGCCGGGATCCGGACATTGAGCGTGCGCTCGTGGCTGGTCAGGTGCCCGTCCGCGCCGACCTCCGGAATCTCCAGGCGCAGTTGGCGGGTGGCGCCCTGGAAGGCGTCCTCGAGGTCGATCTGGACCCGCACGGTCTGGTCCTGGCCGCGGCGCTTGCGCGGTGCGCCGCCCCCGCCGGCACCGGCGCCGCGGAACTCGCGGTTGAACAGGCTCGAGAAAAAGTCGCTGAAATCGCCCGTTTCGTTGGGGTCGAAGTGGAATCCCTGCTGGGGTCCGGCCCCGCCCGGGGGCGGCCGGAAGTCCTGGCCGGCCCGCCAGTTGTTGCCGAGCGCGTCGTAGGCGGCGCGCTTCTGCGGGTCCTTCAAGACCTCCTGCGCCTCGTTGACCTCCTTGAAGCGGGCCTCCGCGTTCGGCTCCTTGCTCACGTCCGGATGGTACTTGCGCGCCAGCTTGCGGTAGGCGCGCTTGATGTCGTCCGGGGTGGCATCGCGGGCGACACCCAGGGTCTTGTAGTAATCCTTATATTCCATAGCAAGGTCTCGGGGCAGGGAGTCGGGGTTGGCGTCGGACGGACTCGAATCAGTGCCGAAGATGGGGATTCACGGCCCCGGTTGCACCGGGTCGCCCCCGCAGGGCTAGAATAACCTCTGAGGGGCAAATCAGTCCGCGAAAAACGCGAGAAACTCGCAAAAGATCATGGCTATTGGCGGCAGCACTCGTCCATCCATCGCCTTGGCCGCCGCGGGCCCGGCCCCCTGCACGATCCGGCACCGTAGGGTCCGCTGCGCGGACCAACGACAGCGTACCCGCGATCTCGGTCACCACATCAGTTCTGATCGCACCCCAGTTCGGGCCCGGACGCCCCCGGCGGACCGAAGCTGGTATCATCCGGCCTTTGCCGTCACCCCAGCATCCGCGCCGTGAACCCTGCCAAACCTGCAGTCATCCCCCTGACCCCCGACGAACGTCGCGCCTCGCTCGGCTTGGCCGGTATCTATGGCCTGCGGATGCTGGGATTGTTCCTGATCCTGCCGGTCTTCGTGCTGCACGCGGACGGCTATACGGGGGCGACACCGCTCCTGATCGGGCTCGCGATCGGCGCCTACGGGCTCACCCAGGCCATCCTCCAGATCCCGTTCGGGATGCTCTCCGACCGGATCGGGCGCAAGCCGGTGATCTACGGCGGGCTCGCGGTCTTCGTCCTGGGCAGCGTGATGGCCGCGCTGGCCACCAGCATCGAGGGGGTGATCCTGGGGCGGGTGATCCAGGGGGCCGGGGCCGTGTCCGCCGCGGTCACCGCGCTCGCCGCGGACCTGACCCGGGACGAGGTACGCACCCGCGCCATGGCCGGGGTCGGCGCCAGCATCGGCATCGCCTTCGGGCTTGCCTTCATCATCGCGCCGGTCATCGCCCAGTTCTGGGGACTCGCGGGGATCTTCTGGGTTACCGCCCTGCTCGCCTTCGCCGGCATCCTGGTCCTGTGGCTGGTGGTGCCGAACCCCAAGCGCCGCTCGGTGCACCGGGACGCGGAGCCGGTCGCGAGCCAACTGATGGTGGTGCTGCGCGACGGCCAATTGCTGCGGCTCAACTTCGGCATCTTCTCGCTGCATCTCATGATGACCGGCATGTTCCTGGTCATCCCGCCCTCGCTGGTGAAGGCGGGCGTGATCAACGCCGACCACTGGGAGGTCTACCTGCCGGTGCTGCTGCTCGGCCTCTTGGCGATGGTCCCCTTCGTCATCATCGCGGAGGGCCGCGGGCGCATCAAACAGGTCTTCCTGGGGGGCATCGCCACCGTCGGGCTGGCCGCGCTCGGGTTCTCCGTCTGGGCCACCGAGTTGGTGCCATTGATGATCCTGCTCGCGGTCTTCTTCACCGGCGTCAACCTGCTGGAGGCCCTGCTGCCCTCCATGATCTCCAAGATCGCCCGGGCCGGGGCCAAGGGCACCGCCATGGGGGTCTATTCCACGTCCCAGTTCATCGGCGCCTTCCTGGGCGGCATGACCGGGGGGCTGGTGAACCAGTACCTGGGCGCCCCCGCGGTCTTCGTGTTCGCCGCCCTGTGCGCGCTCGCCTGGCTGCTGGTGGCCGCCACCATGGGCGCCCCGCAGCGGGTGAGCAACCAGATGATCGCGGTCGGACCCATCGGCGCCGACGGCATCCTGGACCTGGAGCGACGCCTGCTGGCCGTCCCCGGCGTGCGGGACGCGGTGGTGGCACTGGAAGAGGGCGTCGCCTATCTGAAGGTGGACAGCCGCGAACTGGATTCGGCAAGATTGCAGGCGGTGGTCGGCTGAGGCTGGCCGCCTCCCCCGATCCAGTCCGGCCCCATCCGGTTCTGTAGTCAGTCCATGTCATTACTGCTGACCCGCATCGAGCGGGGTGAGGGAGATCATGTCCAGAGGCGTCAATAAAGTCATCCTGATCGGCAACTTGGGCGCGGAGCCCGAGGTGCGCTACATGCAGAGTGGCGATGCAGTGGCCAACGTGCGCATCGCTACCAGCGAGTCCTGGCGGGACAAAAACACCGGGGAGACGCAGGAGCGGACCGAGTGGCACCACGTGGTGTTCTTCGGTAAGGTCGCCGAGGTCGTGAAGCAATACCTGCACAAGGGCTCGAAGATCTACGTGGAAGGCCAATTGCGAACCAGGAAATGGCAGGACAAGGAAGGCCAGGACCGTTACACGACCGAGGTTGTCGTCAGCGTGGGCGGCACCATGCAGATGCTCGACAGCCGCCAGGGCGGCGGGTCCTCGGTCCCCTACGACGACGCCCCGCGCGCTCCGGCAGCGCCGGCAGCGGCCCCTGCGGGCGGCACTCGCTCTGCCGCTCCCCCCGCCCCCGATCAGGGCGGCGGTATGCCGTTCGACGACGATATCCCCTTTTAGGGTGATCGGCGCCGGGCGGGTGCTCAGCGCTCCCAGGGGCGGCCCGGAACGACGCGACACCGGGCGGCAGCCGCGAGCACGGCGAGCATCCGCGCCGCCAAGGCGTCCCGTGAATAGGAGCCGGCCGCCACCAGACTGGCCGCGGCGAGGCGCGCCACCCGCAGCGGGTCCGCGGCCAGGTCGCGAACCGCCCACGCCAAGGCCCACGGGTCTGCGGCACCGACCCAGAGCCCGGCGTCGGCCCGCCGCACGAGCTGCGCCGCCTCGCCATCCGGCATGGCCAGCAGGATCGGCAGTCCCATCCCCATCGCCTCGAACAGCTTGGACGGGATCACCGCACTGAACAGGGGTCGTCCCTCAGGTGCACCAAGGCGCAGTCACACTGGGCCCAGTAGGCGGGCATGGCCGTCTTGCGGTAGAGCCTCCTCTCCAGGGACTCCAGGGCGCGCATCAGCAGCCCCTCGCGCATGGCACCGACCGCCTTGATCGCGGCTGGCCACAGGTCGCGAAACTCAAACACCCAGGGGGCGGCGCCGACAGATAGCCCAGGGTCCGGCGGGCGAACCCCGCGTTGGCGCTGATGTAGGTCTTGACCCGCACCACGCGGATGCCGTCGGTTGCGTTGCTGCGTCCAACGCACCAGGCCCAAGGGGTAGTCGTGTCCCTGCTCCTCCTATCGCGGGTCATAGCGGCCGGGTCCATAGGAGCAGGACACCGGAGAGGACAACTCCTTTTCATAGAAATCCGCCCGCGACAGCGCAAGCCCCGTCACCCCCACCAGGACGATGCGCCCGCGCTTGTGACACATCCGCGCCGCCTGGGCGACCGGATCGTTACTGCGGCGACTGCGCTCCAGATCCCGAAGTCAGATTGAACATGCTAGCATGAGGGTCCGCCGGTATTCGGGCGGATAGATGCGTCGCCGGTGATGGTCAGCGAGGTCGAGCACCGTAGCGCCGCCTCAGCGGTCAGCCGGGCGCCGCAACCGGTGCGCGATACTCTCGCGCAGCCCGTGGTAGAGAAACTGGGGACCGTCAATGAGGTCGCGCTGCCACAGCTTACGTGGCTCCATGACCAGGCGCCAGAGCCACTCGAAACCGGCCTCCCCCAGCCAGGCCGGGACCCGTGCCACCTGTCCACTGTGGAAGCCGAAGGCGGCGCCGACACCGATCACCACCGGCACCCGCAGCCGCTCCCGGTGGGTGTCGATCCAACGCTCCTGTTTCGGCAGGCCAAGCCCGACCCACAGCAGGTCGGCCCCGGAGGCATTGATAAGATCGATGTCGGCCGCGGCCTCGGCAGGGCTCAAGGGTCGGAAGGGCGGCGAGCGGGTGCCGACAATGCGATGGCCCGGGTAGTCGGCGGCGAGGCGCTGACTCAGTGCATCCAGGGTCGCCGCGGTGTCGCCGTAGAAGAAGCTGGAATAGCCCCGGGCGTCGGCGGCCACCATCAGCCGCCGCATCAGCTCGGCACCCGGTAAGCGCTCCGACAGAGGCTCGCCGCGCAATCGCGCCAGCCAGATGGGCGCGATGCCATCGGGACAGAACAGGTCGGCCCGATTCAGAATGGCGCGAAAGGTCGGGTCCCGATGGCCGATCCAGATACCATGGAAGCCGGTCACCACCACATGGCGCGGCCGGGGCGGGCGCTCGGCGATCCAGCCCTCAATGCGGGCAACCACGGCATCGCTGTCAAGGCGGTCGATCTGCGCGCCCAAGATCGTCACCAGCGAGCGCGGCGCTTGGTCCGGGGACAGCCCGGCAGGAGCGGGTACGGTGTCGCTCATGGCGCCCCTCCGGCCGCCGCGACCTGGGCCGCGATCCAGGTGTAGGTCGCCGCCAAGCCCTCACGCAGGGGCCGACTGGGGGCCCAGCCGAGCCGGGCTTGGATCAGCCGATTGTCCGACGTGCGCCCGCGCACCCCGAGCGGACCGGGGATGTGCTCGATGGTCAGCGGCTTGTCGGCAATCTCCATGATCATCCGCACCAGCTGGTCGATGGAAACCATCTCCGCCGAGCCGATGTTTAGCGGACCGCAGAAGTCCGACGCCATGAAGCGCAGCACCCCCTCAAGGCATTCATTGATAGCGAGGAAGGAGCGCGTCTGCTCCCCATCGCCCCAGATCTGAATGCTGCCACCCCGGGGGGCCACGGCGACCTTCCGGCAGAGGGCCGCGGGGGCCTTCTCGCGGCCATCGTTCCAACTCCCCTCCGGGCCGAAAACATTATGGAAACGGGCGACCCGCACCCGCAGGCCGTGGTTCCTGGCGTAGGCGAAATACAGGCGCTCGCTGAAGAGCTTCTCCCAGCCGTAGTCGCTGTCGGGGTCCGCCGGGTAGACCGAGTCCTCGGCCGTGGTCGGCGCCGCGGGGTCGTGCTGGTGGTGGCGCGGATAGACGCAGGCCGACGAGGAGTAGAACACCTGGCCCACACCGGCACGGCGGCAGGCCTCAAGCACGTTGAGATTGATCTGCGCCGAGTTGTGCATGATCTCAGCGTCGTGATCGCCGGTAAAGACGAAACCGGCACCGCCCATGTCGGCGGCGAGTTGATAGACCTCGCTGCTACCGGCCACCACGCGGGCCGCCAGGTCGGGATCGCGCAGGTCGCCCTGGACGAACTCGTCCGCCGCGCTGGGGGCAAAGGGCGGGAGCTTCAGGTCCACACCGCGCACCCGGCGGCCCGCCGCCTTCAGGCGCCGTACCAGGTGTGCGCCGATGAATCCGCCGGCACCGCAGATCAGGGTCAGGTGGTTGCTCATGCCGGGACCGCCTTGGCCCAATCGCCAGCCGGGACCGCACCAAAACCATCAATCAGGACCAAACTCATGTTTTTTCTCGCCGGGTCTTCAGACGTTCAGACAGCCATCACCGTTGCGCCCTGGGCGGCCTGGCCCACAGGCTGACCGGACTAGTCCTGGGCCAAGGCCCTGGGTGGTCGCGCAGGCGCCTGGCGGGCGCGCCGCCAGATCGACCCCCGCACCCGGTCGAGGGTGCCGAGATAGGCGAGCAACGGCGCGTGCAGCAGCAAATCGACACTGTACAGGGCAGCGGTGTTCTCTGGGATGTTGCGGATGGTCAGATAGGCCATGATACCGCCGACCTGGAGCAGGAACAGCCGCTCCGCGCCGTCCCTCGCATAACCGCGCAGCAGCGCCCGGGCAAACAACACCCAGCCCCACAGCAGCCCGCCGAGATACAGTGCGGCGCCCGGATAGCCGGCCGCCAGGGCAGCGTACAACAGTCCGTTCTGCGCATTCAGGCCGATCAGGCGGCGATCCGCCTCGGGTCCGGAACCGAGCCACGGCGCCGCCTCCACCGCCCGCCAGCCCAGGCGCCAGATCAGATCGCGGCCGGTCATCGACTGCAATTTTGAGAGCCTGTCGCCGCGGGTCGCAAACGCGCTGATGTAGTCCAACCAGTCCTGCGGAAACAGCCCCGCGAGCAGCGCCAGCCCGGCCAAGACCGTCATCGCGATACCGACCAACCGTGCCTGCCCACCGGACAGCCAGATCACAAAACCCATCGCAAATGCTGTCCCGAAGATGCCTTGACGGGCCTGAAACAACCAGATCGCCAGCAACGCGGTCAGGCTCAACGCCGCCCACGGCAGGCGCCAAAGCCCGCGCCGCTCCAGCGCCATCACCAAGCCGACGATCGCGGGGACCACCGCGAGGCGCGCCATCCCGGTGGAGCGCGAGATCGGCCCGAACCGACCAAGATCCGCCCGGTTGACCAACCCGTGGGCTGTAATCCCGAGCTTCCCCTGCACCAGCAGCACGTCTCGTGCGACGAACAGCATCGCGACTAACAACAGGGTCGCCAACAGCCAGATCAGGCGATTGGTCACCATCGCCCGCGGCAGCGGATCGCCGCCACCGAAAGACCAGTCGATGGCCGCAAATACGCCGAGATAGGCGAATGCCCAGTACCAGACCGGGAAGTCGGTGCCGGTTAGCAGCGCGGCAAGCAGCGACAACAGTGAATAACCGATCCACAGCCCCTCGGCCAGGGTCGGCAGCCGGTGTCGCCGCCGCAGCAGAGGCGACAACAGGGGCCAAAAGGCAAGGGGTAGCAAAGGCGCCAACACGCGCAGCGTGTTGACCCAATCGACGAGGTCCTGCGGCGCCTCTTGCAGATGCGCGAGGCTGGCGTTGATCCCTGCCCAACAGCCGAGCCAGACCAGCAGCGGCAGCCCGAACGACTGCGCGCCCAAGACGGGACCTGCCCCGTCAGCGGATCGGTGTAACCAGGGCATCCGCCCCTCCTGGTTTGCCGTCCGGGTTGCCCGTGATATCGGCTGTGGCCAGCACGCCTTGATACACCTGTCGCAGTGCCTCGGCTTTGGCCGCAAGATCGTATTCGCCGGCCCGCGCCAGGGCGCCGGCGCCGAGGCGCCGCCGTTCGGGTTCATCCGCCGCAAGCCGGCGTAGCGCCGCCCTGAGTGCGGCGACGAAGGTCGCCGGCCGCTCAATCGGCAGCCGCATCCCAGCCGCCGGTGTTACCACGTCGGGAAAGCCGCAATGGTCGGGGCAGAGCACCGGCAGCCCCTGGCTCATCGCCTCCAGCAACACCGTCGAGGTCAGGTCCTGCAGGCTGGTGATAATGAACAGGTGCGCCCGGCGCAGCCCGCTGATCGCTTCTGCGCGCTGCACCTGGCCGTGCCAGGTGCAGCGCGGGGCAAGGCCTAGCCGCGCCGCCTGCCGCTGCCAGGCGGCGCCCCGTGGTCCGCTGCCGTAGATGTCGAGCCGCCAGTCGAGGTCCGGGGCCAGTCCGGCGAGCGCACGCAACAACAACGGCAACGCCTTGCGCGGAATATGGGCGCCACTCCAGGCCAGTCGCAGAGGTTCGTCGGGCGCGCGCCACAAGATCGCCGGGGCGAGGGGTGGTGCCGTCACCTCGCAAAGCACCTGGGCATCCACCCCGTAGCAACGCCGCAGCAACGCCGCATTGCCGCTGGTGGCGGCCAGCAGCGCCGCAGCGGCCCGCGCCGCCTGACGCGGCGCACTCAGCCACCGCCGCTGCAGGGCGTTAATCACGTTACGCAACCCGAAGTAGAGGGCGCCGCGCCAGCCCATGGCCCCAAGCAGGGCGACCGGGGTATCCTCCAAGCCCCCGATCGGCCCCCAGACGAAGGGCAGCCCCAGGCGCCACAGGCGCCCGGGAAAGCGGAATCCAACGAACGTCAGTTGATGCACGAGCTGCGGAGCCACCTCTGTCAGCAGCGCCCGGGCGTTGGCTTCGGCGGCCCTCTGCCAGTGCAGGTAGGACAGGTGTACCAGGGGCCGCAGCGGTGACAGCTCCGCCCAGCGCCAGAAGCGGCGGCGATCGTCGTAGTGCCAAGGGTGATGCGGTACATAGCAGAAATGCAGCCGCGTGGCCAATTCCGGGGCTTGGCCCAGGCAGGCCAGGATCGCCGGCTCGTTCATCGTGTCGGTCAGTACCCAGGTCTCATGATGGCGGGCGATCGCAAGCACCCAGTCCCAGCCCACCGCGTTCTCGGAACCCAGGGTGGGGTTACAGGCATAGGCGCACACCAGCACGCGCGGCCCGGGCTCGCCGGGCGGGCTCACCGGCCGGGGCGCCACGGCGCTCAGGGCACCAGCTCCTGGTAAAGGGCCATCAGCTCGCCATAAAGCACCGCCGGCGCGTAACTTGCGATGATTCGCGCGCGCGCTCGCGCGCCGACCGCAGCGAGATCCTCCGAGCGGCCCCAGAGTTGGTGCAGCCGGGCGGTCAGGTCATCGGCATCGCCCCGCCGGAACAGAAAGCCGCAGCGGCCGTCTTCAAGGACCTCGGGCAGGGCACCCACATCGGCACACAGAACCGCCTTGCCGTGCGCCATCGCCTCCAGCAGCGACAACGGCAGCACCTCGTGCCAAGTACTCGGCAGCACCAGCAACCGGGCGCCGGCATAGAATTCCGGCAGGCGCGCGGCCGCCAGTTGTCCCAGGAAACGGCAATTAGGCGGCGCGGCGGCCACCTCGGCGGCCATGCGCGCGGTCTCCCCGGCGAAGCGGAATTCCAGGGAAGGACAGCGGCGTGCCGCGTCGAACAACAGCGCCACCCCCTTCTCCGGGCTCAGCCGACCGACGAAGCCAACATAGGAGGTCGCGCCGGACGACGGCGGCGCCGAGGGGATCGTCACCGGGTTACCGATCACGCGGATACGCTCCGCCGGCAGCCGCGTCGCCAGCAGGTCGCGTTGGAATCCGGTCAGTGCGACGAAGCGATCGACTTGATCGAACGTCCGACGCCAGCGTGCCACCGCATTGCGGCAGGCATAACCGATGCTCTTAGGCAGGTTCTCCTCGCAGTTACGCCAGATGCACCAGAACTCTTGGCCGGTCACGCAACGATGGCAGATCTCCCCGCGGGACGACAACCTACCGTTGGGACACAGAATCCGGTAGTTGTGCAGCGTCATCACGATCGGCACGCCCAGCGCCCTGGCCTCATCGATCACCGCCGGCGAGATCAGGGGATAGAGATTGTGCAGATGCACCAGGTCCGGCCTGAACTCCTGCACCGAGCGCCGGAATTCGCGCCGCGCCGCCAGCGAGTAGATGCCGGCGGCGAAGGCCCGCAGCCGCCCAATGGGCATCGTCTCAATAGTACTGCTTTCACGGATGAACGAGGCGACGGCGTGCCCATGGTCGGCGAGGAGATCGTGCGTCGCCGCGACCACTGCCTCCTCGCCGCTCGGCCGCCCGTACGCATTGTGAACCAGCAGCACCCGCATGGCGTTGCGCCCGTCAGCCGCACGGGGCCGGTGGCGGGGGTGTCGCGGGCAGGCGTAACGCCGCGAAAATGCCCTCGCCAAGGTTCGCGCTAAAGGTACAGGCCGGCGCCTGCGCCGGATAGCGCAGCAGCGGACGTCGGTTCGGCAAGCGGTAGTTCAGTTGCTCCACAACCGCGAAGCCGCTCAATTCGGCGAGCCGGGTCAGGGTGCGGTGGGAATAGTAAGCCACATGATCCTCGTGCACGCTCTCGACCCCGGGCGCCACACGCAGCAGTCGGCATCGGCAATAGGCATTGGTGGTCGTGACCAGCAACAGTCCGGCGGGTTTCAGCAGCGGTCGCGCCGCAGTCAGGAAGGCCCCCGGGCTCGGCAGATACTCGATCAGCTCGACGGCGACAATGACGTCGAAGGGTGCCACACCGGGCAGCTCGAGCGTTTGTGCATCGGCCAGGTGCAAATCGCCGGTGGTTGAGAAGTCAACGCAACCCACATGCAGCACCCGCTGACCAGCACCGTACGCGAGTAGATAATCCTCCCGGCCCACGAGTCGCCGCAGCAGGCGGAAGAAGAAGTGGCTTGTGGTCACGGCCCGCTCCTCACCGGCGCGGCACGGCCTAATGCGAGCGGGGGTGACACGCGCAGCCAGCGGCGCTCAGGTTCAGCCCAACGTCGCGCCTGGCCGAGATCAGACGGGCACCCCGCCGGCCTGGTTCGACGACAAGGACAAGCTAGCGCCCGCTTCGCTCGCATGATTTATCCTGATTGCCTATTCCTGCGCTGCACCGGCGCCGGAGAAAATTCTGAATCATTGCAACTAACCAGTCGGGCAATGATTTCTTCAGCCATGCATGCAGAAGAAAAACAGGTAAAAGATAATAATTTTTTCTATATAATGAATGTAAATGAGGGTCTGACCTCAGGATATCTTGATCGAAAAATATTCCGAAGATATCCCCTCCAAGTTTCAGGTACGAAAAGCGCTGCCTTGACTTCTTCAACTGACGAATAACGTCCAGAATCGCCGGATAAACAATAGAGAAATCATGAAAGAGGATAATACCATTTTTGCTGAGAACGTTGAGACAGAACTGAAAATCCGCAATGGCGGCAGATCTCGTGTGCTCTCCGTCGATAAAAGCGATCAACGGACTCTCCGCGATCTTCCCCGGCTCGATTCCAGAAGCTTCCGACTCGAAGCAATGAACCTTCGAGATCGTGCCGCAACCGATAAGATCGAGCATGCGAAGCATTCGCTCCGTAGAATTATTTTCATAATAAACAACACATCCGACGGCGCGATCATCCGGCTGTTGAGAAGACCTCGGATCGATGGAGTAGATAATCTTACAGCGGTCGTCGCAAAGGTGCGGCTGGATTGAGCCGCCCAGGTAAGAACCGATTTCAAGATATGCATATTCTCCCCGTTTCCTTCCGATTGCCCTTTGCACGGCAAGCAGCGAGCGCCGATCTTTGTCGCTGGTTTGAGAAGGGATTACCGAAAAAAGACCGAGGTCAAGTTCATCAACCGCCTTAATCCAGTCGATCATAAGTGGCGCCCTCAATTCTTTCCGGCAATGGGCAATATTTCAATCACTTTCCAATTCGTCTTGGGGTCTCCATACGCAAGGCGAAAACGCCAGCGTTGCCGCTCGGATTGGGGCAACCAAAACACTTCCGGCAATTTCTCTGTGACATCATCGCCCGCTTGTGCATCAAAGGCAGGCATATAGACGAGTGATGTAAACCATCTGAAACCTCTCTCATATGCCAGGTCGAAAAGCCTACCAGCAGCTTTTGCATTTGATGCTTGACAATCCAATGCGAAGCCAAGCCCCGCCATTGCAGGTATTCCTAAAGAGTATGCAATAATTCCGTCGTCGTACGAAACCAATCGCACCCCCGCACCTAGAGATCGTATTTTGTCGGCTGCCTCCGCTCGATAAGCCCAGAATTTCTCATATGACTCATTGTAACCGGTTGTCTCTTTATTCGCCAACATTGCATTAGCAGTCACCAAGACAAGCATTAGCGTGATAATCAGCGAGCTTTGAATTGTCAGCGTTTTCCGCCTGTGTCGGAATACAACGAGCGACAAGAATAGCGCCCCTAAAGCAGAGATAAGTGAACCCGCTATGACAGCCAGCCGCAAGTGGCTGTACGATCGAAACACCGCACTTTCAGAAGGCTTGCTTGCAGCATCAATCGAAACCAGCATTAATAATATTGCAGTAATGATTAGGCTGGCAGTAGTAACCTGCCAAAGGAGGTAATGATCCGAAAATGATAAACGCAAATCGCAGGTTTTATTATTAAGCAGTTGGGAAATTCCAACCGCTACAATAATATTGGCCACTAGAATCGATAGCGGATAGTACCAATGCCCCTGATGCCCAAGACTGACGAAGGCAAAATTATAACAAGCCTTCAATATCACATAGACAGCTAAGGCGATGAGCAAGCTCGTTTGATGTGTAGCTAGTTGCTTCTCGCGCCGAATCTTAGTGATCGCTACCGCGAGAAAGACTCCTGCCACAATAGCGGGCAGCACCATTTGCAGTTCACGCCAGGTTCCCGCAGACCACCAAGCCCAGGATTTTTCAGCAATAATCTGTGCGGGTATAATCGCAGTAAAGAGTCGAGCCAAATTGCCCAAGCCGGATATGCCGCTCTTGGCTGTTCCACTTATTGGCAGATATGTGCCGGCGTAAATGTAGTTGCCGACACAATAAAGCGAAATCGCAACCGCGGGTATCAGCAAAAAAATTGCAATCTGCTTGAGCTTGATTGTTGGCGGGTTTTCTCCCCATACAAGCGGTAAGCTTAAGGCAATCACTAGAAATACGTCATCTAGTCGGGCAAAAACGATCAGGGTAACCAGAATGGCGCTCAAGATTACCGGCTTGAATCCTGGTTGCGAGTAGAGTGAATTGTTGCCTAGATAAAATAAAAGGCATGCGAAAAAGAGCAACGACAAAGGGCTTTCCATACCGTTGATGTATGACCACAAGCTTCCATAATTAGGGTCGACCAAAGCCAGAAAGAAGTACAAAAAGCCAGGAACCACGGCCAGTAACGCAAGAAAAGGTACCTGAACTAACCTTGTGAGCCGAAAAGAGACTAAAGCGGCCGCCAAAGCGACAGAAATCGCACTTAACCAGAATGCGAAAGCAATTTGAGCATCCTGATTATTCGCGAATTGAGGAAACGAAAAACTGACCTTTAGCAGCAGCTGCCATAGCGGATTAAAGCCATTTGTCGGAAAGATTCCATCGTAACTGAAAAGAGGATTCCATGAGGCGTTCTTCGCGATAGTTAAATAATAGAAAGCATCGGCCGCAAAGAACTGAAAGTAGGCCCCGCTACCCTTTGTAAACCAGGAAAGCAACGCCGGATAGAGCGCCAGTGCTAATGCTAGAGCCCCAACAATCCAGGACATTCTATTAGATAACGTAACCTGCTGTATTCGCTTAAGCATGGCCTTCTCTTATGAGTCGTTGTATCATACTTGATTTTGTCGCAGCGGTCATCCTTGGAGTAGAATCTGCACCAGAACTCCGACGAAAACCCGGGCTCCAAAAAGGGCAGTACCCCCCCGGCACCGGATAGGATCGCCGAAACATCGGCGAACTCATGCGTGCATCCTTGGCCGGATACAGTGCCCCTGCGTCCGCGGTAACCTAACGCCCTGAGTCCATCTGTCAAGAAAATCCGACAAAAGGGCCCACAAGGCGCCAACAGGTCGCCCACAGGTTATCCACAACCCACGAGCGCGTCGCGGGCGGTCAGCGACGACTCTCAGGCGGGTTGGCCGAG
>Ga0247840_10004115_pt1 | contig 23471 bp, 18 predicted proteins | sample LaCruzMarch2015__FD_192404 | JGI IMG/M metagenome (GOLD analysis project Ga0247840, IMG submission 192404) | Freshwater microbial communities from meromictic Lake La Cruz, Castile-La Mancha, Spain - LaCruzMarch2015_17m | ecosystem: Environmental > Aquatic > Freshwater > Lake | place: Spain... | reverse complement strand
CAATCTCATTGATTTAGAACTAAGGATAGGTACATTAAAAAACTATGTGCTAGATTTTGTTTAGTTGAACTTAAGATTTAGTTTATTTCTGGTGATATTTTTTCACGCCAGAAAGATAATAGTCTTTTTTTGACTATTTTTAAGTTATTATTTACTTGTCATTGTCCGAACACAATCCCAAAATTCTCAAGGAGGATTTTTTAAATAAAATTCACATCTTTCTTTATAAGTATTACTTGGAGAATCTCACATTTCAGACAGCTCTTCAAAAAGAGATAAAGCTTTTTGAAATTTCATATTTTTATAAATATTTATCGCAATTCTATACTTAAATTGTATCTCCTCTTCTTCCTTTCTTAATTTTCATTTTATACAGAATAATTCATATATTTTAACAGGTGTTTTCTTTCATACTACTCTAATATTATCCAAATATCTAAACTCAAAATTATCTTTTTCTTTTTCATAAATATCTTCACTTACGCATATATAAGTTCAATAAAATTTATTTACAGACTCTAGACGAGATGCTAAATTAACATTATCTCATAATGCTGTAAACTCCATCTTTCTTCATACTGCTCCTATATTTCATATAATTGCATTTCATACATGTATCCCCATCCTTACTTTTATATCAAAAGAGTGTTGATTATTCCATTTTAAATTCATTTTTTTTAACAATTCTTGTTGTTTTAATGCAGTTATACATATCCTATAAGTTTCGATTCAATCACTTCAAAAAACTCACCATAAAGCCATTATCGCATCTCATTCATACTTATTAATAAATCACTTTTCATCCATAATTATATTTGACATTTCTGTTAAATATTCTCTTAGAAAAGCAACTAATTCTTCAGGTGAAAACTTTTCCGACAAACTCGTAAATCATTCAATATCTGAAAAGAAAATTGCTATACTTTTATTTTCTCAATTTAAGTTTATTTTTCACTCTCAAGACAATATCTCATTTGCTACATCTTCAGATACATATTCAGAAAGAGCCTTATTTAATTTTAATCTACTATTATTTTCTATATAATATTTTACGATATTTGAAACAGCGAGTGATAAAAGTAATGCAACAGCAAATTCTATTATGTATGTTAGTAAATAATTAGTAAAAAGAATTAAAAATATTACAAAAGAAATAAATAGTCAAATTATTCAGATATTGCTAAGTATTAATACATACGAAGACCTACTTATATTAAAATATGCAGATATAAGTATTAATAGAAAAATTAAAAACCATTCAACATAAAAATTCATATAGCTTATTCATATATTTGATATTATTGTATTTATAATATTTGCATGTAAATAAACTCAATAAACAAGTCAAATAGGAGTTTCAAAAACATCTTTTATTCATTCAGCTGTTTCTCATATAAGAACTATTTTATCTTTAACATCTGATTCTTTAAAATTTCAGTAATAGATATCTAAAAATGATTTTTTTATAAATCTATCTGTAGATACATAATTAATGAGAATATTATTTTTATTATTATTTGATCTAATTAATTGTATTCTATCATCTAAAGTTATTCTGTTATCTGAATTGATGAATTTTTTTGTTAGATAACTTTCATCGTTGTATATTTTTGAATAAAATCATCTCAGTGTAGCAATTGCAAAATGGTCATATATCTTATCTGAATTAATATATTTTTTAAATGGTGTTAATGAATAAACAGAATGACTTTTTTCATCTCTAGTTACTGAATAAAATCATTCTGTAAGTAGATGTTTTGAAAATTTCTCATATGGAAATTCTGCATTTCATGCAGAATTAGACCACATTCATAAAATAACATTTCATGAATTTTTAATAGATTCTGACAATAAATTATCAGATAATTCGTTACTCTTCTCTCAAAATATAACATCTATGGCTATTACAGTTGCTCATGCTTTACTTAAATTATCAATAACAGTAGCAAAATATTTCCTATCAAAAGGAAATCTTCATAATCATTGCTTTGTAACTGTCCCATCACGCATTTTTCTTCATGATAATGTATCTTCATCTATTTCTATAACCAATATATTACTTGAAACAACTGTTTCTTCTAAATATTTATAATAAATAGATTGAATATTTTTATTAACAATATAAAGAGTATCTGATCTACTAATAAATAATATAAAAGAAAAAACTAATAATGATATAATCACAGATAAAATATTTCTATTATTAAGAAACTTAAATTTTTTATAAATCAAAATTTTTTATTTATCAAATAAAGTATTTAATCACTCTTGAATTACTTCACTAGCCTTATCATTAATATTTTTAATATCATCTAAACCTACTTTTACATTACTTAGTGAGTTAATAAACTCATTTAAATCGGAAAATTTTTGTTGTATTTTAATTTTTATATCTTCAGGAACTATTTTATCATTAAAATATTCTTTTAAATTTATACTATTAAGATAATTTATATTTTTTGATAGAATTCATAATATAATATCTATATTCGTATAGTTTTTTGAATCTATAACTTCATTGAAATCATTAAGTGTAGAATTTATTAAAATATTTTTATTTTCTTTATTAGCCAAACTCAATAATTTATCTTTTAATTCAAGTTTAAGCTTAAATAAATCTTGTTCTTCTGATTTAATAAAATTTAATTTTTGATATTCCTTAAAAAGTTTGTGATACAATTCTTGCTTCTTAAAATCATCTCATAAGACTTTTTGAATATCTATATCTTTTAATTTGTTAAAATTTTTAATTTCTTTATTAAGCTTATTTTTCATAAGCTGTAAAAATGCATTATCGAAATCTATATTAAGTTTTTCCCAATCTTTATCTTTGAAATATTTAATAAAATTATCTAGTCAAATAAATTTAAAATCTCTTATATTAAAAGGATTTTTTTCGTTTACAATAACAATTTCTCAATTTCTTTTAGTTAGTTGTACTTTATGTGTTATTACATACAAATAATCTTTATCCAGATCCAAATCAAATACTGTTCATCTTACTGCAGCTTCTGTATCTCTAAAAGTTTCTTTGAAATATGATCAATCTGCAAATAAAGAAATAATATTAGACCAAGTTCTTCATCTAATCAATTTGATTGATACATTCATTTTCGATAAATCTCTAGAAATAAATAATTCTTGTACTTCTAGACTTGAATTTCATCAAATTCTAGTTACACTTCAATCTCACCATTCTAGAACGGCTAAAGAATCTTTTCATGTCGATAATATATCTCAAATCCTTAATTTATATCTTTTATTTATATTTAAAATATCAGAATTTAATTTAGCTTCTCCTTTTAATAAAAATACATATGAGTCCATTTCTTTATTATTTTCTATATATCAACTATATATTATTAATAAAACTAATCAACAAAATATAGTTATAATAAAAATTATAAATTTATTTTTAATTTTATACATTTTAATTAATATATAGTAAATAAAATATAGAGAAAATCTCATTTATAAAATCATTTTATATAAAAATCTTAAATATACAAAAAATATGAAAAAACAATATATATTCTTAATAATAATTTTAATTATTCTATATATTTCATACTTAATTATAACATTTACTTATAAAGAGTATAAAATAACTTCTCATATAGAATATATATCTAGTCTAAATCAGTCTTTAAGGGAAAAAATAATAGAAGCTGAAGAAATAATTACATATAAAGGATCTCTTGCATATAAAAATAAAATATTAAAAGAACAACAATCATACAAAAATAAATGAGAAGAAGTTGTATATTTAACTACAGAAAAAATTTACAATAAATTTACATCAATAGATGTTCCAGAAGTAATAAAAGAAGATAAAAAAGAATCAAATACAAAATTAGATGAAAAAACAATATATGAAAAATGGATATACTTAATATTAAAAAAAGATATTAACTAAAAGTTAATATCTTTTTATAGATCAGAGAAATCAGAAGGAAATGAATCCAGATTTTCATAATTAGTATTTGTACTACTTGTACTATTTCAAAAAATTTTATCTCAAATTTCTTCTATTTTTTCGAATATTCTTTTTGGTTGAGCATATTGTTCTACATCTAATCATAACAATCTTCATAAAATAGGAAAAACAAAAATTGTTAGAACAGTAACTACTATACCTATTACTGCATATCTAATAGTATTTATTGCTGGTTTAATTTTTTCATCTTTACCTCCTGATAATATTAATAATAATCATCACCAAAGTATAAAAACAATAGAAAAAATTCAAGAAAATAGTACAAAAATAGAAATAGCTAATAATATAAAATCTCAAAACGTAAGTGAAGGTCAAAAAATAGAAGCAGATTCACCTATTGCATAAGCTGTTTGGATTATCATAATAGTATTTTAATAATTAATCTAGTACTTTTAAATTTATTCTTTTACTTACTCTCATTCAAAAAAGCCTTAATAAAGTTCTAATAGAATTAATAGTATTTCATCATTTTCAAATAATTACTCACATATCATCTTTATTAACTTTCAAAGTTAATAATACACCTAATTCATCTTCATTTCTTTCAATAACTATCTCACTTTTATTCTCAACTAAATTTTCAATTATAAATTGTAAAAAATCAACCTCTTTCATATTATTTATATTAAAAAATAATATCCTTCAACATAAAAAAGATGAAGGATTTAAATATTATATAGAAATATTGTTTATTTTAAGAAGTTTTTCAACTCTTGGTGAAAATTGTACTCCATTTGAAACATAAGCTTTCACTTTCTCCAAATCTTTTATTGTAAAATCTTTAGATAATGGATTATAAAATCCTAATACTTCTTTATAACCATGTTTAGCTGCAGCTGTATGTTCAGTAACAACAACCCTAAAGAATGGCATATTTTTCTTCCCAGCTCTTGATAATCTTATTTTTAACATTTTCTTGCTTATTTATAAATTATTTTTTAGTTTTAATCCTAAACTTGAAATTAAAAACTTACATCATTTTTAACTTTTATTAAAGATTTAGTTTTATATTTTTATTTGGTGCCCAGGGCGGGAATCGAACCCGCACTTCCGAAGGAAACGGGATTTTAAGTCCCGCGTGTCTACCTATTCCACCACCAGGGCAAAGATTAGTATAAAAATTAAAAATTTTTATACTAAAGTTTTATAAAACTCAGTGTTTTCTCAATGTTCTAAGTCATTTAGCCGAAACTCTTATTTTAAAAACTAACCCCGTTTCAGGATCTTTTATATTTTTATAAAATAAGTTTGGGTAAAATTTTCTCCTCGTTGCTCTTAATGAGTGAGATCTATTATTACCAACAGCCGTTCTCTTTCAAGTTATTTCACAAACTCTAGCCATTTTTCAAATTTTAAGTAATAAATTAAATTTACTATTAAAATGTATATATCAGAAAAAACTTACATATACATTGTCATATATTTATGCTTTAATTTCAACACCAACTCAATTTGGAATAGAAAAATCTTGTAATAGTTCCATTGTTTTAGAAGAAGGCTCCAAAATATCAATTAATCTTTTATGTCTTCTTATTTCAAATTGCTCTCTTGCGTCTTTATTTACAAAAGTTGATCTATTAACAGTAACTTTTTCTATTTTTGTAGGTAATGGAATTGGCCCAACCACTGTAGCTCAAGAATCACCAGCTATCAAAACAATCTTTTTCACAGCTTCATCAAGCAATCTGTGATCAAAAGATTTTACAATTATTCTAATCTTGTTTGTAGTTTTTTTTGCAGACATTGTATATTATAAATACAGTAATAAATATAAATTATTTAATATAATCTAATTGCTTAGTATTATTAACACCTCTCTCTTGTGCACAGCATTCCCCACAAGGGGAACAATTCTCCCTTATCAGGGGAAAGAAGCTCAAAGAGAGGTATAATACTAAGTTTATTAGTTTACATTAAAGTAATAATTATGCTTTAATTTTAGCAACAACTCATGAACCAACAGTTCTACCACCTTCTCTGATCGCAAATCTTAATCATTCAGTCATCGCAATAGGAGATTGTAAAGTAACTGTCATTTGTACATTATCACCAGGCATAACCATTTCAACTCAAGCAGGTAATTCAATATCACCAGTTACATCAGTAGTTCTGAAGTAGAATTGTGGTTTATAACCTTTGAAGAATGGAGTATGTCTACCACCTTCATCTTTAGAAAGGATATATACTTCTGATTCAAATTGAGTATGTGGTTTAATTGATCCTGGTTTAGCTAATACCTGACCTCTTTCAACATCATCTCTTTGAGTACCTCTTAATAAGATACCCGCATTGTCACCAGCCTGACCTTGATCCAATAATTTATGGAACATCTCAACACCAGTAACAGTAGATTTTTGAGTTGGTTTTATACCAACGATTTCAACTTCTTGTCAAACTTTAATTATACCTGTTTCTATTTTCCCAGTTACAACAGTACCTCTACCTTTAATTGAGAATACATCTTCAATAGGCATTAAGAAATCTTTTTCAATAGGTCTATTTGGAATTGGAACAAATTTTTCAACAGCATCAAATAATTCAAGAATAGTTTTAGCTCCATAAGCCTTATCCATATCAGTTGGATTTTCCAAAGCTACCAATCATGAACCTCTAATAATAGGAGTATCATCTCCAGGGAAACTATATTTAGATAATAAGTCTCTTATTTCCATTTCAACTAATTCTAACATTTCTTCATCGTCAACCATATCACATTTATTCATAAAAACAACGATGTAAGGTACACCTACTTGTCTTGACAATAATATATGTTCTCTAGTTTGAGCCATTGGTCCATCTGTAGCAGCAACAATTAATATTGCAGCATCCATTTGTGCAGCACCAGTAATCATATTTTTAACATAGTCAGCATGTCAAGGACAGTCAACATGAGCATAGTGTCTATTTGCAGTCTCATACTCAACATGTGAAGTATTAATTGTAATACCTCTTGCTCTTTCTTCTGGAGCATTATCAATAGAAGCAAAATCTCTTAATCATTCTCATCCTCCATATTTATGGAAAAGTACAGCTGAAATTGCTGCTGTTGTAGTAGTTTTACCATGATCAACGTGACCAATGGTACCAATATTTATATGTGGTTTAGATCTATCGTAAGCCATAATATATAATTAATATAATAAATAAAATAAAAAGTAATAAAACTTTACTGATTTAATAAAAAAAATCAACTATTTTTATTTTCTCGTTTTTTTAACTTTTTTCTCAATCAAAGCCAAAGCTCTTCTTAATTTTCTATGTGTGTGTCCTGTTAGTCTAGGCATACTATATTTTGTTAAGATTTATTTTGTATTTTTTTAATTTCACTGTAACTATTTTTACAGCATTTATCAGCCATTTAGTTTCTCATTCAAAATTAATTCTCTCTTGCAGTTTTTTGTAATGACCTACAGCAGAACCAACCTTTCATCATGTTTTAGGTCCCTTTTTATTAACTGCATAGTTTAATCTTCTAGGTCTTTTATTTGAAGGCATATTATAAAATTAAGTTATAATTTGATTTCAATTAGATATTAAAATCGAATCACATAACCGTAATCCTTAATTTTCCTAATTGTAGTCATTTAATTAAATGGTGGAGTCTAGGAGGGTCGAACTCCTGACCTCCTGCGTGCAAGGCAGGCGCTCTAGCCAACTGAGCTAAGACCCCATTATTGTATTTTTTGCAAAAGTACGATAATAATTTAGTACAGAGGTGTTATAAGTATAACATTTTCTACTCTCTACTTGTTAAGCAATATAATTGCTGGCTTTTTTTATTTATGGCGGACACGGCGGGACTCGAACCCGTGACCTCTGCAGTGACAGTGCAGCGCTCTAACCAACTGAGCTACGCATCCATCGATAGCAAATTGCTAAGGGAGTATATTAAAATTTTTAATATATGCAAATTTTTTTTTATTTTTTTTATAATTATATTAGTATACCATTATAATCACAAATTTAATAAGTTTTATTTCAAATATTTTCTAGATGATAAATATCAAGCCATTCATCATATAAACACAAATAAAACCATTTCTATCATGAATATATAAAATGAGTAAGAAAAATAATAAAAATCAGAAAATACTCTATTTATATTATTAAGTATAATAATGAATACAAATATACTAAGTACAAATGCAACAAATGAATAAATTCATCATTGTAACACAAATGGTCAATAAATAAATTTTCTACTTCATCATACTAATCTAGTAATATATATTTCATCTCTATAATAATAGATAAAATTTCAAATTACTGAATATATAATAATAGATATTGATACCAAAAATATACTAATTATTACATATAATCATAATTGTAATACATCTAGAATATTTATTATATCAATAATTTTTTTGTATTGAGAAGTATAATTAGCAAAATATTCCAAATCTGACTTTTCTTGCGAAAGAACAAACATTTTATTTTCAATTGCTTTATTTAAATCTGAATACTGATTCAATTCAATATTTGATAAAACAATTGTATCTGGTAACGGATTATTTCTTTCTAATATTTTAACAAGTCAAGGCTCTTTTTCTCTCATTTCATCTAATATAATTTCTTTTGTCTTATATTCAACTTTTATTCATAAATCATTTCAAATTCATCCTTTAATATTCTTAATATCCTCTATCATATCAATTACTTCAACTGAATTCTTATTATATTTTTCATCTAGATACAACGATATAGTCAATTTTGAATTAATACTGTTTATCAGCTTAAAACTTACATCATGTAATATAACCAATATATTTATAAAAAACATCAAAAGAGTCAGTACAATTACTGACGAAAGGCTTAGAAATTTATTTCTAAAAATGTTTTTTATAGAATACTTTGTTATACGAGTCAACATATATAGAATTTGTATTTGTTATAATTTATTGTTTTTTAGTTTATTTAAAAGAGGGATTTTTGCAAGTGGATATAAAAAAATAAAAAAACTAAGAACAAGTCTTAGTTTTTTATTATATTGTGGATTTCAATTAACCTAACGATCATTATTTTTTAGCTCAAGAAAAGCTAAGATCTGTAAAATCTGATCAATCATAATTTGAGTTTTGTAAAAGAGGGGTACTAAAAAAATTTTTATCAGATATTCTCAAACTATTTACCCATTCCTTTGTTCTTTTTAATCATAAATTTCAAACATACTTGTTTAATTTATTCGTAGCAAATCATAAAATTCAAGTCGGTAGCTTTACTATACTTCATAGAGCATCTCAAATTCATTTCACAATATCTCACGTAATTTGAAGTGATTTATACTTTGTCTCTCAAATAGAATTTATCCAATTTCAAATAGCATCAGTAGTAATAGATTTAGCAACTCAAACCAATCTTTCTAAATTGTTATTAATAACATATTGAATTCACACATCTAAAGTTCTGAAAGGTAAACTTTTTGCTTGATTTATAACATCAGCTCATATAACAAATGGTGTTTTCAATAATTTCATCCAGTTTCATCATTTAAAAAAAGATCACAAGTTAGTTAAAGCATAAGCAGTGTTCTCAGCTACTAATTCTATTGAATTAGCTGCAGGATCAAATATTGCAGATGTTGAATCTTTTACTGCTCTTGCTAAATCTGCAACGGCTCATCAAACTAAAGCATCATTACCATCTGCAACACTTCATATATGTAAATCAAGGTTTTTCATAAAAATATAGTTATTTTATAAAATATATAAGTATTGTACACTATTATTATATAATTGTCAAGTTTTTTGTTTTTTTATTTTTTCCTATGAAAAAAGGAACTATCTTTCGATAGTTCTTTTAAAGATTAAACCTGTCCACGCGATTTTTAAGTCGGGAACAAGCCTAATGTGTCATTTATGACTTTGCATTCTTGTCCGTGTAGAGTAGCATCTTTAGTGATGCCCATCCAAAGATAAGAATGTCGACAATGGTTGTCAACATCATGACATTCCTAATATAGTACCACATTGTATCTCCTATATCAACGGTGACGAAGACATAGAAGAGGACCAAAAATGGTACCAAAGAAAGTATAATGTCGACACCTGCCGCTCGGACAGTGTCAACACGTGCCATATTGAACTGCAGCCCCTGTATCATCAGATACAAAATAGACACATACCCAATAAACTGGTAAGTCTTTTCAGGGGACATACCAAATGTTGTGTCACCGAAGAACATCACAGCTGCCAAAATGGCATATGCAACCGATGATCCTCCGCTCAGAAAAATCTCAAGTGCTTTCGTGGCATTCATGACAAATCTCCAAAAGGGTTTATGTTAGTGATGCAAATATATTATAATACATAATATATAAAAGTAAAGTTTTTTATATAATTTTTTCTAGAGGTCACTCTGCATGAAATTTTTTATCAATTATCATTTCTCTATAAGCTTCAAAAGCAATTCATAAAACAGCTAGATCTAAAACAAATACTGCTGCTACTTTTGCTCAATCTTTTGAAAATAGTTTTGCTTGTTCAATTCATGATATTTTTACTAATCATCATCATAATGCTCAAGTTCATGTTCAGATAGCTAAATCTGTTCAGATATCAACTATTGCTTCTCAAAATGTATTATATCATTTAGGATTAATAACCATTGAGGCAATACTTGCTACGGCTCACGCGGCAGCTCATTGTGCAATTATTCAGGCAGAGGCCACTCATGCTACAGCCGTTCCTGCCATTATAGCAAATGGTGCAAGTGCAGCTATTCACATAATTCATACAACTTTTCAAGCTGTTTTCCATTTTGCTATATTTGCATCTGAAATATCAAAAAAACCTCAACTTCAATTTATATCCATAAATATTTGAAGTACATCCTTATCAATTCAATCTAGACAGTAATAATCTGCATTTTCTCAGTCTGAAAATAGTGATTCTTCCATATTTACAACTGTTTCTTTTTGATAATCAATAGCAACTTCTTTAAATAGTCAAGATAATGCACCATAAGTATAGTCTTCCCATGTCATTTCTCAAAATTCAGCAACCAACACTTTTTCTCAATTTTCTAATACTTTAGTTGGTATTCACTTTCAAATTTTAAGTTTTTCTATCATTCTAAATAAAACAGATATTTTTAATTGCTGTTCATAATCCAAATCAGAATAATTTTGATCTCATATATTATATATGTCTCAATATCATGCTTGTTCCATTTTTTTTCTTAATTGTGGTTGATTTCAAAATTTTTCATTTACTATTTTTTGAAAATCTTCTAATATTGACTTTGGTTTTAGATTTTCTACCTTTTTATCAATTATATTTATCTTCTTATCTTTTTTAATTTTTTCTAAAATTCACCCTTTTTTATTCATCACATACAATATTGCTTCATTTGCATTGTTTTGATCTCTTAAATTATCATCTATGTCAACATCTTCATATTGACTTAATGTTCCTCAAGTATATGCTCATCTTCATGTAATTATTTTTGCATATCTTAAAAAATCCTCATTTGGTGCATTTTCTTTTTTTAATCTTTCTAGTACAGATTCATGAAGTGTTTCCATAGTTAGTTTATAAGATCTTTCAACATCTGTAGATTGATAATTATTAGCATCTATTTTTTTATGTAGCTCACTTAATAAATCAAGTACTTTATTTATAGGAAAACCATTTACTAAACTGGAAGTAAGAATATCAAATGATTCATCTGATTTTTTTAAATATTTAGCAGATCATTCGTATCTATCTCATATTCACATAACTATTTCTAAATATTTTTGTTTTTTATTTAGTATATCATTCCTAACATTTTCGGGTAGTTCATTAAAATTAGCAGAATCAATTCTTTTTAATAATGTATCGAAAATATTTTTTAGAAACTTTAAATCTTTTCATAAAAATTCTTTTCAAAATTTATCAGTATCAACGATATCACGATCATCAATTTCTCAAAAAAATTCTTTACCATTTTTATCAAAAATATATTCCATTGCTTGAAGGATTTTGTCTGATTTTTCAAGATATTTAATTGTATTACTTAGTTCTCTTTCTTTTTGTTCTTTTTGCTGCGCCTGATCTCACTTAAAAAATTGCTGTTCATCCATCAAATCAAAGAGTAATTGCTTTGCTTCACCATCTTTTGTATAATCTACATATATTTTTCAATCTGGCTTAACTTCTATTTTTTGTAAGTCTGTTGGTTTAATATTTAATTCCTTAAGTTTTGATAATAATTCTTTAGTTTTTTGTTGCGACAAATCAAAAATATCTTTTGAAAATGTAAAATCTTTGGATTTTTCATAAATATCATAAATTCTATTTTCTATTTTTATATCATAGTCTTCATTTATATTATGATGACCAGAAAAATCATCCTTTGTTAAAACTAAGGATGGTAATTCGTTATTATTTGTTCCATTATTTTCTATTTCAGCCATATTTACTAAATTATTGTTTATCTAAGTTTTCACTTTCTTATAATTTTTATTATACTAGGCTTGTTTAGTAATCTTGTTTCTAATTCTGCCATTCTAGATAAAATAGGTTTATATTTAATTTTTCATGAAGCATCTGTGGTTTTTTTCATCAACCCATCACCTACTAATGAATCAAGAATATTAGTAATACTCCTTTTTAAATCAATCATATCTTTAACACTTTCTCATAATAAAGATTCTATTTTAGTATTTATTTCACTAATGTCTGCTATTTTTGAATAATCATATTTTCTCCAATCTTCTAATAATTGTTTAGATAAAGATAAATCTCATTTTAACTCTGCTTGTAACATAGCTCTTTTAGTCAAGTCTAATGCTTCACTACGAAGTGCTTTTTGCTTCTCTATTGCCTCTTGTTTTGCTTTTTCTGGATCTAGAGGATTTTGATTACCACCGCTTCAAGGATTATTCACAGTGGCATTATCAAACAATTCAGAATATTGTTTTTTTAACTTTTCCAAATCTAAATCTCTATCAGATTGCTTATAAGTTTTAGTTAATGGTTTAATATTAATTTTTTCATATTCATCCAAATAAGTTTTTGCATTTTTAACTAAATCCCAGCGAATCTTGTCTCACTCTATTAATTTATCTTTTACTTCTTTAGGCAATACATTAGGTTTTCTTACTGTTTCTAAAGTCTCTATATTAATTTTAAATTCGTTTATCAAATGTTCAGATTTTCAGATTAAATCTAAAAATTCTTTCTTTAATATTCAATTTACATTATTATTTCTTATTAATGTATCAATCTCAACTATTTTATCAATTGATGCTTTCATATTATCAATAATACCATTTTCTTTATCGTCAATTAATATTCATTCATTAATTTTATCTCTTATTTTTTGTTTTATATCATCATCACCTATTTTTCAAATTTTCTTTCTCATTTCTGGGACATTTAATATTTCCTTCTCTAATTGTTCTAGTTTTTCATTAAAATTATTTATTGTTCCTTCCTTCTCAATATTATCAACTATTTCTTTCAGTCTAGTCTCTATAGAAGATTTATAATCTGAATTTTCGCTCTTAAGTGAAAATGATTCTATAGCTTTCAACCTATCAGAAATTTCTTTTAAGGTATTTTCAAAGTTTTCTTTAGCACTATTGTCTGTTATTGTTATACTTTCAGATATTTTTCTAACACTCTCTTCTAACTTATTTTTTAAAGCTGGATCAAATCATAATTTAACATCTTTTAATAATTTTTTTAGATTATACCTTTCAATTACGGGTTTTGATTTTTCTGCAAAATCTTTTAAATAATCTTTAAATGATCAAGCTATTTTTCATAAATCAAGTCATTGTTTTCCATTAAGACTTCACTTAATCGAATATTTATATCCACTGTATTGATCAGGTATCATTCATGATAATTCATCGACCCATATTCTTGGATATTTTAACAATCATTCATTTGGTCTTCATCTAATTATTGGCTTTCATAGTATATTTTCTGAAATTCAAAATGCTGAAGGAAGAAAGAAAAATTTTCATATACCGTTTAGTATTCTAGCCACTCAAACATTACCATGTAATGTTTTAAATAATTTTGAATAAAAAACATTATCATTAGATATAGTGAAGTATGTTTTCTTGAATTTTTCTAAATCTAATAAAATAGTTTTATCAACAGTTCAAGCTTCTACTTCTATTCTTATTCTTTCTATTATTGTATCTAATGTTACTCATCTATCCTTTAATCATGTATTTGCTTCATAAAATTCATTAAGTTTATCTGCCTTAAGTTCATTATATTGTTTTTGTAATCTTGAATCTGCAGTACCCATTTTTTGCATTAAATTATATTTAATATGGTATGTCGCTACTGCAAGAGCTAATGCTCAATTAATCCATTGTCAAAGATTTCAAATAAGACTTTGTGGTCATACTCATAATACATTAAATATAGTTTTTCAAACTCCCATTCCAAAATAAGTCCAAACATCTACCCAGCTTTCAGGATCTTCTGCAAATCATTTTATGAAGTACAAACTCGAAGTTAAAGCAAAATTTCTTTCTTGAATAGTCGTAAATAATACAACTTGTCCTCAAATATTTACTTCTAAATTATCAGTTTTTAATATTGCCTCAATATCATCAATTGATTTTTGAAATCACTTCTTATATTGTGTTAAAATATCTTCTTTAAATTTAGTAAAAGCTTCATCCTTAGTTGAAACATGATAGCGATCCATTAATATATCAATAGACTCACGATCAAGCATCGCCATATATTTATTTAACAAATCTTTATTAACATTTTTATTATCTAAATTTATTTCTCAACATAATTCTAATCATATAGTTTTTAATTCTTCAGCAGTTTTTAATTCTCCATCACTAGAAAGTAAATTTTCTTCAATATTGTCATCTATTTTTTGAATACTCGGATCTGCATCAAAAAAAGTATCCCAATTTCAAAATAGACCATCCTTTAATCAATTAGCAACAACAAGAGCCTCTCTTGCATCTTTTGAATTATCCATTATATACTTTCTTTTTGATTCATAATTAGCTAGCTCCTCATTTCTATAAGCAGATATTCAAAGTAGTACATTTCATAGATATTTAACATTCTCTATAACAGATGGATTATCTTTCAAATATGGATAGCTCGTTATTCATGTGTCAATTCAATCTATATGTAAAGATATTGTCGCTTTTGTTGCACTATCAAAACCATTATTAAGATTTAAATACAATTTAAATATTAATAAATCTTCTTTAGTTATTTTGCTAGAACTAACATTATCTGTTACATCTGTTTCAACTGTTTCAACTGTTACTTCCTCATCCCTAGAACCTCATGATACTCTAGGAGCTTTTCAACTCAAATCTCTTTCTTTTTGTGCAATTGGAACTTTTACCTCACTTTCTGGTTTTGTAGAGGATAATCAAGTCACAATAGAACTAATTTTAGTTTTAAAAGCAGTCTCAACTTCAATTAAAATTTCTTGCTCAATTACATAATACCTTGGGTTATTTCTAGATTTTAAATCAATATAAGCATTGATTTTTCTAATTATTTCCTCTCACAAAAAATTCAATTTATCTTTATTATCAACAATAATATCAATCTTTGAAACTTCTGATCTCTCTCTTGGACCATTATTCTGATTTTCTTGTGGTCTTTGTACCTGACCTTGTCTATCTCCTTCAGATACTCTTTGCTCAGGACTTTCCCCATAATTTTTAAATACTGTTACCATTTTTTATTATTATTAATTAAATGATTTGTTCATATATAAGTTTATATACCCCAGGTAGATTTTCTTCTTCCTCCCTGTTAACATCAGTTCTTACTAATCCTTCGATATCTAATTGAACTCTAACTAACACATCTAACCTATTATTAAAAGTCTCGACTTTTTCATTTTTCATACTACCTTTATAATCTTGTAGAAAAGATCTGTATGCACCAAATTTTATGATACTTTTTCTCTCATCCTGTTTTGATGGGTCTAATCTACTAAGTTTATTATCTAATAAAGTAATATCTGAATCAATTGCGGTATTTAATTTAGTATATTTTTCTACACTTTGAACTTTCATATACCTTTCAAAAAGTTTTGATTGTTTTATTAAAATTTTAGTAGCCTTTTCTGGAAAATTACTTTTTAAAGTATCTAAAAACTGAGATCTTTCAGATATTTCTTCTGGTGTATTAAGATCACCTGGATTAATATTAGCTATAACAGTATCAATTTTTGTATCAACAATAGCTTTTTGTGTACTCAATAGGGTTTCTAAATCTTTTAAACTAGTTTTGTCAGTAATATCTACTAAGAAAGCATCTCAAAATACTTCTTTTCATTTTGCAGAAATTTCATTCATATGATCGTCTAAATTTTTATTAGTAAGATAATCTTTCATTTGACGATAAGCATTTTCTACATTTGATTGAATCTCACTTATATTAATATTTCTTACTGCCCCAATTACTTCGTTATATTTAATATCTAATTGACTTGAAAGTCAAGCTAAAGAGATGTCTGGTTTATTGCTTTCTGTAGAAAACCAATTTTTAAACCCTTCATATTTTTCATTTGCTTTTACTATTAATGATTTATCTGGTTCTGCGGCAACAGCACCTCTAGTTTCTAATAGACTTAATATATTATTGTTAATATCATTCATGCTTTGCAAAATTTGTCTATTTCTAGTATCAACAATTTGTCAATTTCTTGTCAAATAATCTTGAACCTCTGAAATTATTCTAACATCTTCATCAATACCTGAACTTTGTGTAATTTTTCATAATTCTGTTTTTTCAGCATTATTCTTATTATAATATTCTTTTACTGGTTGTTCAAATTTATCTTTAAGACCAGTTTTTATGGTATTATATGTTTGTAAATCTGCTTTAATAAATAGTAATGGACTATGCAATTCTGGAGCTAGAACTAAGATTGGATCCAAATAAACTTTTGAATATATCTCTAAGTTACCATAAGCTATTTCAAGTTTTTCTAAATTTCATTTTTCATTATTTATATCAATTGTTTCACTTTTAACATTTTCTACTATAGCTAATTGAGTTCTAATATGTTTTAAATGATCTCATATTTTATTTCTATTATTTAATTCACTTCTTAATTTTGATTCAGTTAAAATTCAAGGACGACGAGTTGGCTCTAATTCAGATTCTACTTGTCTTTTTACTTCTTCTAATCTATGAATAACTTTATCTGCTCTACTAAGTATTGACAAGAATGGTTCTATACTTCTTTTGTCATTTGGAACACTTCTCTCAATATTTCAAATTCTTTCTATTTCTCTATCTAAAAATAGTCCCAAATCAACCTGTCAAGGTATGGCAACAGTGTCGCTGAATATACTAGCAAATTTATATAATCCTTTTCTAACTTCATTATAATTACCATCAATAATACCTTCATACTTTGCCAATTCCATATCTAAATCCATATATGTTTTATATGAATCTAATTCTATTCAAATAGAGCTTGATAAACTTTGATCAATTGAATGTAGGTTACTCTTTATATTGGTAATTATATTATTTAAATCAAGACTTGCTAATGGTTCAAGTTTTCAATTTCATACTACTCAATTAAAAATATTGATACTATATGCTTTTACATTTGATATATATTTTGAAACCGTTGACAATTCCTTTATTAATATTTCCTGTGCTTTTAATACATCCTTTCTTTCATTTCTGTTACCCCCACCATTATTCCATTTATTTTCTAATATTGTATTAATATTTGAATTTACTGCTGGTACATTTGTAAAGGTTTTTGCTTCGTATGGCTTAGTCAATACATCAACTCAACTAGTTAAATAATCAAGTAATGATTCATCCGCACCATCAACACTTCAACTTTTTAATAATCATATAAAACTTTTCAAATCAGAATTAGAAAAGCTACTTAATGATGGAATAGCCTTCAATTCTGTAGCAACTTTTTCATCTGTTTTTCATTTAATCATTATATTTTGAAAAACTTCTTCATTTGTAGTAATAGTATTAAATATATTATGAAGTTCAGTATCATTTTGTAAAAATGGTAAAGTTGTTCAAGAACTAACTCTATTCTGTTTATTTGAATTATTTAATTTTCTCAATTCTTCGTATTTTGTTTTATATGAAACATTTTCAATTGGATTAGATAAATCTTCTGGCCTAACTAATTCTAAATCTTCTCAACTTAATGTTCATTTTGCCTTCTCTCCCGCTAAATCAACCGCATTTCCTATTGTTTGTCAAAATATTCATACTCACAAAGCTGTTGCAGCAAGTTTTTTATATCACATCATCCACATTATTATTCAAAATAATATTGAAGGGAGTTGATTATCTTTTATAAAATCTCAAATGGTTTTATCGTCCATTTCACTTGGGTCTTTTCATCCGAAAGCATCAATTGATGCTTTACTTTTTATAAAATCTCTATATTGATTCAATTTTCCATATAATTCTTTATTATATTCTTCTTGCATATATCCCCCCGCATCATTTCATTGTCAAATATAATTTTTCAAAAATGTCAATTCTTGATAAGATTGAGTATCTTTTCATTTAAAAACAGCAATTTTTTTATCTATTTGTTGTAATACATAATCTTTATCTAATAATAAGTGTTGGTATTTTTCTACTCTAGTAGCATCTGGAAATGGTCTTATGTCATATTTTGATAAAATATGTGTTATTGTTGATTTTTCTCAAATTATTCATTTATCATTTAACGCAAAATCTGAACCAATCATTGATGACAATATAACAACATCTATCATACTTCTAGTATTAGGCGCTTTTAATACTCTTTCATATTGAGTTATTGCTGCTGTATTTGCTTTTCAAGATATATTTTTTATAGAATATAATCAAGTAGCATTATCTTTTTCAATTATATATCATTCTCTAATTAAATCATTATATATTGCCTCTATATATTTCAAAGCTAAAAGATTTTTATCTGCAATCCAATCACTTCAATCATTAATAAGGTACAAATAATTATCAACAACTTGTTTTTTATCTTGTATCTTTTGATTAGAGTCTCTTTTTGTATCATATAAAAAAGTCAATATTTCTGTATATTTTTCAAATCTCTTTAATACTGCTGGATCTTCAATAATAACCCTATCATCTTTCACGATTCAGCTTTGTTTTAATCTAATCATGATTGCTTGATTCTCTAGAAAAACAGGAGGTATTGGTATTCATCTTTTTAAATCCTCTCTTACAGATGGTTTTTTATCTATTCCTGCTGGAGATTCAAGTAACATTCTAGTAGATCTTGTTGTTCATGGATTTCAATCAAATTTACTTTTTAATTTAGCCAATTCTTTTTTTGAAGCAGTTATATTTTCTATACTTTCCTCTAATCTTCTTTGATTAGCTGGAGATAGTTGATGATACATTATAGCAGCATCTTCTTCTTTTACTTTTTTATTTTTTCATGTTATATAATCTCTTATATCTAACATCCTTCTTTCATTTTCTAACTTTATTTTACTTTCATAAGTTTTAAATTCAAAATCTTGTCTAAATAATTCATCATGAGAATATACGAAATTAACTACCTCTTGTCATAATTCAAAATCTAGAGGTACTCAATGTACAACAGTATTTCATAATGAATCATCTATCAATATATCTATTGTTCAATCACCATTATTTTTTATATACACGGTATTTTCTATTTCTTGTAAACTTAAATTATCATTATTTAAAAATTTTCCAGAATTAAATCTAGACAATTGATGTCCTTGTTTTTCTTGATGTATTCAAGGTTTTAACAAACTCTCAAATCTAGGTGGGATCTCTCCACCATTACTTCAACTAATAGATTCCAATGGAACACTCTCTCTTTTAGCAACAGATCACATATTTTTTATAATTAGTATTTAAAATAACATTTATATACTTCTTATTTTATCACAATAAAAAAGCCAAAGCAATTTATTGCTATTGACTTTTAATTACTTTATTGTTTTAATTTTAAGTTATCATATTTTTTCTACTTTTACTGTTGCTGTTTTTCAATTTTTTTGAATATCTCTAGTATAAGTATCAGTATCAATTAATCAAGGTATCATTCAAATTAGCTTCTCTTTAGATACTACTTCATCTCAAACTAATGTATTTATAAGAATATTTCCATTTTCAAATCTAATATTATTAAAGATATCTCTAGAATTATATTTAATAGAAATTTTATATTTATTATCTCACAATAATATATATTTATCTTCTAAAATATTTAAGCTCTTTTTCTCTCATTTATAATATATATCAGCAGGTAATGTCCTAATTTGCATAACTGAAATCTTAAATTTTGATGCTTCAATTTGTTCTGCTATTTCCGGTGCCACACTTGGAGTTGCTAGTACTGGTACAACAGGTGCTGTTGCTGGTATAATTGGTGTTGCTTGTATAGTTGGTGTTGATGCTATTGCTGGGACTGATGTTACTGTTGCTGGCGAAATTGGTGCTGGTACTGGTGTTGTTGTTGGTGTTGTTGTTGGTGATGCTGGTGCTGTTGCTGGTGTTGTTGTTGCTGCAACAGGTACTGTTGTTGGTGTTAATTCTGGTGCTACAGCTGGTGCTACTGGTGTTGATGATGCTGGTGCTGGTGTTGTAGTTGGTGATGCTGGTGTTCATGCAGATGTTTCTAATCATGCTAATTTCTTTTCCTCTAGTGCTAAATTATATTCATCTTCCAATTTTCAAATATTATTTAATTTGTTTACTAAATCATCATTTGCTTTATCTCAGGTTTCACTAATAACACTTCAAGTGCCTCCTTTTAAAACTTCATTAATTTTTATTAATTTTTCATCTGTCGTTTGTCCTGTCAAAATTGCTTTCCAAAAATCTTCTGATTTATAATCTATTTCTTTATTTTCCATATATTTAAAAAACTTTTCTAGACTTTTTGGAGTAAGTTTTTCCAATGCTTCAATTTTAAGTTTTTTTAATGGACTATTTACATCAGCATTTTTTACAAGTGAAACTAAACTGGCTAAAGAGTCTTTTGCCTTATTATCTGATTCTACTCATTCAAGATATCACTCTCATAAAAAAAATGATAAAAATATTCCTAGTATTGGATATTCTCTTACCAATTCACTTAACATGCTTGTTATTTCATCTTTTACTGAAGTAGGTAATTTATCAAGTAATCCTTTAGTCTTATCTCAGACGGATTCGATATTCTTAAAAGATTTCATTTTTCACATCGTTGCTTCTCTTATATCTTCAAATGTTCTATTAGCTTTAGTAGATTCCTTTCAATAAATAATAGCAGAAATCTCGTTTATTTTATCAAATTTTTGATTATCTTCTTTAGCTTTTTTTAAATTAACAAAGCTTTCTCACATCAAGTCATCAAATGATCAATATAACATTTTTGTGGTCTCTGTTTCTTTTCATACTCATAATTCATTTTCTATTTCTCATAGTTCTGAAATTATTTCATCTACTTGTGGATCGCCATCTTTTGAATCATTACCATCTGTAGATAATAAATTAGTTGCCGACCTTACTGTTCAATTTATTTTTCAAATAATTATTCATGCTATTCATTTCACATCCAAATTATCTATTAATCTATCCCATAGAACAAGTTTCACTCTATCTTTTTCAACATCTGTAAATCACATTGGCATAAGTTTACCTTCAAAGTATAGGTTACTTATATTAAATAACTTATCCATAATGCTATTTTTATCAGACATATTATCTTTTAACTCTGTAAAAGTAGGATCGTTAGAAAACTTTGCTTCTAATTTTACCTCTTGAGATAATGATGTTAGTTCTGCTCTTGTATTGTCTCTATCTATTTTTTCTACACCTATATTATTAGTTGATTCAGTAAGTCTATCTGACATATTTTTGTTTTTAAATAATAAATATAATACCATAATATCATTTATTAAAAATAATTGCAAAAAAAGATATTTAAATATAATTTAATTATTAATTATAATATAATTTATTATGCAATTATCTGACTTCGACTATAAATTACCACAAAATTTAATTGCTCAAAAACCAATAGAACCTAGAGATAATTCTAGATTATTAAATCTAAATTTGTCTAATGCTAGTATTACAGAAACTAAATTTCATAATATTATAAATAAATTATGAAAAAATGATGTACTAGTATTAAACAAAACTAGAGTAATAAATGCAAGATTGCATTGATTTATTGATGATTGAAAAGTAGTTGAGGTATTTTTACATAAACAAATTTCAGATAATACATGGGATTGTCTTGTTTATCCTTGAAAAAAATTTAAACCTGGAAAAGAAATATTATTCAATTTAGTAGAACAAAGATGAGAATTTTTAATTAATAACAATTTGATGATAGCTAAAGTCATGGATGTTTCAGATTCAGGAAGAATAATAGAATTTGATAAATGATGAATACAATTTTTAGAAATTGTAGAAAAATTATGAAGTATCCCGTTACCTCCATATATAAAAGAAAAACTTGAAGATAATGAAAGATATCAAACTGTTTTCAATGAAGTAGAATGAAGTGTGGCTGCACCAACTGCCTGATTGCATTTCACAGAAGAATTAATAGCAGAATTAAAACAAAAATGAGTAATATTTGAAAAAGTATTATTACATGTGTGACTTGGTACTTTTAAATGAGTAGAAACTGAAAATATCCTAGATCATAAAATGCATAGTGAATATATAGAGCTTGAAAAAGAAGTTTCTGATAGATTAAATAATTATAAAAAACAATGAAAAAGAATTATAGCTGTATGAACAACTTCCATAAGGGTTTTAGAAAGTTTTTCCAAAGATAATTGAGTATTAGAATATGGTTCAAAAAATACTAATATATTTATTTATCCATGATACAAATGGAAATTTGTGGATTGAATAATAACTAATTTTCATTTACCAAAATCAACACTACTTATGCTCGTATCAAGTTTTGCATGAGTAGAAAACATAAAAAAAGCATATAATTATGCTATTAATAACAAATTTAGATTCTTCTCGTTTTGAGATGTAATGTATATATATAGATAATTTATTCTTGTTTTATTCTCAAATAATTTATTTATTATCTGTAAAAAAATGAAAACTATTTGTAAAGAAGAAGTAGAATGACCATTCACTATAGTTTCGTGATATCAAAATGCAAATTATTCAAATATTTCATTGATAAAATGTGTAGAAATATGATTATCTTTAATTTTAGATAATAATATAAATTATGAAAATATTGATGATAAAACTTTTTTATTCATAAATTATATAAAACAAAAAATAATTTTTATTTATTGAGATGAAATATTAAACCAAAATATTACAGTAAGGAAAGCAGTAAAAGATATATTAAAAAATCTAATAAAATCAAAAGAGATGGCTCTTTTCATTTCATTAGGGTGAATAAATAGTTTTGTGTAAATGGAAATTTTAGATACTAATAAAAGTCTAAAAAAATATTAATTAAGTTGTAATTATGTTAGAAAAAATTTAACTAATTGCAACTTTTTTTATTTATATTT
>Ga0247840_10004114_pt1 | contig 23476 bp, 18 predicted proteins | sample LaCruzMarch2015__FD_192404 | JGI IMG/M metagenome (GOLD analysis project Ga0247840, IMG submission 192404) | Freshwater microbial communities from meromictic Lake La Cruz, Castile-La Mancha, Spain - LaCruzMarch2015_17m | ecosystem: Environmental > Aquatic > Freshwater > Lake | place: Spain... | reverse complement strand
GAGCGGGCTCATGGGGCTTGCCGGGCAGGCGAACTACGCGGCCAGCAAGGCCGGGCTCATCGGCATGAGCAAGAGCATCGCCCGCGAGCTCGCCAGCCGTGGCATCACCGTCAACGTCATCGCGCCCGGATTCATTGAAACCGACATGACCTCAGTCCTCGGCGAAGAGGTGCGCAAGGGGGCGCTCTCGCAGATCCCGCTCTCGAAATTCGGCGCTGGTGACGATATCGCCGCGGCCGTCGCATTTCTTGCGAGCCCGGAGGCTTCCTTCATCACCGGTCAGGTGCTCGCAGTCGATGGCGGCATGTCCATGTAGCATCCCATGCTTGCCAGCTTTCTCAGACACGCCGAAGCCGAGGACCGGGCGAAGTCGGACTTCGACCGCCGCCTGACGTCGAAAGGCTTCGAACAGGCCGTGAGGGTCGGTAAATTTCTCACGCGGAGCCGTCTGGTGCCGGACCTGATCCTGACGAGTCCGGTCGTCCGCTCCCGCCAGACCGCCGAGATCGTGGGCTCTTCGCTGGGTGTGGACATCATCGAAGCGCCCTGGATGGCCTGTGGAATGGAGCCTGAGGTTTGTCTCAAGGAGCTCAAAGCCCATGCCGGAAAAGAGCATCTCTTGCTGGTCGGCCACGAGCCGGATTTCAGCCACGCGATCGGGGATTTTCTCGGCCTCACCGATCCGTCCGTCCTGAAAATCCGGAAGGCATCGCTCACGGCGGTCGAGCTGGCGGACTTTCAATCGTCATGCGGGCTGTTGCATTTTTCGATTCCGGTGCGTTTGATGATGCCATGAACCGGGAGATCATCCACACCACCTCATTCGTCCGGGATGCCGTCGCGCGGATCGTGCGCGAATCGCAAGCCGCCATCGCAGCCCGCGGGATCTTCCGCATCGCCCTCAGCGGCGGAAACACGCCGCGTCCGGTTTACGAGGCGCTGGCGCAGGCCGGCCTGCCATGGGACAAATGGGAGATCACATTCGGCGACGAACGTTGCGTGCCGCCGGACAGCGACCAGAGCAATTTCAAAATGGCGAAGGGCACGCTTTTCGACCATGCGGCCATTCCTGCCCAGAACATCCTCCGGATGGAAGGCGAGTCCGATCCGGCCGCTGCTGCTCGGAAATACGAAGAGGAGCTCCTTTCCCGCAACAATCCCTACCGCCACGATTTGATCCTGCTCGGCATGGGCGACGACGGGCATACCGCCTCGCTTTTCCCCGGAACCGAAGCCCTGCAGGTCACCGACCGTCTGGTTGTGGCCAACTACGTCCCGAAGTTTTCGACGTGGCGCCTGACATTCACTTATCCCCTGCTCAATGCCGCCCGGCACGTCTGCTTTCTGGTGAGTAGCGCGGGAAAGGAACCCGTGCTCGACGGCGTGTTCAGCGGGCGTTCCGATTATCCCAGCGCGGCTGTGGCTCCCGCGGACGGCCGTGTGACGTGGCTTCTCGGGGGCGGGGCCTGACATCCGGATTTTCCATTTCATGAAAGCCCTTCTGCTGACCAACGAATACCCTCCGCGCATCTACGGCGGAGCGGGAGTGCATGTCGAATACCTCAGCCGCGAGCTTGCAAAGCTCATGCAGGTCGAGGTTCGTTGCTTCGGCGACCAGAATGTCGTCCAGCCAAACCTCTCCGCGATGGGGTTCGGCCTCGTTTCCGACGCCTACACCTGCCCGAAGCCGCTCACCCCGGTTTTCGGTGCGCTCCAGCGCTGCCTTGATTTCAACACAACCGACGTCCGGGCCGATGTCGTCCACTGCCACACCTGGTATTCCCACTTTGGAGGGATTCTGGCGAAGCTCAACTACGGGATCCCGCTGGTCGTCACCGTCCACTCCCTCGAGCCGCTGCGCCCGTGGAAGCGCGAGCAGCTCGGCGGCGGGTATGACTTCACCTGCTGGGTGGAAAAAACCGCTCTGGAACTGGCCGATGCGGTCATCGCCGTCTCCGACGAAACCCGGCGGGATATCGAGCGGCTCTTCGACGTGGACCCGAACAAGATCCACATCATCTACAACGGGATCGACCCGGAGGAATACCGGCCGGTCGAATCGCGCGCGGCGCTCAAGCGTTTCGGCGTGAACCCTCACGAACCGTATATCCTCTTCGTCGGGAGAATCACCCGGCAAAAGGGGATCATCCATCTTCTCAATGCGATCAAGCACCTCGACCCCGGGTTCCAGGTCGTCCTGTGCGCCGGCGCCCCCGACACGCCGGAGATCGCGGCCGAGATGAAGAAAGCGGTCGCCGCCGCGCAGAGTCTCCGCCCGGGCGTCATCTGGATCGAGGAGATGCTCGACAACAAGTCGAAGATCGAATTCTACACCCACGCCGGTGCCTTCGTCTGCCCGTCAATCTACGAGCCGTTCGGGATCATCAACCTCGAGGCCATGGCCTGCGGCACCGCCGTCGTCGCCAGCGCGGTCGGCGGGATCCGCGAGGTGGTCCGACACGGAGAGACCGGGTTCCTTGTCAATGTCGAGCAGATGCAGGAGACGCCGTTCGAACCGCTCGACGCGGCCCGCTTCGCCAAAGACCTTGCCGCGCGCGTCAACGAGCTGATGGCCGACCCCGAAAAACGCATCGCTTTCGGAAAAGCCGGACGTCAGCGCGCTCTCGATGTCTTTTCCTGGGGCGCGATCGCCCGGCAGACACGCGATCTTTACGAGGCGCTCTGAGCGGCCTGTCAGAGCCGGTTCCACAGCCCGTGATTTTTTAGCGATTTTTGTCTTGCGCCGGGCTGCGTGTCCTTTAGTTTCTCACCTCCCGCATGACGTCGGGGCGGTTGGTATTGGCACTGTGGTGCCGGCTATCCCGCTCCTGAGATTCCGGCGGTCCGAGAAGAAGATATATGCCCACAATCAACCAACTGGTCCGCAAAGGACGCCGTAAAACCACCGTCAAATCCAAGTCGCCCGCTCTGGTGAACTGCCCGCAGCGCCGCGGGGTTTGCGTCCAGGTGATGACCCGCACGCCGAAGAAGCCGAACTCCGCCCTCCGCAAGGTCGCCAAGGTGCGCCTCACGAACGGACAGGAAGTCATCGCATACATTCCCGGCGAGGGACACAATCTCCAGGAGCACTCAATCGTGCTCGTGCGTGGCGGCCGCGTGAAAGACCTTCCCGGTGTCCGCTACCACATCGTTCGCGGAACCCTCGACAGCCTCGGGGTTGATGGCCGCCGGCGCAGCCGTTCGAAATACGGCGCCAAACGTCCGAAGCCCGGTCAGGAAGACGCCAAGGGCGCCAAGGGCAAGAAAAAGTAACGACCGCCAAAGAAAATTCCGCAATCCGAATTCCGCAATCCGCATTTAATCTATGTCCCGCAGACGCCGAGTCATCCACAAAGAAGTTAAAAAAGACGCCCGCTACGCCAGTCCGGTCGTCGCCCGCCTGATCAGCGCAGTGATGCGCCGCGGGAAGAAGTCCATCGCCGAGCGCATCGTTTACACCGCGATCGACAAGAGCCGTGAAGGCAGCGACACAGTCGATCCCCTGGAGACGCTCAACAAGGCGATCGAGAATGTGAAGCCCCGCCTCGAGGTGAAATCCCGCCGCGTTGGTGGAGCCACCTATCAGGTTCCCATGGAGGTTCCCGCCGACCGGCAGATCGCACTCGCGATGCGCTGGCTCGTCACTTTTGCCGGAAACCGCAAGGGAGTTCCGATGGAAAACGCACTGGCTTACGAGCTCAAGGACGCGGCCGCCGGTCAGGGCAACGCCATCAAGAAGCGCGACGACATGCACAAGATGGCCCAGGCCAACCGTGCATTCGCCCACTTCCGCTGGTAGCCGAAGCTCCGCATCACACGATGCGATCCAAGTGGGAACAGCTCTGGGACTTTGTCCGCAAGCTTCCCGCCGTAAACTGTCTGCGTGCCGCCCTACTCGTGTGGGTCGTATATGCCGGCATTATCGCGACGGTCGTCGCGATCAACCCTTCCGGCCGTTCGGCCACGCTGGAATACCAGCGGGCCACTGACAACTGGTGGGCGGGCAAGCCCCTCTACGAGGGCAAAAACCACTACCTCTACCTGCCTCATTACGCGGTATTTTACACCCCGTTTGAGCTTTTGCCCGACCGGATCGGCGAGCCGCTCTGGCGGCTGGTCTGCCTGGCCTCTCTAGCAGGCGCGCTCTGGGCGGCGGCTTCGACGCTTGCCCCCGCACAGAAAGAAGCAGTGTTTCTGGTCGCGACCGTTTTGGTGCTGCCATCCACATTCGCCAGCGCCCGCAACGGCCAGATCAATATGCCGCTGGCCGCGCTCTTCATCCTGATCGCACTCGCCCTGGCGAGGGAACGCTGGTGGACGGCGGCGGTCATGCTGGCTCTGACGCTTGTTTTCAAGCCCATCGCCATCGCGCCGATTCTCCTCTGCGCGGCCATTTACCCGAAGCTTCGGATTCCGATGTTTGTGGCGCTAATCGTCACGGCTGTGGTTCCCCTAGCCCATCCGAACCCCTCCTACGCGCTCGGCGAATACGGTGCGTTTGTCGCCAAACTCCAGTCCGCCGGCAATCCGGGCCGCCATACCTGGTGTGACTTTGCCGGCATGCTTCGCGTGGCCGGAATCCATCTGCCGTCCGCATGGCAATTGGTGATCCGCGCTCTGGCCGGACTCGTCACGCTCGGGCTGTGCTGGCGTGCGGCAAAGTGTGGAGATGCCCTGCGCGCGGCATTCACCGTCCTCCTGCTCTCGACTGTTTACCTGATGCTTTTCAACCCGCGGACCGAGACGAATTCCTACGTGATGCTGGGAGCGTTTGTAGCCGTGTGGGCGGCCGCTGAGGGTCTCGTCTACCGCCGCCTCGGCCTCGCCGCCTGGCTCACCGCTCTCGCAATCATCCTCGGCTCGGAAAACTACGGATGGCCGATCTTCCCCCTGACCAATCTCTGGGCCAAGGCGCTCGCGACATTACTGCTGGGCATCTGGCTGGCGTGGCGGATCGTCAAGTCTCCGCAGGAGCGGCCGGTTTTGATGAATCTAGCCCATGGGATTCATCCAGCCCACGGGTAGCGAAAGTTGCGGACGGCGTATCCGACGGCTAATCGCCTGCCAGCGCCCCGGACTTTCCCCGGGGCAGAAGATCGCCCGTTTTTTTCCAGAATGTGATACAAAACCGGACGACTACGAGAGACCCTTGACCTTCCATCCTTCACGGTAGTTCCGCCGGAGAAAGCGGTTTGCCGCGGCAGAGTTGAAGGCCATTTCGGGCGCGCTCCACTCGAGGGAGGTATCCGGAAACTTTGAGGCAATTCCGCCGAGCAGAATGGATTCGGTAAGCGGGCCGCCATGGGCGAATCCAGCGGTTGTTTTTCCCTCTCCCCAGCAGGCCGAGACGAACTGAGCGTAGTGGTCGATCCCGCCGACATCGGGAAGGGAAAAGCCCCTGAATTTCGCACGCGGATAAAGCGTTGCCCCATCGACATGCGGCAGCGACATCACACCGTCGCTACCCACAAAGATCGAACCGGCGTTCGGGAGGAGATCACCTTCCAGCAGCTCCACGATTGCAGCAGGCGGCTTCGATGAGCCGTCATACCACGTGACGGGCAGGGCCTTTGCCGCGGTCCGTTCCGTTCCGGCGAACTGGTAGTGGACTTTGCTGTCGATCGCCCAATTCCATGCATTCGGCGGGGGACCCTCCGAGCGCACGGAGCGGGGAGCGGTGAGATCCAAAGCAGTGAATACGGGGTCGAAGAGGTGGCAACCCATGTCACCCAGCGTTCCTGTGCCGAAGTCGAGCCGTTTGCGCCACGCGGCCGGATGGTAATAGCCGTTGCCGATGAACGGCCGCTCCGCGCAAACACCGAGCCAGAGATCCCAATCGAAACCATCCGGAACGGGACTGCTTGTATCGGGTCGCGGAGAGGGATCCCCCCAGGATTTCGGACACCAGGAATGGACTTCCCTGACCTTTCCAATGACCCCGTCGCGAAGGGCCTGCACGGCGGAGCGGTATTGGGGCGCCGAGTGGATCTGAATGCCCGTCTGCGTGACGACCTTTTTCTCGCGGGCGATCTCTGTCATCCTGCGAACCTCATGGACATCATGGGCGAGCGGCTTTTGAGCGTAAACGTGCTTTCCGAGCTGCATGGCGCTCACAGCGATGGGGGCGTGCATGTGGTCGGGCGTGGAGACGTTCACCGAGTCGATGTCCTTTTCCTTGTCTAGAAGTTCCCTCCAGTCCTGGTAGATCCGCGCGTTCGGAAACCGCCGGCGCGCATCGTCGGTGCGCCTGAGATCCACGTCGCAGATCGCCACGATTTCGACGCCGCTGCAGTTCCCGAGCGCCTTCATGTCCGACCATGCCATGCCGCCCGCGCCAAAGCATGCGTGGGCGAGGCGGCTGTTCGGGGAAGAGGCCATCAGCCCCCGTGTGACGAACGGCGCGGCGAGGGCCGCTGCACCCAGGGTCTTCAGAAACGAACGCCTCGAGTGGAAACGGGACATCCGGGAAAGCCTACTCGAGCGGCTTGATCGAAATATTACGGAACATGACCGGGGAGCTGTGGCCGCAGAACCCGAAGTGGCCGGAGGCAAGGTCCTTTCCGGTGTGCACTTTGTTGGCCAGGAACTCCGTGACTTTGCTGAGATCCGCATCCAGGATTTCGGTGCCGTTGAGCTCCACCTTGATCGTCGGTCCGTTGACCGTGACCTCCTCATAATTCCAGTCGCCCGTGGGGTGCAGGTAACCGCGTTTGGCGGCCGCCATGCCGTAGGCCGAGCCGTGCATCTGCCGGGCATCCAGCTTGGCATAGTTGGGATGCTCGGAGTCGAGGATCTGGCTCTCGCACATGCCGTCATACGCTGGGTTGCCCTTGCCCGGGAACCGGATTGCGAGCCCGTTGTTTCCGGCTGGCGGGAGCTTGAATTCCAGGCGCACGACGAAGTTGCCGAATTCCTCATTCGTGTAAATCGCGCCGCCTTTGCCTGCCCTGCACATCACGGCACCATCCTTCACCTCGTAGTTGCCCACCGACCCCGCCCAGCCGGTGAAATCCTTTCCGTTGAAGACCGGCTTGAAGCCTTCGGGATCGCTGCCGCGGAGGAGCTTGTTCGCTTCGTCGCTTCCGATCTCGCGGAGAAAAACATTGCGCCAGCGGATCTCGCCGCCGTGCGTCTGAAGCTGGACAGGGCCCTTTGGCGGCACAGGCTGCGACGGATCAAAATAATTTTTGAGCACCGCGCCGTCCACCGTCTGCTGACCGTTCAGCCACACCCAGACACGCGATCCGACCATGACGATGCGGAGTTGATTCCATTCGCCGAACGCTTTGTCCGCCTTTACCAGCGGATCTTTTCCGGGCGTGCCGGGAGCGTTGTTCCAAAGCCCGCCGGATCCCTTGTCCGCGCCGAGCTTGAATTTTGCCTTGCTGGTCGAGTCCCAGATCTGCACCTGTGGGCATCCGCGCAGATAGACTCCGCTGTCAGCGAGGGGCACCGTCTTGTAATCCAGCAACAGCTCGAAATCGCCGTAAAATTTGTCGGTTGTGAGGAAGAGTCCCTTGCCGTCATTGACCAGTTCGCCGTCCTTTACCGACCAGTGCTGGCGGATATCTTCGAGGCTCGCGTCGTGCTTTTTCTGAAAGTCTTCAGGGGGCAGGGCCATGTATTTTGCCGGATTCTCCGTGGAAGCGCCCCACCAGCCAGAGAGGTCGGTGCCATTGAACAGGGCGGTGAAGCCAGCAGGGGGCTGTTCGGCGGCCTGGGCGGTCAGCATGGCGGAAAGGATCAAGGCGGGGAGAGGGTTCTTCATATGGAAACAACTGGTCTATAGCCGAGTCCTTCAACGGGGCAAACGCAATATACCCCGGCAAGTGCTCAAATGCCGGGTTAAGCACAGATGTTTCTGAAGTTTTTTCCGCAATTGGCGCAGACGATCTCCCCGATTTTCAGTTCACGATCCACCATTTCCGCGAGAACCTCTTTATCCGTGATGAACTGAACGTCTTTGAATATTTTCCCTCCACATGCCCTGCACGCCGGGGTGCTGACCATTTCATGCCCTAATACAGCACAAATCCCCCAGGCGGGGATCAGCATCACCGGGATCAGGACGATTGTGAAAATAATTCCCAGCGGGAATTTCAGGACAAGCGGCAGCGTGCGCATCCCATCAAGAATGTGAAATGCTAAAAAGAGAGCGAATACGGGCGAAACAAACGGGCAGAGGACCGTGGCGATCACAAGGCCGGCGGCCCACTCGGCGGTGAAAATTGCCCGTTGCCGGACTCCGAGTTTTTGTTTCGGGTCATTCGCCGGGACGAAAGCTTCTGTCAATGGAGAGCCCTCGTCGGTTCCCTGTTTCACCGATGGTGGTTTTTGCGCCAAGTCCGAGGTGCTCGGCGACTGCACAAGTTGTAAATCTGATACCACCCCATCCGTGAGGGTGGCGGGAAGCTTGGAAGCGGGACCAGCCTCGTTCCATAATCTCAGAAATCCCCCCGCTGCAACGAACTCCTCTGCAGCCACAAGAACCTCGGGCGTGGCCACATAGCTTGAAAACTCGAAATTGAGATGCCGGATGCGCGGAAGCCGGAAGAGTTCGGGAGAGAGGTAGTCGATGGGGGAAAATTCCGCGTTGAATCTTTCCAGATTGACGAGGTTTCGGATTCCGTCGGGAACCGAATATGGAACCTTATTGGAAATATCGATGGATTGCAGGGACTTCAGCAGGAAAATCTCCTCCGGGATGGACCGTATGCCGGCACCCATGAAGCCAACCCCCTCGACTGCCGGCACATCGATGATATTAAGAAGGCACTCAAAAACAGCGAAGCTTCCATCACAACAGGCCAGACCGGTAAGTTTGGGAAGGCAAACCGAGCCCGGTTCGAATGAGGCCGTATACGACGGATCATCCCAAATGACTACTATCAGATCGATGGCAGCACACACCGCGGCGGGGAAGACGAAGTGAAAGTGGCGATCAGCTGAATCGTCACCCCCTTCCGGCAGTTCGATGCAGATCGTCTCTTCGTCTTTGAGCAGGATCGTTTTCATTGCTTTCAGCGAGTCAGATCGTAGCACCATTCTTCGGATTCTGAAAGGCCACTTCAGAACAGCAGCGGTTGCCACCGCTGCCTTCCTCTCAGACCTAAAGGTTGCACTTGGGACGGTGACTGCCGCTCAGACCGCATTGGAGAGCCGCCATGACCAGGCAGTGCTGTTTACCCTGGTCCGTCCAACCGCTGGAAAAAGCACTTCAGCATCCGCCCAGCAGGCAAAAAATGGTAATTGATCTCGATCAGAGCGGAAATCTCGACTACCATTCCGTAAAGATTCCTGCTCCGGCTTTACCTCTATGAGTATTCCCTTTGCGCCAACTCGTTCTTACGTTTACCAAGCAGCCGGATACGAGTTGCTTCCGCAGATTCCATGCCCGCTGCATTCACGTTGGGCTCTGGATGCTGAATGGGAGGAGCGATGATCGACACCAGCAAGGCATTTGAGGATTCACCCGCGATCACCTGCGCGGAGGTCGGCACGGCGGAAGCGCTTCGTCGTATTGCAGAATGCCGGTCCGAAAGCCGCAAATGGCTCGACCTCGGAAATCTTGGTCTCACGGCGCTCCCGCAAGCCCTGTTCGAGTTACCACAACTCGAGGTGCTCAACATCGGGAACGGTTTTCAACTTACTCGCGACAAGGAGGCGTTCGAACTTCGCATGGACAGGGCCAGCCGCGAGATCCATAACCTTTTTGTCGACGTGCCTGCTGCAATGGGGCAACTGCGCTCTCTGCGCAGGCTCTGCGCGGCGAGGCTTGGGATGCGGCGAGTCGGCGGCATTGCGGCTTGCATCAACCTTGAGACCCTGGATTTGAGCGAATGCGAGGAACTGACGAACGTGGACGGTCTTGCAGGGTTGTCCCATCTGACTGACCTGCAATTGCGCGGGTGCAGGCTCTTAACGGATCTGCACGGGCTCAAGGGACTGACCAGCTTGACCAATTTGAATCTCAACGGCTGCAGCCAACTCGCAAATCTGAATGGCCTCGAAGAACTGATCAGCCTGACCTGCCTGAACCTGAGTCGTTGCGGGCAATTGGCAAACCTTCATGGCCTCAAGACCCTGGGCAACCTGAAGAGGCTGGACATGCAATGGTGCGATCTGCCGGTGAACATGGACGGGCTCAAGGGACTGACTGGTCTCGCCGTCCTGAACCTAATGGGGTGCAAGCAACTGACGAGCGTGGATGCCCTCAAGGGCCTGAACAACCTGACCGATTTGACACTGAGTTGGTGCGAACAACTGGTGAATATCGATGGCCTCAATGGACTAACCAACTTATCCCGCCTATGCCTGTTCAAGTGCGGCCTCTTGACGAACGTGGACGCGCTCGCGGGGTTGGACAACATGACAAACTTGACTCTGAGTTACTGCGACAACCTGGCAAACTTGGACGGCCTCGCGGGACTCACCGGCCTCACCATACTGAGCCTGAACGGGTGCAAGCAGCTGGCAAGCGTGGACGCTCTCAGGGGATTGACCAATCTCGACATCCTGGACCTGAGCGAGTGCACTGGACTTGTGAACGTGGATGGCCTAAGGGATTTGGTCCACCTGAGCGACCTGCATCTGTGGGGCTGCCGACAACTGTCGGATGTGGAGAGCATCAAGGGATTGGTCAGTCTTGTCACATTGACTCTGGATCAGTGCAATCTTCACCGATTCCCGTCCTTTGCGTTCAGCCTGCCATGTCTTTCGTCGCTCAGTCTCTACGGGTGTGAGTTGGACGACGTGCCGACTGAACTCCTTGGGAAGGCTGTAGGTCCCAACTCCAACTGTCTGCACGCTGTCCGAACTCATTTCGAACGGGAACGTGGGTAACCCACCACGACCGAGGTTCCGACGAAGGACTGGCACTTGGCCGTAGAGGCCCTGTGGACGGAGTCGAGTCCTCTGAGTGCAGAGAACGATACGCTTGCGCCTCCGCTTGGGCAGGGGCGGAGATCGAACCCCATCCAATCCACCAACATTTGAGCACATCCGGCCCGCAAGTCCGTTGGAATTTTTATACAAATGCTGTCACGGAAGGAATGGTTGACTTGACGGAAAGGCGCGCGTTTGCAGCGCAAAAATCGAAAAAATCGAATATATTAATTCGTTTAATATACTGGCAGGAAGAGCAATACCGGCTTTCCCTGCAAAGTTCTACCGCGGGCGGCGGGACGGAAATCTGTGACGGGATTTTTGGCGGATGCCGTCAAATTTTTTATTGATCTGAGAGCGGAATCATCTATTTCCAGCATAAGCGCGATGCCCAAAGGCAAACCAGTTCCCCCAGTTTTCCGCAACTTCTGTCCCGGACGGATGTTGGAAGCATTATTCGATGCTGTACCGGACGCCCATTTTTTCATGAAAGACCGCGAGTCGCGTTTCCAGACGGCGAACCGGAGCTTTGTCCGTCTGATGGGGGTTTCCGGCGTCGAGGATCTGGTCGGACGGACGGACCGCGACTTCAGCGCGGATTTTCTGGCGGACGCGTTCATGGCAGACGATCAAAGAGTCATGGAGAGCGGCGATCCGGTTCTGAACCAGGTCGAACTGGTGCCGACCGGAGACTCGCTTGACTGGCTCACGACGACGAAGGTCCCTCTCTACGACGCGAACCGGAAGGTGGTCGGGCTGGCGGGGGTCATGCGGCTGACAAAGGACAGCGATGCGCTTTATCGCAACCATCCCGAAATGCACCGGATCGTGGACTACATCCGGGCAAACTACCGCCGGAGGATCCTCGCGGTGGACCTGGCACGGGAGGCGGGCATTTCGGTGAGCTCGGTAGAGAGGCTTTTCCGCAAAACGTTCGGGATGCCACCGAACCGGTATCTTAAATGGACCAGGCTGAACGCGGCCTGCCAGTCGCTCCGTGATACCGACCATCCCCTCGGGCAGATCGCGCAGGAGTGCGGGTTCGGCGACCAGACGAGCATGACCCGGGATTTCCGGGGAGAATTGAATTTGACCCCGAGGAGATACCGCCTGAGGTTTCGCAACGGCGGACTGACGAAAACCAGAACATCCCCCCTTGCCTGACACTTTATGAAAACCCATATCCGCGTCCGCCTCTCGATCATGATGTTCCTCCAGTTTTTCATCTGGGGGGGATTTTTTGTGACGATGGGAACATATTTGCTCACCGTCTTTTCAGGGCAGGAGGGGCTGAACAGCATCATCGGCCGCTCGTATGCGACGCACAACTGGGCAGCCCTCATCGCCCCGCTTTTCGTCGGGCTGATTGCGGACCGGTTCTGCAATGCGGAGCGGGTGAACGGGGTGTGCCACCTTGGAGGCGCGGTGCTCCTCTGGCTCGCGGCTTCGGCGCAGGAGCCCGGCACGTTCATATGGACGATGTTTTTCTACTTTCTGCTCTACATGCCGACGCTCGCTCTGGTGAACGCGATCTCGTTCGCGAACATCGATGAACCGGAAAAGCAGTTTCCCGGCATCCGGGTCTGGGGTACGATCGGATGGATTGTGGCAGGTTTTCTTGTGGCACAGACGGTGATCGGGTTCATTGATCTTCCGCTGATCAAGGCGCTCACCGGGGTCGGGAACGCGCAGATCACAAATATCCCGCTGAAGATGTGCGCGGTCGTTTCGGCAATTTATGGAATCTACAGCTTCACGCTGCCTGCCGCACCTCCCGCCGCCAAGGGGCAGCCGATGGACATCAAAAAGGCGCTCGGGCTCGATGCGCTGAGGTTGTTCGCCCGCCCGAGTTTTGCGATTTTTGCGGTGTGCTCGTTCCTGATCTGCATCCCGCTGGCCTTCTACTACGCGCGGACGAACGACTTCATCGCGGCGATGGCGTTCGGCGAGAAGTCGGCGGCGTTCATGACGATCGGGCAGATTTCCGAGGTCTTCTTCATGCTGCTGGTCCCGTTTTTCCTACTCCGGCTCGGCGTGAAGTGGATGCTGCTCGTCGGCATGCTGGCCTGGACATTGCGATACGGCCTTTTTGCGGTATTCCCGTCCTCGACGGCGATGCTGCTGTTCGGCGTTGCCCTTCATGGCATCTGCTACGACTTCTTCTTCGTCACCGGCCAGCTGTACACCGACCGTGTCGCGCCGCGTGAGATCCGCGCAAGTGCTCAGGCACTGATCGGGCTTCTCACCTACGGCGCAGGCATGCTTGTCGGCAACTATGTGCTCGGGATCTGGGGCGACCACCTTGCCCTCGACGGCCAAAACCGCGCGGGCTGGCTTGCAGACGCCGCCGCATTCTGGGGAATGCCCGCCCTCGCCGCGCTGGCTGTGGCCGTGATCTTCTTCCTCACCTTCCGGGACAGAGAAGCCGAGGAGGCCATCCGGAGCGAAGCCTAATTTCCACAAATCACAATTAAAACACTTCCCTGATCCATGAAAAAAATTTCAAGACGCCATTTCCTCAAGCACTCCACTCTGTTCGGCGCCGGTGCCTTCATGCTCCCGCGCTTTTCCATCGCCCAGGCGGGGGTCAGTGCGAACAGCAAGGTCAATATCGCAATCATCGGCTCCGGCGGCATCGGCAGCTTCGCCGTGAAGGGGGTCGTCGGCCAGAACCTCGTCGCCGTCTGCGACGTGGATGAGGCCAATCTCACGGTCAATGCCGACAAGAACCCGCAGGTCGCGACCGCCGCAAAATTCCGCGACTTCCGCGTGATGCTCGACAAGATGGGCAAGGAGATCGATGCGGTGGCCATCAGCACTCCCGACCACACTCACTTTGCCGCGACGATGGATGCCATGCAGCGCGGCAAGCACGTCTTCACTCAAAAGCCGCTCACTCACGACATCTGGCAGGCCCGGACGCTCCGCAAAGCCCGGGAGAAATACAAGGTGGTCACCAACATGGGCAACCAGGGGCATACTTATGACGGCATCCGTCAGATCAGGGAATGGTATGAGGCGGGCGTGATGGGAACGGTGAGCGCTGTGGATTCCTGGTTTCCGGGACCGAAGTGGGCTCCGCCGGGAAGCACCGGCCCCGCAGTCTGGAGAAAACCCGACACCTTCCCGCCAGCTCCGATGCCGGTTCCCGCAGGTTTGGATTGGCCGCTTTGGCTCGGTCCGGTTGCAGACCCCGGATTCAACTCCGTCTATGTGCCGAAAAGCTGGCGTTCGTTTCCGCAGTTCGGAACCGGCATGCTCGGCGACTGGTTCTGCCACATCTGCGACGGGCCGGTCTGGACACTCGATCTCTACGAACCAACTGTCATCGAAGCCGAAAAAATCGACGGCCCGAACCCGGGGATGTGTCCGGACGGATCGATCATCCGCTGGGATTTCCCTGCGCGCGGCGACATGCCTGCCTGCGCACTGCGCTGGTATGACGGCGGCAACCAGCCGCCCATGCCGGAGAAGTGGTCATGGGGCGCACTTCCGAAAAACGGATCCTTCTTCCGCGGTTCGAAGAACACGGTGTTTCTCGACGAGCGCTCCAACCACCCGCGTCTGATCAACAAGGATGAGATGAAGGCGTTTACCGAAGCCGGGCTTCCGCCGGAGAAATTTCCGCGCCTGCCACAGAGCGGCCCGGAATCCGGCCCGATCGCCGAGTGGATCCGCGCGATCAAGGGCGAGGGCCCGGAGCCGGGATCAAACTTCGACTACGCCTCGCGCCTCACCGAGATCGCGTGCCTCGGCGCGCTCGCCCAGTTCCACGGCGGCCGCATCGAATGGGATTCCGCTAACATGAAGGTGACGAACCGCCCGGAGCTCAACGCCTTCGTCAAGGGGCCGATGCCGAAAGAGTGGGCCTACGGCGAGGACCTCTGGAAATCCTGAATCACAGCCCGTTTGAAGCGTGAATAAAATCTCCCGCCGCCATTTTTTCAAGCAATCCGCCCTGCTGGGAGCGGGAACATTTTTCCTTCCCCGCTTCAGCATCGCGCAGTCGGGCATTCCGGCATCGAGCCGGGTGAACATCGCGCTGGTCGGCTGTGGATGGATGTCGAAGGGTGTCCTGAGCGATCCGATTCCGCCGGTCGTTCTCTGCGACGTGGATGCGCGGGCGATCGCCGCCGCAAAGCAGAAATTTCCCCACCTCGCCTCGACGCCGGCGTTTTCCGACTACCGGGAGATGCTCGACAAGATGGGGAATGACATCGATCTGGTCGTCGTATCGACGCCTGACCACACGCATTTTGCCGTTACGATGGAGGCGATGCAGCGGGGCAAGCACGTCTTCACGCAAAAGCCTCTCACGCACAACATCTGGGAAGCCCGCACGCTGGCCAAGGCCGCCAAAAAATATAACGTGAAGACTGTCATGGGAAACCAGGGGCATACCTTCGACGGCATCCGCACGATGCGCGAATGGTATGAGGCTGGCCTCCTGGGCCAGGTCGGGCGCGTAGACGCATGGTTTCCAGGACCGCCCTGGGGGACAGGCGAAAAAGCGTGGTTCACGAAGCCCACCAACTTTCCACCGCTTCAGGAGCCCCTTCCCGATGGGCTGGACTGGGATCGCTGGGTCGGACCCGCGCCCATGACACCTTACAATCCGGTTTACACGCCGAAGACGTGGCGGGGGTTCTGGCAGTTCGGCGGGGGAATGATCGGCGACTGGTTCTGCCACATCAGCGACGGCCCAGTCTGGATCCTCGACCTTTATGAACCGACCGTTGTCGAGGCCGTCAAAATCGATGGTCCCAATCCCGGAATGTGTCCGGATGGCAGCATCGTCCGGATGGATTTCCCGGCCCGTGGCGAGAAGATTCCCTGTTCTTTCTGGTGGTATGACGGGAAAAACCGCCCGGCTGAGCCCTCGGATTGGTCATGGGGCAGCAAGGACAATCCGAACGGTCAGTCCAAGTCGCCATACTCGGGTTCATACTGGGAAGGAACCAAGGGGATGTTTTATCTGGACGAGCGGTCCAACAACCCGCGGATGACGAGCCGCCAGAAGACCATCGATTTGAAAGCCAGTGGGACCCTGCCTCCGGAGAAATACCCGCGGGTCAAGGACGGACCGGTGCAGGAGATCATCCGCGCCATCAAGGGCGAGGGCCCAGAGCCAGGATCCGATTTTGCCTATGCTGCACGCCTCACCGAGGTGGCGCTGCTGGGGGCAATCGCCCAGCGCTGCGGCGGCCGCATCGAGTGGGACGCCGCCAACATGAAGATCACCAACCGGCCGGAATTGAACGCCTTCGTCAAGGAACCGGTCCGCAAGGGCTGGGAATACGGGGAGGATCTTTGGAAGGCTTAACAACCAAGTAAATCGCAGCACTCAAGCATCATGAAAAACACCCGCATCCTTCTCGCCGCCGTCATCCTGACAGGTATTGGCATTCTGCACGCCTCGGCCGCTGACCCCATTCCTCCGATCATGGGGCGGTGGGAGGGGAAGTTCATCAACCCGGTGAAGGAAAATGGCTACATGCAGACGCATCCGAACCTCTGCGCAGAGGTTGTCGCGCTGGGAGGCGAAAAATATCATGTCCGGCTGTTCCCTCACTTTTTCAAGCGCGCGCACATTTTCCAGGAGTTCGATGCGACGGCGACGGATGGGAAAATTGTCTTCAACGAATCGGGCTGGAAGGGTGAGATCGCTCCGGGATCATTCACGGGCGAGGCCTTTGCAGGCGGCAAGAACCCGTTGAAGTTCTCGCTGAAGAAGTCGGATTTTGTTTCTCCCACGATGGGAATGAAACCTCCTGCGGGCGCGAAGGTGCTTTTCGACGGAAAGAATCTCGATGCGTGGCAGGGCAAAACCGGAGGCCCCGCCCAGTGGCCGATCCTCGATCATTCCATTCTCGAAGTCGCACCGCGGGCGAAGAATTCCGAAGCCGGGGGCAGCATCCGTACGAAGGATCAATTCGGGGACGTGAGCCTGCATCTGGAATTTCAGCTCCCTTACGAGCCGGACCTGAACGGACAGAACCGCGGCAACAGCGGCGTCTTCCTTCAGGCGCTCTACGAGGTTCAGGTCCTCGACAGTTTCGGCCTCGAGGGAAAGTGGAACGAATGCGGAGCGATCTACCACACGGCACCGCCCAAGGTGAACGCGTGCCTGCCTCCCGGCGAGTGGCAGACCTATGACATCCTTTTCCGCGCGGCGCGCTTCAACCCGGACGGCACGGTCTCTGAATATCCGCGCATCACCGTCCGCCTGAACGGTGTCCTCGTGCAATACAACGAGGACCTTCCTGATAGCACTCTCACCGCCACAAGCATCCAGAAGCCGATGACGGTTCCCAAGGAGGGGCCGATCGAACTTCAGGACCACTCCCACCTCGTGCACTACCGGAACATCTGGGCCGCCCCGCTTCCAGACTCCGCCGCCGCCCTGCTCCAGAGAAAATGAACGCATCGGACTGCGGGAAGTCCATCAGCTGAAACTCACCACAAAGACACAAAGCACACAAAGGGAGAGGATGCATAAAGAGACGCTTGACGGCGAACTTCACCTGGCGGGTCAAAGGCAAATGGTGAGCCCGCCGCTCGCATCTACCTTTCTTAGTGTCCTTTGTGTCTTTGTGGTAAAAAGGAACTGCTTATCTTAATGTTCATGAAATTCATCCCCATCTGCGCAGCGCTCTTTATTCACGCAGCCTGCGTTGCCGCCGAAGAACCCAAGCCGAACATCCTCTTCATCCTCGCGGATGATCTCGGCTTGAACGGATTGAGTTGCTGCGGCAACAAGTTCGTTGCCACCCCCAACCTCGACCGCCTCGCCTCGGAAGGCATGCGCTTCACCCATGCGTATGCCGATTCGCAATGCTCCCCGAGCCGCGCCGCCTTTTTCACCGGTCAATTCGGTGCCCGCACGGGACTTTTCAAAGTGCTGAATGAAAAAGAACCCCCCAAGGCATTCCTGCGTCCGCCGGAAGAGTGCAAGGGCTTGACTCCACAAACCGCCTCGCTGGCTTCCACTCTCCGGAGCGCCGGTTACGCCACGGGGATCAGCGGGAAGTGGCACATTGCGGACAACAGCACTGTTGGCGCCCTGCTGAAGCGGGACGGCGGAAAATATCTCGACCGTTATGGATTTGATTTTGGTGGCGCGGCCGGAGGTCAGAAAGATAACAAGGAAGACAAGGCGGCGAAGGCCATTACGGACGACATCATCGGCTTCATCGAGCAGAACAAAGACAGGCCCTGGTTTGCCTTTGTCGCCCACTTCATCCCCCACGCGCCTCTCGCGGCCCCGGAAGAACTCATCAAGAAATACGAGACGCTCGGCTACAAGCGCAGCCCGACACCCGGCGGGAAATTCACCGACCGCCCCACAGCCGACTACCTTGCCATGCTGGAGCACATGGATGCCCAGGCCGGCCGTTTATTGAATCTGCTCGACAAACTGCACCTCGCCAACAACACGGTCGTCGTTTTCTCGGGAGACAACGGCGGGCTCTCCCGCGTTTTCGACAACTCCCCATTGCGCGAGGGCAAGGGCTCGCCCTACGAGGGAGGGATCCGGGTGCCATTCATCGTCCGTTGGCCGGGTCATGTGAAGCCCGGCACGACAAGTGACGTGCCGGTGCATTTCGTGGATTTGTATCCGACATTCGCCGCCATCGCCGGAGCAAAGCCTCCCGAAGGCCACATCTTTGACGGGCAGAGCCTCCTCCCTCTCCTGCTGCAGAAGGGCACCTTCGAGCGCCAGGCACTCTACTGGCACATGCCCACCTACACGACAAACTACGGCCGCACACCCTGCTCCGTCATCCATAAAGGCGATTGGAAACTCATCCACTGGTTCGGCGACTACCTCGACACCGCCGGATTCACGCCGGACGACAAACCCTACGGCAAACTCGTCGTCGGTCCCCGCACCGAACTTTACAACCTGCACGACGATCCCGGCGAAAAGAAGGACCTTGCCGCTGCGCAACCAGCGAAAACAAAGGAACTCCTCGCCGACCTTCAGGCCTGGTGGAAAACCACCGGCGCAAAATTTCCCGAGAAAAATCCGGACTACGATGCCGCCTCATGGTGGAAGGGAACCGAAGGCGACGCGGAAGGCGGACCGAAAAACCCGTCTCATTAACCACTTCATCCGTTTTGGCTGTAACGCCATCTACTCAACTCGTCCGACCTCCCAAGCTATGAATCACCAACCCTCCTGCCTTCCGCATTTTTTGTGGGCCCTCCTTGGGCTGTTCTCCGCGAGCGGTCCCATTCATGCGGCCACCGAGGCAGTCGTGGGCGATGTGAGGGTCCAGGCGCTGTCACCGACCCTGGTGCGGATCGAGCAAAAAGGACCCCAGGGATTCGAGGATCGCAAGACGCTTACAGTGGTCAACCGCGACTGGGCAGGCATCCCGCTGAAGACCGATAAAAAGGACGGCAAGGTGCTGCTGACGACCTCCGCCTACCAGGTAGAAATTCCGCAAGATGCCAGGGATCTTGATGGGGTCATCCTACGCAGCGCTTCGGGAGAGGAATTACACACGATTTCCCCGGACGATTTAAAGTTCGATTACCTGCCTGCTCCCGGGAAGATGCCACGGGTTTGGGTGCTTCCGGATTCTCCCCGTGTTGTGCCGCCTGAATGGGGCGCGACCCCGGCTCCCGACTCCAGTGCCGGCAGCAAGGAATCCTCGGGATGGGAGATGGATGCCAAGGCCCGGGATATTTATTTTTTCATTCCGCAGCCCGAAAAATACGCGGCTTTCCGGCAGGAATTTCTCTCATTGACCGGCCCCGTGCCCATGCCTCCGCTTTATGCCTTCGGCCTGTGGTTCAGCCGATACTGGCCCTACACGGAGGAGGAATCCCTTTCCTTGATGGATGAATTCCGCAAGCGCGGTTTTCCGTTCGACGTTCTGGTCTGCGATACGGACTGGCGGGTCGGGGCGTCAACCGGCTATGGAGTGAACGAGAAATTGTTCCCCGACATGGCGCGCTACATTTCCCGCGCCCATGAAAAAAATGTGCGTGTCGTTTTCAACGACCACCCCGAGCCCCAGGCGGTTTCGGCATGGGCTCCGGAGGAACTCTCCTACCGCGAAAAAGGTCTCAACAGCCTGCTGAGCATCGGGGCGGATGCCTGGTGGTATGACAAAAACTGGAACAAGCACCTGAATGTTCCGGAAGGTCTCTCAATCGAATTCTGGGGCATGGTTGTTTATCACGACTTGACCATGAAGCTCCAGCCCGACCGCAGGCCGCTCATCATGTCCAACGTGGACGGCATCTGGAACGGAGTGAATGTCGGGCCCAGCAACCCGGCCTCACACCGGTATCCCATCTGGTGGACCGGAGACACCCTCGCCTTCTGGGAGGATTTGAGGGCCGGCATTAACAACGGGGTGGACGGCGGGATCGAGCGCATGATGCCTTACATCAATGAAGATCTCGGGGGACATGTTCTGGAGGCAACCCCCGACCAATACATCCGCTGGTTTCAATTCGGCTCCTTCTCGCCGCTCCCGCGTCCGCATAGCTATCCGAAGGTGGCGCGCCTCCCCTGGGTTTATGGGGAAACGTCCGAAAAGATTTGCCGGGACTACATGCAATTGCGCTACCGCCTGCTGCCGACAATCTACACCGCCGTGCGGGAGGCCTACGACAACGGAACCCCGCTTTTGAAGCGATGCGATCTCGAATGGCCGCAGCATCCCGAGGCTGCTGACGGCCTCCAATACCTCTTCGGCAGGGATCTCCTTGTCGCTCCCCAGTGCTACAGCGGATTGGATCCCCTGCCGCTTTCCCTTCTCAAGACTCCCGAGGGCAAAAAAGGGATCCGGGCGGAATACTTCGACAATATGAAGTTCGAGGGAACCCCGCGCTTTGTCCGCACAGGCAAGGAGGTCTCCTACAATTTCAAAATCCGTCCGAGAGGGCTCCCCAAGGACAATGTCTCGGTTCGCTGGACCGGCACTCTCGGGCCGATCAAGGAGACGGCGGAATATGAATTCGGCGTCATCTCACGCGACGGTTCCAAGGTTTGGATTGGAGACACCGAAGTCCTGAGCTTCAACAAGCCACTGAAAAAACGGCACGACCTGGAAGTCACCACCGGACGGATCCGTCTGGAAGCAGGCAAGTCCTATCCGATCAAAGTGGAATTCTGGCAGAAGGCGGATGGAGAATTCAGCCTGTCCTTCGGCTCCATCAAAGAAATCGAAGACCGTGACCACCAGACCCGTTCACTCTGGATCCCGCCCGGCCGCTGGCAGGATGCCTGGACCGGTGAATCCCTTGAGGGACCGAAGACGATCACTGTGACTTCCGATCTCGAGCACACGCCGATGTATGTGCGCGAGGGGGGGATGGTCGTCTCCACCCCGCTGCGCATGCACACCGGTGTTCCCATGTGGGACGGCCTCGTGGTGGATGCGTTCGTCACGGCAGATGCGGCCACCAGCGAGCGCGAGGTCTATGAGGACGACGGACTCTCGAACGGCTACCTCGATAAAAAATTCAGCAGGACCAAGGTTTTCATGAAAACGGAAGCCGGAAAATCCACGCTGAAGATCGAGCCTGCGGTGGGGGATTTTCTTCCAAAGGACTTCAAGCGCAACTGGACGCTGCGTCTGCATCTGCCCGCAGGCATGAAATCCTCGGAGTTCAGTGTGAATGGAAAAGCGATCCAGACCGGGGACAAGGCGAATGAAACAGGCGGGGTTGTTCTGCTGAAGCCGGCGAAGTCCCGCGTCTTTCCGTTTGGTGGAGTGGGAGCCGCCCCCGGCGAGAAATCCGGCGAAGTCGCCGAATTTTCCGTTTCGGATTATCCCGCCGACAAAGTTCTGACAATCGGGGTTTCCTTGGAGCGACCCGGGTCACAGCCATGATGGAAATAGTTTCCATGCGGATGAGTTTGAAAGAACATCTTCCGTGAATATATTGGCGCCTGCACCCCGCTTCATTTAACAATAATTCCGAACGCCCCCCACCATGAAACACATCTCCCGCCGGAATTTCTTCAAGCGCTCCGCCCTTCTTGGTGCGGGCGCGTTCATGCTCCCGCGATTCTCGATCGCGCAGGCCGGAGCGAGCGCCAGCAGCAAGCTCAACCTGGCTCTGATCGGCGTCGGCGGGGGCGGAATTGTGAAAGGGGCGATCATGGGGGCCAAGGGAGAAAACCTTGTCGCGATTTGCGACGTGGACGAATCCCAGTTCGACAAATTCGCCGATGTGAATCCGCAGATCGCCACGGCCACGAGGTTCCGGGATTTCCGCGTGATGCTCGACAAGATGGGCAAAGAGATTGACGCGGTGGTCATCACGACTCCCGACCACACGCATTTCGCGGCGACGATGGATGCCATGCAGCGGGGCAAGCACGTGCTGACCCAGAAGCCGCTCACCCACAACATCTGGCAGGCCCGCACGCTCCGCAAGGCGAAGCAAAAATACAAGGTTGTGACAAACATGGGCAACCAAGGGCACGCAATGAAGGGCATCCGCGAAATGCGGGAGTGGGTCGATGCCGGTGTTCTGGGCACGGTGAGCGAGGTGGATTCCTTTGTGATGGTTCCGAAATGGGGCGGGGGAGTTTGGAAAAAGCCGGACTCCTATCCGCCTGCGGCGATGCCGGTTCCTCCCAGTCTCGACTGGAATCTGTGGCTCGGCCCGGTGGCTGATCCAGGTTACAACAGCGTCTATGCGCCTGGGAGCTGGCGGGGATACGACCAATTCGGGACGGGCGCGATCGGCGACTTCTTCTGCCACCTTTGCGATGGTCCGGTCTGGACGCTTGACCTCTACGATCCCTTGGTCGTTGAGGCGGAAAAGATCGTGGGGCCGAACCCCGGCATGTGCCCGGATGCGTCGATCATCCGATGGGATTTTGCCGCGCGCGGGGAGATGCCGCCATGCAGCCTGCGCTGGTATGATGGCGGCCTGAAACCGGCGACACCTGAAAAATGGTCGTGGGGCGACGTTCCGGAACGCGGCTCGTTTTTCAGGGGTTCGAAAAACACGGTCTATCTCGACAATGTGTCCAGCAATCCGCGCCTGGCCAGCAAGGAGGAGATGCAGACCTTCAAGGAAGCCGACCTTCCCCCGCAGAAATATCCCCGTGTGGATGGAGGGCCGATGGCCGAATGGATCCGCGCCATCAAAGGCGAGGGCCCCGAGCCTGGTTCGAACTTCGACTATTCCTCGCGCCTCACCGAGATTGCGTGCCTTGGGGCGCTCGCGCAGAGGTTCGGTGGACGCATTGAATGGGATTCAAAAAACCTGCGCTCGCCCAACCGTCCCGAACTTGATCCCTATATCAGGGAAGCGGCCCGCAAGGGTTGGGAATACGGCGAAGACCTCTGGAAGGTGTAATACGCATCGTCCCAACCGGTAGGGCGGGGTCGCCGAACCCGCCGCCGTTTTCTCCATCGTCATGAAAAAATATCTCTTCGTAGAATTCCTTGTCTCTATCGCGCTGGTTGCCGGCGGCCTATCAGCGAAGGCGGGGGACGTCATCAAATTCGATGCGCGCGGTGCGGGGCTCAAGCCGGAGTATGGCACGCTCAAAAGCTGGGGCGGCAGCTCGCCCGACGGGCACGTTCTCCGCACAAACAATTGGTATCTG
>Ga0247840_10004110_pt1 | contig 23494 bp, 18 predicted proteins | sample LaCruzMarch2015__FD_192404 | JGI IMG/M metagenome (GOLD analysis project Ga0247840, IMG submission 192404) | Freshwater microbial communities from meromictic Lake La Cruz, Castile-La Mancha, Spain - LaCruzMarch2015_17m | ecosystem: Environmental > Aquatic > Freshwater > Lake | place: Spain... | reverse complement strand
CGGCCAAGCGCCCGGTCGCCACCGGCCCACGCCGGCCCTCTGCCAAGCGCCCGGTCGCCACCGGCCCACGCCGGCCCTCTGTTGCGCGCCCAGTGGTGCGCCCAGTGGTGCGCCCAGTGCGGCCAGTCGGCGTGCCGGCGGCGTTTTGGCCGATCGCCGATGACTGTGCACAGGGCGACCAATGGGCGCGGGGCACGGGGCTCGGGGCGGGCGTGCACGGCGCAATCTACCGCGCGTGCCGCGCGGGGCGCTGCGACTACGCGCTCAAGGTGCAGCCGGACGCGTACGCGTTTCGGCAAGAGGCCCACGCACTGAGCGCGCTGCAGGGGATCCGCGGCATACCCAAGCTTTATGCCGCGTGGTCGTGCGACCACAAGGGCTACCTGGTGATGGACGAGCTGCCGACGTGCGGCGGCCCGCCGACCCCCGAGTGGCGCGCCCGCATGTACGCTCGGCTCCAGGAGACGCTGCGGGAAGCGCGGAAGCGCGGGTGGCTGCACGTCGACATCCACTCGGGCAACGTGCTGTGTCGAGGCGAGCAGCCGATGCTGATCGACTGGGGGCTGGCGGTACAGCGCGGGCCTATGGGTGACGACGAGACGTACCCGGAGCATTGGGTCAGCGCCAAGTACGGTCGGCCGGCCACGTGGGCCTTTCTAGAGGCCGTGCAAGCGCAGAACGCGGCCAGCTTGTGGGGAACGTCCGCTGAATACGATGCAGCGTATGATGCGTACGTAAAGGCCAAGGCCGCCTGGTTGGCGGGAAAATAATTATTGAATAGCCAGCCAGGTCAGCTCGGCTTTTGCATGTCCGACGTGGACGGCGATCCCGACACGCCTCGTGATGCGGATATCCAGCGCGCCATGCGGCAGAGTCTGGACGAGTACCGCGACCGCCACGGGACGTGGTGGTGTCTACACGAGGCGTGCTCGGACGCGTACGAGCCGTTTGAGAGCGAGTGGGACCTCGGGTGCCACGCGCGCTCGGCGCACTCGTCCCCGGGCCCGCTGCCGATCCCGAGCGACGTGGCGCGCATCGTGCTGCGTCTTTGCCGCTCGAGGCGCCACATCCATCTGCTGGCGTGCCTAGATCGTACGTGGCGCCGACTCGTGCGTGGGGACCTGAGGGGCGTGCTGGAGCGCTCGCTGCCCAAGGACGCCGCGCCCGGGGTGTGCCGGCGAGTCACTGAGAACGTCGAGGTCGGGTGGTACGAGACCGGCCGCATGCAGTACTACGACGAGTCGCGCGGCGGCAAGCCATTTATTCGATACGTGTGGGACCGCGACGGCCGGCTGCACGAGGCGTCGTCCTACTGGCCCGAGGGCAACAGCGCGCCGCACGCTCGTCGAACTGATATATTGATACTAGACCGCCGGGCGCCGAATCATCACTAGCATCGACCCCGCGATCCACGTGGTGGTGCCGACGTCGACAAAGCCGTGTCGTCTATATAGCATGATGGCGCGGTCCCACTCGGGCTGGACGCTCAGCGCCACCAGGTGCGCTGGGTCGAGCGACGCCAGCAAGCGACCCAGGAGCGCCGAGCCGACGCCGCGCCGGCGGCAGTCGGGCGCGACGCTCAGGGTCGAGATGTAGACGCACGGCGGCGCGTCGATGGCGACGACGCGGCGCACCACCTCGGACACGTCGGGGTGGCGGTCAAACGCGTCGGCGGATTGGTTGAGATCAAAGGGTGGCTCGGCCGCCGCAAAGCCGATGATGCGCTCCCCTCCCAGCATCGCCTTGAGCTGCGGCCCGCCGCGCACCAGGTCGACGTACTCGTCCCGGCTGTAAGCGAGCCACGAGACAAAGATCGTTGAGTCGAGCGCCTTGATCTCGTCGACGTCGTTGAGATCAGCGGGGGTGTAGACGATCTTCTCGGGATCAAACGCCGTACGCGTCTCGGCGTCCGGCCTGCTGATCAGCCACGCGCGCACCGACTGCGCGATCCCCATGCGAGCGATCAATCGATCGTGTTTAATTTCAATTAAAAAACTCTAAAAAAGAGTCTGCCGGCACAAACTGTCTGAAAGTCAACGAGATGCGCGGCGCCATCACGCGCGCGGTCCGAGGAATCTCGTGCTTGAGCTCCTGCTGAAACGCCCCGCACATGACCAGGACCTTGCCGTGCGTCGCCGGGACGTCGCGCACCAGCTTGCGCGTGGCGGCGTCGCGGACGCGAAACGTGCGCGTCGCGCCGAGCGACACGGTGACGATCGGCGCGCCGACCACGAGCTGGGGCTCGTCGTCCGCGTGGGCCGCGATGCAGTCGTTCCCGTCAGCGTACCAGTTGACCATCAGCTGGTCAAACGTCCCGAGCTCGAGCGTCCCGCTCCACCGCATGAACGCCTGGAGCGGCGGGGGCATCGAGGCCGCCGGGTGGGACGTGCCGGCAAACGTGTAGTCGCGCCCGTAGCTGCGCTGGCGTCGGGGGACGTCGTACGTCTTGCCGTACAGCCGAATCTGCGAACGCTCGGTCGGCCGGAGCGCCCACAGCTGGTCAAAGTTTAAGGCTCGCATCCAGGCTGGCAGCGTGCCCTCGAGCACGTACGACGCCGGGGTAAAGTCGACGCGGCGCCACACGGGAGGCCGCGCCGGCTCCCACGACCCTATGAGCGTGCCGCGCGCGGCGTCGGCCGCCTGGGAGACGACAAATCCGGCGGTCTCATACATTGAGCGGTCGTCCCGGAGACTCTCCTGGATGCGGACACAAGCCTTGAGGGCGCCCGAATGCTCAATCAGCCCCCGCAGCACGTCGAGCTCCAGCGAGCGGCCGCGCGACTGTGCGTCGACGTGCACCAAAAGAACGTCGAGAACCTTCTTATCGCCCAGGAAGCCGTAGGCGCGCGCGCCCTGGATGCCGTACGATACGCGCCGCCCCGGGCGAAGGTCGCACTCGACGAGCTGGGCGTTGCGCTCCAGGGACGATCGTGCGTCGTCGGGCAGCCGCTCCGAAGCCGCAGCGGGCGTCGGCTCCGGAAGGTCGAGTGCGTCGGCTTCGCGGGGTCGTTTGGTGGGCATTTTCTGCGCTCTGTGATTGGATCGAATGCGCCCCTTCGTTTTTTAACAAAAATTTAAAAATCTTCCGGAGGGTGCGACAGAAAACCCAGACACAACATGGCCGACTACCTGTGTGTGCGCACCTCCCAAGAAGAGCTCCTCCGGAAGATATTCGATCTGGTGGGAGACGACGTGTGGGTCCTGCAGACGACTTGTTGGACGCTCCGGAGATTCCAGCCCGCCCCACCAGCTTGCCGATGCTTCAAGTGCAACCAACCCAGGACTGAAAGCCTAGCGGGGCAGATGTGTCGCGCTCATCGATTCCCCATCAAGGGAAAGCCGTGTATCGATTGCGACAGCAAGTCCGAGTATGGCCACTGCAGCCATCGCTACGCCGCTCAGGCGTGGACCGCCGTCAACTCGGTCGAGCGGTACCTGTGGACCAGAGATTCGCTCGGCTGGCCACAGGACCTCACAGTGCAGGCGGCCGCCGCACTGGGCCAGCTGGACGTCTTTCGGCTCGCATTCACCCCGCTCCCCGACTTTTGTGTCTGCAACACTGTGTTTATGGTCGCCGCGATGGGTGGCCACGTCGACATCATCCAGCACGCGATCGACAATGGATGCGAGTGGGACTTTGACTCTGTCCACACGGTGTGCGGCGCGGCGGCGCAGTGCGGGCACGTGGCGGTGATCGATCTCGCCTTTAGGAGCGGCGGCGATGAGTGGAACGCCGAAAACTCCCCCAGGATGGCGCACTGCATCTCCAGAGGCATCGGCCAGGGAGGCCATCTGGAGATGCTGGAGTGGGCACAGCGGCACAACCTGGTGGATCCGCTCACCTGCGTCAGGGCGGCGGCGGGCGAGAACCGCCAACAGGTGATCAACCGGTTGATCGGTGCAAACCTGGTGAAGATGCAGCGTGACACCAGCATCTGTGAGGCGGCCGCGGGCGGTGGGCACCTGGATCTGCTGCAGAAGCTGAGATGTCGCGGGTTTGTGTGGGACGTGTCGACGTGCACTGCGGCCGCCCGTGGTGGGCATCTCCCCGTGCTGCAATACGCTCGCGCCGAACGATGCCCGTGGCGCGACAGTGTGCTCGCTGAGGCAGCGGGGACCGCCGACGTGAAGATGCTGGAGTGGATGTGTGCCAATGGATGCCACAAGGATCCCGAAGCGTGCACAGTCGCTGGCAGCACCGGTCGGCTGGACAATCTACAGTTTCTGAGAAGCGTAGACGTCAAGTGGTCCTCCGTCGTCTGCCATCGGGCCGCGCTCAACAACCACCTACGAGTGCTGCAGTGGGCGTACGCCAACGGGTGCCCGTGGCGCTACAAAGACCGCGTCAAGCTGATGGACAATAAGCGTATTTCGAAAGAGATTCACGAGTGGATTCGCGCCTTGCCGATGACTGAGTGTCTCCGAAAGAGAAAGAGAATTGATTAGTATTTTTTTTTATACCTGCGCGCCCAGGGAAAAATATTTATTTTAAAGTCGATATTTTTAAACCCAAAGAAAAATATTTTTAGTCACCATGCCGCCAGCTTCGAAGCGCCGCAAAGTTGCGACGGCACGCACCGCGACAGAGTCGCACTTGACCGGATCACATAAACCGCAATCGAGCGGACAATCGGGCCGTCAACTTGCAGTGGCTTAGTCCACAAGCCAACAGCGCCAAAGCACTTCGCGTAAAGACCACTTCGACCTGCAGGGCGGTCGAGGTGACGGCCACATCAGGCAAAGTCGCGCGCTATGATTCGCTCATGGATGCCGCCGCGGGAGAGCAACTGGATCACAGCTACGCTGCCGCATTGTGTCGTACTGGTGGCCAATCGAGTGACGGGCGCTCGTTTGTATACGTTGTGAACCCACCACTCCCAGGCGAAATCTTCAAAAACATTACCCAAGCAGACTTGGACGCGATCGGGCGTAAGCCGCGACGTCATCTCTTGATCATCAAGTAAGCCTGAAGGCTGTGGAGGCTACGGCGGTTTTAATCTTTTCTACCGGTGCCGCGAGTAATAGACAACCAGCAGCACAATCGCCACGACGCCGAGTGCCCCGGCGATCGAGCCGACAGCGATCAGCGCAGTACGATCGGACGCTTGCCCGCCGCCCCCGCTGGGCCCAGGGCACGGCGGACACGGGCTGGCGGCTCCGAGCTGCAGGACAGCCGTCAGCGCCTTGAGCGCGGCCGCCTGGTTGGAAATTTCAAACCGGTTGTGGCCGTTGGCCTGATAAAATGCAGCGCACGTGGCGGCCGTCACTGGTGGTGTGCATCCGTCGCACGGCTGGCACCAGTCGAATTGCGAGTCGTTCCACTGAAACGGGTAGACGACCGCCTGGCCGGCGGAGACGAGCGTGCTGTTGGCAGAGAGCGCGGTCGCCGTGCTGGCGACGAGCGCGGCGTACGCGTCCGTCTGCGGCCCATACCACCCTTTGGTGCGGCAGTACCCCACAAGCTCGGCCAGCCAATCAAGGTAGATACCACGGAAGATAAACTGGTCGGCATTACACAGCTTCCCGGCCCACACCGAGCAGTTCTCCTGGACGACACCGCCCGCAAAGAACGCGAGCTGGGTGGCGTCGAGGCCGCTGGATGGCAGGTAGATCGGGACCGCCAGACAAGTCGATGCGACACTCGTCTCCGCCACCCCGACCGCGAGTTTGAGAAAGTCCGTGTGCGGGCCCATCTGGCTGGTGTCGAGCTTTGATGAGACGCGATCGAGCTGCATCAGGGCGGCGATCACCACCCCATAGTTGTACGTCCACTGGTTGACGTTGAGCGTATTGCACGGGATGTTGTCGCACTCGCCGCCTGTAGTCTGCATGCGCGCCGTGCACGGCGTACACGCGCTGTACGCGTCGCTCGAGGTCGACATGGCATCACACAGTACGACGCGGCCATCCGGCTGCACGTTGAACAACCCGACCGAGCCGCTATACGACGCGCTTTGATTATCACCATAGGTGAGCGTCGGGTTGGCGATCTGGTGAGTCGAGTACCACAGCCACATGCTTTGTACCTGAGCGATGTAGTCGGCGGCGGTCGCGGCCGGCGCGCCGACGGGGGGGTTGTCCAGGAAAGGGAGCGCGCGCAGCAGCGCGATGATTGTGAGCATGTTCGTCACCGTGTTCTTCTGCGCTGACTGGATCGTCCACGAACCCGGGCATGACCACTCGACCGAACCCCCGCACAGGCTGCTGTACGCCGAGCCGATGATGGCGGTGATCTTGAGCGCGCCAACGAGCGCCACGTCCTTGGTCATCGGGTTTGAGCACGTGATCCCGGCGGCGCCGCTCGCCAGCGCGTCGTACAGGTCAAACAGCGCCAGCGCCCACCACCCCATGTCGTCGAAAAACAGGTTTACGTACGTGCCGTTGGCAATCCACTCGGCGCGCGTGGTAAACGGCGTGTCGGAGACGTTGGAGAACGCGGCCCACTTGGTCGACACGACCTCGGCCGCGCACATTAGGGCCGCGCGGTCGGCGGTCGACACCGCGGCGCCGCCGACGACGCTCAGCTTGACGAGCGCGCGGGCAATGTTGGCAATGTGCCACGAGCCAATGTGGGTCGACCCGTCGCCGCACCCTGGACACGTCGTGCCACACCCGCACATGCCGCACGACGAATCGCACGTCATACCCGATGGGCAGTCGGCTGCGACCTGACATTCGGCAAAGCAGTTTTGGCTGTCACCTTTCACACAGTTGGCGACGATCTGTGCCTGGAGAAGCGACTTGGCGGCGGCCAGCGCGGTGGCGGTCGGGTCGGGCGTGGTCGGCATCTCGCGCGGTTGCCGAACAATGCTGATGAAAAACTTTGCGTCACGCGCCCGTGCCGTCTGAGCCGGCTATCGGCCCGGTCGAGCGATCGACCGAATCGGTGACGACGCTCACCAGCGCGTGGCGCTCGACCAGCCACGCGACCACCGCGGCGTGGCCCGCGTGCGTAGCGGCGGCGAGCGCCTCGGCGCCGCCGTCTCCGTAAGTCAGCTCCAGAGTGTCGGTCGCCCACTTTAGGCTCCACACGTCGCCTCGCTCGGCCATGCGGCGCATCACCCAGAAGCCGCGGGGCGTGACGGCGCTGCGGTGCACGCCAACCCGATCGTGGATCCAGCGCGCCGCATCGAGCTCGCCCTCGGCGAGCGCCTCGCGAAACACGCCCGCCACCTCGCGCGGGCGAAACCCAAGCTCGGCATTGAGGACTTCGCGCATCGCGTGCGAGCGCGCGACGCACCGCGCGAGCGCCGCGCACCCCGCGGCGTGCAGCGCCCTGGGGCGCTGGCCGCGCCACGCCCTGTGGAGCGCGAATCTTTTTGCAAGCGCACGCACCACGTCTGGGTGCGCGGCGCGCGCCAGCGCGTCCAGCACCACCTCGCCCATCTCGAGCCCCGGGGACTCGCAGATCCACGCGGCGAGCTCGCCGTTCCCGGCGCCGGCCGCTTGTCGCAGCGCAAACTCGAGTCCTTTTCCAGGCAGCGCGACGTGCCGGCGGAGCGCGGCAAAAAAACCCGGGACGACGATGCGCGCCGCGCGCTCCAGCGTGTCGACGGTGCGCGGACTCATAGGATCGGAGCGCGTCGCGCCGCACTCGCACCGCGCGACAGGCCACGCGCCGTGCGGCTCCGCCCTAGTTAGACACCGCGCGGCCCACGCGGCCGCCTCGGGGTGCTCGTGCGCGTGATCCAGCAGCCGGTACCGCTGCTTGTACGTGGTATCGTACTGCACACACAGCCCACACGATTCGCACCGCCTGTATAGATACGACGGCGCACACACGACCGCGGCAAACCAGCGCGCCGCCGCGGGCTCCAAGAGCTCGCGCCACATTCGGCACGCCGCGCGCGGTCTCAGAATTGATTGTCGCCGGCCCAAGAGGTCCATGAGCGGCTCGGCGATGGCGCGCTCCGCCGCCATCAATTGGGTAATAATTTTTTTAATTCTTGCGTACATTTATCTGGGCGAACGAGCCCGCGCCGGATGCGGCAAACCTGGTTGCGATCGCCACGTAGATTGGCATATTGGACACGAGCACGATCGGCGCGGCGAGCGTGAGCGCGGTCATCAAAAGGCAGCGCGGCGAATCGCCCCACAGATGCACGAGCGCGGCCGCCAGCCACAGCCACGTCCACGTGGGGAAGTGGGTCATCTCGATCGGCGGGCCGCCATCGGCCGAGATGCTGAACTTTCCCAAGGTACACGCGACGATCAGGACCACCAGCGCGGCGAGCGCCGACCCCGAATACGCCGAAGACGCCATCCACGCGAGCGCCGGCACACCAAGGAGCACCTCCCTGATGAAGTCGTTGTTCATTTTTGTTTGTTGCAAGCAATTTCCGCGGAAAGAAATAAAAATATCATCGGCGAGCGTCAAAGAAGAAAAATTTATAAAAATTTAAAAGTCGGCATGGCGGCCGCCATCTGGGACGTCGCCCCGGTCGGCCACCAATGGGCGCCCGAGGACTTTGCATCCACTCGGCTGGAGCAGAATCTCGGAGTGCTCAACTTACCATTTGTCTCGGCGTTCGCCGTGGCCAACAAGCGCGTGGCGTGCGTCCGCTTCCGCATGGGCCACAAGTTTGAAAACGAGGACCTGGAAGAACGCGTGCGGCTCTGCTTCGTGCCCAATCAGAAATGGATCAACGACACCTTTGACCGCGCGCGCGGCGCGTACCCGATCCGCGTCTTTGAGGCTCGCAACGCAAACATCATTTACCGCGGGCTGCACGTGCTCACCGGCGTGCTCGTGGGCAAGTGGGAGCTGACCCGGCTGAGCGACAAGTGGGAGCTCGAGTACCCCCCGGTGCGCGAGTGGATCGTCTCGCACATCAAGGCGGCGCCGCCGCCGCCGCCGGCGGCCTTTACAAAGCGCGTCGCTCCCCCAAGCTCGGCCGAGCCCCCCGCCAAGCGCGGGCCGGTTGGCTCGAGCGCCCTTGTTGTTCAAGCACCCGGCCAACAATCGACGCGCGCGACTCCGTGTGCGGCGTTGATCCTCGAGTGGGTCGTAAGGGATCTACCACCAGACGCGCACGGCGCCGCGCCGATACAGCAGGTTCTCCAGGCGGCGGCGCTCGCCCTGGGAGAGACGTCGCCCCCGGCGTGGCTCGGGCCGCACCTTCTTCGATTGATCGAGGCGCGCGGGCTGGCGATCGTCGAGGACCGCGTGGTCGGCGTCGCGGTCGGCCCGCGGCCGCGCGTGCTCACGACGCCGCCGCTCGAGTGGGTGCGCAACGAGCGCGAGTGCAACATCCGGCGCGCGCAAGGGGAGCGCCTGTTTCGCAGCAAGGTCGAGCTCGAGCACTACCTGATCCTGAGGGCGCTGGTGGGGTCGGTGCTGTACGAAAACACCACGATCAACATCATGGTCGGCGACCAAGCCTCGAGCTACACGTGCGACTTTGAGCTGCCCGACACCCCCAGTCTGGAGGATCGTCGCTCCACCGCCGGGGGCCCGCTGCTCGTCGAGTCCAAGTGCGAGTTCCCGATGCCGATCGAGATGCACAAGTGCGAGCAGCTCGTCGCCCAGGGCCGAAACGTCGTGCTCATGTACGGGTACGCGGGGGTGCCGTACTATCGCGGCCATCCGCCCAAAAGCCTGCCGGAGTGGATGAGACCTGGCTTGCGTGCAATGACGTTTGAGCTCGTTGACGGCTGCGCGCACGTCGAGCACGAGGTCGCCGTGTGGTGCGTCGACGGCGACGACCAGCCTGCGTGTCTCCGGCCGCGCCGCAACTCTGCCGACTTTGCGTGGGAGCACCCGCGTCTCCTTCGGCTCTACCGGGAGATCCGCGAGCTCACGGAAAGACACTATTAAATTTTTTTTTTGATATCTTTGGTCCATCGCACATGGGGCCCGCGCCGTACTGCCGCGGCGAGCTCCCCGGCGGCCGTGAGCGGAGCGCACGCGCTGATGGGGATCAGCACACCATCGGCTTTGCCGAGCCGGTGCTGCTTTGTGGGGAGTGGTCGCTCGAGCAGCTGCACGCGGCGCGCGGCGTCTCGGTCGGGTGGTGCGCGGCCGCGGCGGGCCCGCTCGAGCGCGCCGTCGCCGCCGTGTCGCAGCCGTTGGCGCTGGCGCGCAAGCACCTTGAGAGCCCGCACCCCGGGGCGGCGTGCCGGTGGCTCGACCGCGCGTCCCACCACCAGCTCGTCGAGCGGTGGCTCGACGACGACAAGTTGCTGGTGGACTGCGTGCGCCGCGCGTGCGCCGATGAGCTCCTGGATCTCTTGGGGTGGCTGGTGGATGTGGGGCGGCTGGATGCGCGGTGGGTGCGCTCCAAGCGCTACGCCGCGCTGCTCACCACCGTCGACCACGGGCGCGCCGGCGTGCTCAGCTGGCTCATCGAGACGCTCGAGCTGACGACCCAGGACGCGCTCGCCTCGGGCGTGCTGATCGCGGCCCTTAATAAAAAGGGCGCGCCGGAGCTGGAGATCGCGACCCTAGTTAGACGACGCTTTGATCTGGAAGTGGCGCGCTGCTGCTCGTGCGTCGCCGGGCCCGCGCGCTCGCTGACGTGCCATCTCATCAATCAACCCGCCGCGCGCGAGTGGACGTGGGCGACGTACCACGTGCCGACGGGGGACGCCGAGCTGGTGGACGAGATGACGCCGATGGACGCGCGCGGCACGTGGCTCGCGATCCACGCCGCGCAGCCGCACCACCTCGAGGCCGCGATGCGCCGCCTGGCGATCGACGCGCCCGAGCGCGCGCTGCGTCTCAAGCTCGCGGGCCCTGTTGGCGCGTTCCAAGTCGTCGTCGCGCTCGGGGGGCCGATCGCTGCGCTCAGACAGTTTCTCGAGGCGTGCCGCGCCGACGACCTGGAGCTCGCCACAACGCTGGCCGACCTGGCGGAGATCAACGCCCCCCAGGTCCGGGAGGCGCGCGTGATCGAGCAAGTCGGTGCCGAAACAAGCAAGTGGCTCAGGCGGCGGTTCGGGCTCGGGTTTACCTACATGCGCGCCGCGCTGCTAACGCCCGACCGGCCTACGGTACGGCGACGCGCTTCGCCGGCGCTGAGGGGGCGTCTGCCCGGGGCGCCGAATCGCTGAATGTTGTATTTATTTTAAATTTTTAAAAAGTAAGAAGACGATAATCATCTCTATCGCTATAGCTACGTGCGCACTCGCACGTGTGGGTGCCATCGTACCCTGTGGCGCCGGCGGTCCGAGTGTCGCCGCCACGGCCCGCTTCGCCATTCGCTCCGTCGCTCGCCGCACGACGGGTTGAGTTCCTTGATATCGAGTGGCGCGTCGCTCCATCGCGCGCGAGTGTCCACTAGGGGCCCGATCGGTGGAATGCGCATCGCGACCGCGAGCCGCCGGAGCCGCGGGTCGGCCACCACGTTGGGCCACGCGCGGGCGACGCGCGCGGGGTCATGCGAGACGACGATGTGGAGTCGCTCGGTGTCGTCTGCGCCGACGTGCTGCGCGACGATACGAGCGAGCTCGTCCGCGCTGGGGACGAGCGCGTGCTCGCACGCGACGCCGTACGCTTGGGCGGCGACCAGCCGCTCCGCCAGACGCGTGATGTTGACCGTCGACTGTAAAATAAATAAACAAGTGTAATATATTTTTAAAAATAAACACGGCGCTCACGAATCATCGGGGTCGGCCTCGGTCCCCAGCATATTGGCCCACGCGGGGAACCGCGCGCCGATCGCCTCCAGGATCCGCGGGGGCGTCGGGACCGTGTTGCCGTCGACCACGCACTCGCGCGGCACCAGGACGCGCGTCCACCCGCGCCGCGCGTAGACGGCGAGCCGCCCGAGCAGGCGCTCGACGGCCGGCTCGTCGATCGGCTGCGGCCGCCCGTCCTTTAGGAGCCAGAGCGCGCACGCGCGGACTCGAATGTCCCGCGGTCGGGTCTTGACGTTTCCCTCAAAGCGACCGACACGCATCGTATCGCCGGCGTCTCTGCGTATACGGACCCCGGGGATGTCGAGCTCGCATCGCAGCATCGGGTCGCCGACGGCCGCGACGCCGCTGGCCTCGTCGGCATCGGAGCGCATGCACTCACGGCACACCTCGAACGAGGGCCACGGACGACACTTGCATTCCCTGCGCGCGGGCATACAGGGCCGCGACTGGCAGTTGACCCGGACGACCGTCTGGTGCTTTAGCAGGACGTCGCACATCGGCCACTCGCCCAACAAGACGCTCGCATCAGGACCGCCGGGCGCCAGCGTGTCGAGTAGACTCGCGCCGTCCTGGGGGGTGTCGACGAAGCACTCGATCGCGTCCGGCCACCACGCGACCGGCGCGCCGGCCGTCCCCGAGATTGCGAGCTCCTCAATGTACAGCGCGGCGTCGCCGGCGACGATCGCGCCGGCGGCGCACACGCGCCACGCCGTTTGCATCATCAGCAGCGCGCCGGCGACGCCGTGCGGGCAATCGGCTGCCATGCGCTCGGCGACCACGCGCGCGTCGTCGCCGACGCCGCGCGCCACGCGGATCCGGCCGTACGTGACCTGGATGCGCATCAGCAGATGGGCGATGACGTCGAGCATCGCGCCGTCCCGGAGTAGCCGCGCGGCGGGCTCCGCTGCCGCCAGAGCGGGCTCCGGAGGCGGCGCGGCTGGCTCCACGGGTGGTGCGAGCGCTGGCCGCTGGGCGACAATCTCGGGCGACTCTGGCGCGGAGCCGGACGGCCGCGCGGCTGGCCCGACGGGGCTCGCGTCGACCTCGTCGACTTCGGCCGGGGGAGGGTGTAGCAGCGGGCGCGCGACTTCTTGCCACTCGTCGTCGTCCTGGAGCGGGTGCACGACCAGATCTCGCTCGAACGAGAGCCACGAACGCAGGGTCTCCATTTGCTTGTCTTTTCTTTGGGTGGGGTCGCTCGTGCGTCTTGATTTTTCTTTGCATTTTATATGTGTCGGTCAGTCGTCCTGGTCGTCCTGGTCGTCCTCGTCGTCGCTGCGCGCGTCGGCCGCGTGGCCACGAGCCACAAGCCCTTTGAGAACCTTGAGAATGAGCCCGGCCCAATATAGATTGAGCGCGATGATGCCGGCCAGCAACGTCCACGCGACATACGTCCCGGGCGGACGCTCGCCGGGGCGCGCCGACTCGGCCGTCCACCACACGTACGGCAGCACGCCGAGCCGCAGCACGAAGAACGACAGCATAAACAGCACAAACAGCACGTCGGCCATCAGGGCGGCGGCGCGCGAGCGGCGCGCGTCCGCATAGTACTTGCACAGCTTGGCGGCGTGCAGCAGCACGTCGGACGGCTCAAACAGGCACATGACCCCGAGCCCGAGGCGCGCGTGCCCGCGGAGCGACATGAGCACGACAAACGCCGTCAGCACGTGGTGCAGCATCATCGCCGCAAAGTCCCGGCCGTGCGGGTCGTACGCGAGCGTGACCGCCGCCTGAATGTAGCGCGCGGCGTACAGCACGCAGCACGCGGCGTGCATCGGCGCGATCGACTGCCCAGCCTCATACCACGCGGCGGGCCGCAGCCCCCACGGCTCGCTCAGCAGCGAGGCGAGCGTCAGCCACGTGAACGCCGCGTACGTCACCATCTCGACCGCGACCCGGCAGAACTTGGCGACGCGCAAACGGCCGAGAAGCGCGCGCGCAAACGGCGCGCACACGTCGCGCCCGAGCTGGTTGAAGCACAGGAGCACCGCGACGCCGTGTGCGAGCCGCACGAGCGCCGACGGCATTTTGGTATCCGAAGATTTAATTTTACTTTATTTTTTTTACTTTGGCTCATCCGCCGAAAGAAGCGAATCGTGCGCCGTCTCGATGACCACGGCGTCTGGGATGTTTGGCGCAGCGACGCACTCGCCCGACGTCGCGACCGCCACAAGCTCGTCGGCCGTCTCGGCGGAGCTGACACGCTCGGTCTGCGACGACGCCTCGGCACCGACCGGCGAAACGACGCCCGTCGCATCCGCGGTGTCGTCGGTGGCGATGAGCTCGTCGTCACCATCCGGCACGACCGTCAGGGCAAGTTGTAGATCGTACGGCACATCGAGCGCAAACTGCGCGCGCGCCTCAACGTAGCCAAACTGGGTGGCGTCGAGCTGCGTGCCCTTCAAGATCGCCTCGATGCTGCCAAACTCGCGCATCAGCTTGAGCGCCGTCACCGGGCCGACGCCCGGGAGCGTGGCCTGCGTAAAGTCGCACCCGCACAGGATACAAAAGTCGACAAACTCGGGCATCGTGAGCCGCATTTCTTGCAAGACGTTGGGCAGCGAGCAGCACTGAAACGTGCCGCAGCCGTCGTACTTGCACAACAAGCGCGTGGCCCCGAACGCCAGGGGGTCGGTGTCGTCCGTCATCACCAAGTCGACTTGGCCCGTCTTTTGCAAGCACGCGGCGAGCTGCTCGGCCTCGGTCCCTGGGGGAGCGACGATCGAGTCGACCCCGCGCGCCCCCAAAGCGGAGCGGACGGCGCTGATAAACGCCGAGTCGACGCGGCTCGCGCCGAACGCCTTGCGCTCGAGCTCTTGTTGCCGCGCGTCGACGGCCTGCTCGACGCTCAGCTGCCCGCCTTGCACGGCCGCGCCAATGTCGGCGCCGAGCGCCTCGATGTGCGCCGGAGTCAGCGTGGCGTGCTCGCGCTGCTCGGAGGGCCCGATGTCGGCGCACAGCTTCTTGAACGCGCCCTGGCGGCCGTCCAGCAGCTCGGCGGCGCGCTTGCCCGTCCGCTGCCTCCTGGCCTGCTCGAACCGCTTCGCCTGCGTGAGGTGCGGGTGGTCGACCACCCACACGGCCGACTTAAAGTACCGCGAGATCCGCGCCATCTCGTCCGCCACCATGTCGACGTGCCGCGCGGCGCCGAACGCAAACGACTCGCGCATCGCCTCGTTGGTAATCACGCGGCTCTTGGAGATGCGATGGATGCAAAAGTTGAAGTCGCACGCCGCCGTCTGCCCACGCAGCTCGGCGACCGGCATCGCCTTCATCGCGCCCGGCGCGTGCTTGGAAATAGTTTTGAAGAGCTCTTTTATTCCCATTTCGTTGGTGCGCGCTCGCTCAAGCAAAAAATAATAATTATTAAAAAAAATGAACGCGCTGGCCGTGGCGGCGCGCGTCGCGATCGCCGGATCGGTCGCGGCGGCGCGACCGCGGGCCTGTGGATCGCGCACGAGACGCGGCGGAGCGAGCACCCGCGCGACGGCGTGGGGTCGGAGCTGGTGCGGACGGCGATCGACGCGCTGACGCTCACTGGGGCGACGGTGTGCGGCGCGGTGGGCGGCGCGGCGCTCGCGCTCACCAGCCCCGTGTGGCTCGCGCACCGCGCGGTGTGCCGGCTGAGGCGCGGCCCGTAGCTTGTGAAGAAGAGAGCGCCCTGTATATAGCCGCCCGAGTCGCCTCGCGCGACCCGACCCGACCCGACTCGACTCGATCGGCACGGGGCCGATGTTTTAATTGTCCTTATGACGTGGGCAACCAGCCCCATCGCGCCAAGGTCCTGGAATGTGGGTCCCGCGCGTGCCGACGATGGAGACGATCCGCACAAACGTGCAATTTGCGCGCGGGTGCGTGGTCAACTGCAACAATGGCGATCTGCTAAAGCCGACGATCGTCACCGCCGTCGTCGTCGTGGCGGTGGTCGTGCTGCTGGCGCTCCTGAGCAAGTGGGCAGCGTCGGGCGCGGATCGCCGTGGCGGCGGCGGGGCCGTGCTGGCCGGCAAGCCGACCGCCCGACCGAGCGACGCGCGCGATGGTGCGCAATAACTAGGCGAGACCGCGGCACCGCGGTCCGACGGGCCACTTTTTTTCGCAGTCTCCCAAAGCCAAACCCTACTCCTTCGGCCCAAAAACATGGACATTGGCGCGTGGGAGAGAGCGCGGCGTGAGGCGGCGCAGCACGGCCGCGCGAGCTTTGTGCACAAGGGCGTGGCGTACGACCGCATCGACTCGTCCAAGGTGTACCGCCGCTCGGCCCCACGACGACGCCGCCCGCCCGTCGACCAGGACGATCGTCCGATCTTTCCAAAAAAGAAGAAGAAGAGAAAGTCGCCCTCGCCACGACGCGCGGCCCGTGAGCTCGACCAGGACGACCGCCCCATTTTTCCAAGGCGCAAAAAGTCGGCCCCGCGCCGCGCGGCCCGAGAGCTCGACCAGGACGATCGCCCCATCTTTCCCAAGCGCAAAAAGTCGGCTCTAAAGAAGAAGAAGAAGAAGCCCGCATCCCCGGACCTCGACCAGGACGATCGCCCCATCTTTCCAAGGCGCAAAAAGTCGGCCGCGCGCCGACCGGCCTCGCCGCCGCGGACCCCGCCGCGGACCCCTCCGCGCCACAGCGGCGGCGCCGGCGAGGCGCGGCGCCTGTGGCAGCTCGCGCTGGAAGAGTACAATGACAACCCCGACCGGTGGTGCGTCCCCAAGGTCGGGACGGCCGACCACCGCCGCGTGCAGGCGATCCGTGACCGGCTCGCCGGGCGGGCGGGCGCGCCGCAGCAGCCCGCGCGGGAGCCGCAGCACCCGCACGGCTTTCCCGAGGGCGGCCCCGCCGACGAGGACGAGTTTGAGGACTTTGACGACTCGGTCGACCCGGGCGCCGACGATCTTGGTGGAGAAGACGTGGGCACCGACGTCGACGAGGGCAGCGATGACGACGACGACGGCGACGACATGGAGGGCGGCGACGACGACCAGCACCCCGAGATGGGCGTCGGCATGTCGACCGAGGACTTTTTCAAGCAAATGGACCGCCGCGGCGCGGTCCGCGAGCAGGACCGCGACGCCAGGATGCGGCACTGGCAGCAGCGCGCGCGTCGCGAGGAGCCCAAAATCGGCCCACCGCCTAGTCAGGCGGAGTTCCGGCGCATGCGGCAGCAGCTCGACCGCCGCGCCGGCGTGGCGGCGCCGGCGGCGCGTGTCGCCAAGCCGCCTCGGCGGATTGTGCCGACGCTCGTCCGCCCCCCTGCTCCTTGAGTGCGAAAATCCACCCACCCGACTTGATTTTTTTGCACTTCCCTAGTTCTCAAATAACTAGCTAATCGAATCGATGGGCGGCGCCTCGAGCTCCGAGCCCCGGCGCGTACGAAACCGCGCGGGCAAACGCGATCGCCAGCAACACCGACAAGAGCAACAACCACCAGGCAAGCGGCGCCAGCCGCAGCAGCCGCGCGAGTGCGTCGGCTACTGCTGCGAGCAGCTCACGCCGACCGACGAGACGCGGCTGTCGTGCGGCTTCCACTCGATGCACGCCGGGTGTCTCGCGACGTGGACGCAGGCGTGCAACCGCGGCGGCACGGCGGTGACGTGCCCCATTTGTCGCAGCTTCGTGGGGCCCGAGCCCCCGCCGCAGCAACGGCGCGCCGCCCTGGAGTGGCGCGCGCAGGCCAACCAGCAGGCGATGCGCGCGTCGCCCCAAGCGGCGGCGCTGATGCGGCTGACGCGGCGCGTCGGTGAGACCCAGGACGCGTCGCCCGGCGACCAGGCGGCCCTATTGAGAGTGCTCCGCGCCCTGCCGCCCGAGCTGGTGATCGATCTGGCGCTCAACCGCGGGCCCGACGACGTGGTGGGCGCGGTGCGCGACGCGCTCGAGCGCGCGCTCGCTTCGAGCCGGCTGAGCGAGCTCGTGCGCCCCGGCGTCGCGGCGGTGCTCGCCGATGAGCGGCTGATGATGCTCTTAAGCAGCTCGGTCGTGCTGCCCCGCGAAGGCGAGGCCCAGGACCCTGATTACGACCAGGACAATGTGAACGGCGACGAGGCCGACGCGCTCGCCGACGCCGAGGAAGCGGCCGACTACAGGGAGCTGGGCGGGCGCGTCCTGGGGCTCTCGGACCTGGTCTATGCCACCTGGGAGCGGCTGTGGGGCGCCCAAAACGGGCCGGCCGACCCCGCTCGGCGCGACCTGCTGGCAGAGCTCGTGGACCGCCTGATCAATCCGCCCGATGCGGCGTTCCAGGTGTGGGCGCTGCTGGCTCGCAACCACGGCATCTCGGCGCTCGCGGGTCTTGACGGCGCGCAGGCGTGGGCGATCGGCGAGGCGCTGCTGCGCGGCGACGACGTGGCTCACGTGCTGTCGACCCTACCTGGCGCGCCGCTGTCCGACGAACAGACGGCCTTTATGCTCAGAGGCGCGCTGGGGGCACGCGAGTTTGTCGACGCGGTGCTGTGGTCGGCCGACTACGACTCCCAGAGGTCGCGGGCCGACTACGAGGTGCTGGCGGCGCGCCTCGGCGAGTGGGAGGCGGCGCGGCCGCGCAGCCGCACCAGCCACGGGACGGAGATCATGCGGTTCATCTGGCCCGGCGGCCACGCGCTCAGCGTGAGCGCGCAACGACTCCTAACGGGCCTGGTGGACCGCGATCTGCCGCCGGTACAAGCGGCGCTGAGCATCTTGACGGCGGTTGCTCACAGCATGCATCTTGGGCAAATGGTGCCCAAGGCGGGGACGCCCGAGGGCCGGCGGCTTGGGTCGGCCATCCTGGAGCGTGAGGACTTGCGAGACGCGCTCCGAGCCATGGCGTCAAGCGAGGACGTCCGTTGGGCGGACATTAGCGGCGCTTCGTACCCGCATCTGCGGCGCGTCGCCTGTCACATTGCCGACTTTATCGAGGCCGTGGGTCCGATGGCCGCGGGACCCCCGCCGCAGCCCGGCAGCGTCCTGCGGCCCCTACGAGCGTGGGAATCCCAGGCGAACCGCCTAATTACGCGAGAGGTCGGCAGGACGATCGACATGATGCGCACGCGCATGGGCGCGTTGGCGCAGAACGCGGCTGGCATCTCGAGGCTGCTCCGATCGCCGGAGCGCATGGCGGTAGTGGTGCTGATGCTCAGGACGGCCCAGTGGCCGCTCGCTGGCGACGACCACGCGCTGTTACTCCAAGTTCGGGCGCGCATCCCCGGCATAATGACCGAGGCAGCGACGGAGCTCGGGGCGGCGATCATGCGTGGCCAGAGCGGCGTCGTTGCCGCGCTGGCCGCGCTGGCCGGCCCCGGCGGCGAGGGCGGCGGGAGAGTCGAACGCATCGCGCGCGCCATCCTGCCGCGCCCCGAGGTCGTGCGCGAAGTGTGGCGCGTACTGTCGGTCCGGACCGACACCGAGGAGGCCGAGGCGGTGGTCCCCGAGCGCGAGACCGCGGCGGTCGACGAGATGCTGCGCCCAATCGACGGGACCGATGACTTTGCCGGCACCGACTCGACGCGCGCGTCGTCCGCGCTCGAGGCGCTTCGTCTTCCGCCTCTGCCGCGCATGGCCGAGCTGGTGGCGGCGGTGAGCGACGTCAACCTGCTGGCGTTTTGCGTGCTGAGCGCCCGAATGCGCCGATCGATACGGCATCTCTCCGTGGCCTCCCACACAGTCATGGCGAGCATCATCTGGCGGCTGCCTCGGGCTCCGAGCGAGCGGCTCGAGCTCGGGGCGGCGGTGATGCGCGGAGATGGCCTGCGGGCGCTCGCGCTGTCCCACGAGGAGCGTCCGATCGTAGGGAACTTGTGTCCGGAGCCGGCGGACGTCCTGGAGCTGCGGCGCGTCCTGCACGCCCGCATGATGCGGTTGCACGGCGTCTTGAATGCGCGGCCCGCGGGTGCCGGGCCCGCCGGCGAGGGAGTTGGGCGGCAGGCCGCCGCCGCTGTTGCCGCCCCTGCTCAGGACGACGACTCCGACTCCGACTCCGACTCGGGGTCCACGACGACGAGCAACCAAGACTCGACGATGACGATCGTCGCCCGACGCGATCGCAATGAGCTGCTCATGAGAATGTCGGGGACGACGGCGGGACCACCGACGGGCCACGGCGCCGAGGTTCTCAGGTCAATGTGGGGGTTTTCTCCCGCCAACCGACCCGACGCAGAGACCGCGGATCTGATTGCGCAGCTCTTTGCCGGCGATCTGTCGCCGCCCGACGCGGCCTTTCGCGTGTGGTGGACGATCGCTCGCCACCTGGGTTCCGGCCAGCTGCTGAGGCCGCACGACGGCTCGTCGCTCGCCCAGGAACGCCGCCTTGGAGCGGCGCTGATGCGGCGCGAGGACATGCACGAGGCCCTGGCCGAGCTCGGCGCGCGGCGCGTGGCGCTCGGCGGCGTCGTCGACCCCGCCGCGGTCGACCAGCTCCTGAGAGTCGCCGGCCACGTGGCCGAATTTGTCGACGCCGTCACGCTCAGATCGACGCCCAGCTCGCCGCAAACAAGCGCGCCATCGGAGCGTTGATGAATATTGCGTCGCGTGTGGAGGGGGGTGGGTAGCGGATGGTTTTATTTTCGCCGCTCTTATAAGTTAAATACCAGCACGCCGATGGGAGCCAAATCTGGTCGCGTGCTCTATCGCGCGCGCGGACCCAAGGCGCCGCGCATCCAGGGCCCGCTGTGGCCCGACACGATTCAGCTCTCGAGTGATAGTGATGAGCCGACGCCCGAGCGACCGCCGCCCCAGGTGATTCAGCTCTCGAGCGACAGCGACGTTGACGACGAGCCCGCGCCGCCACAGCCCGCGCCGGCGCAGCTCGAGGACGACGACGAGTGGGTGGCGAGCTCGAAGCGCCGTCGCGGTCGCGGGCGCGTGATTCAGAGCGACGACGAGCAGCCGACCCCACCTACTCCTATCCCTAGGCGGCAACCACCAGCCCGCGCAAAGGACGCGTCGCCGTCACCCCGGCCGCGCGGCCCCGATGGGGGCTCGGCTCACCAAACCGCCGAGTTTACCGAGCTGTGCCGCCTGATGGTCTCGTGCAAGACGTACGGCCAGCACTTTGGGGGCTCGCGGACCTCGGGCGTCGGCATCGCGGTGCACTCTGACCACAGCGTCCCGATCGACCAGATGATCGCGCAGCTGGAGAGCGACGACGACTCGGCCGACCCCCGGCAGTTTCAAATTGCGCACTACCATGTGGTGGATCTGTCCCAGTGCACCCAGGTCCTGTACGTGCTCGATACAGCCACAAACCGCCACCAGGAGCTCTCGATCCGATTGTACGTCGCGTGGCTGCGGTGGCTTCGGACGTCGGTGCCGCGGGCCGAGGAGCTGGATGCGCTGCTGCGGCTCGGGGGCAAGCAGAACTGGCCCGGCTGGACGATCGACACCTTCAAGGATTTCCAGCGCGCGCACGGGTCAGCGCACCCCCAGGACGCTTCCAAGCTGATTGTGCTTCGGACGCCGCCGCCCGACATGCATCCGGCTTTCTCGGGCGGCTGGGTCACCATGAAGTGGCTACAGGGCTCGCCTCACGCCGGATTCAAGGTCGACAAGCGGCTCGGCGCCAAGCTGTATCGGACGGTCATGTTTTACACCGAGCCCGACTCAAACGGGCAGTATATCAGCGATCTTACAAACAAGAAGAAAAATCGCCCCAGCTTTGAGCGTCAGTTTGACGAGCTGCGGTGGGAGATGGACGCCGTCATTCGGTCCGAGCCCCAGGCGGCAGCGGTCGCACGCCAGCTGGATCAAAAGACAGTCGGGTGGGAGAAGAAATACCGCATCACGTGCATGGACGGCTCGAGCCACGCCAAGTTTGTCGCGCGCATCGTCAGGGTGGTGGCGACGCAACCAACCAGGGAGCAGATGCTCGCGACGCTGTGGCACACTGGGCGCCTGGAGATGCCGCTCGCCCAGGACCCGCGCGAGCTCACTAAAGACCGTGCGCGAATGATTGAGCGCGCGCAGGCCGAGATGGGCCGTGTGCGCTACACCACGGTCGCGAGCACCAACGCCGACTGCTGCGACACTCTGGCGCGGGTCCTAAGGGAGACGCACGACCTGCAAATGTCGCGGCTGCACAACTACTTGACGCAGACCTCGGGTCTCGCGTTCCAGCGCGCGCCCGATTTCGCTACGCTTTACACGGATCAGCGCAAGCAGTTCCGCAAGGGCCCCCACCGCGGGCGCGGCAACATCAGCGACTCGTGCTGGCGATGCACCGAGGCCGGCTTTGGCATCTTTGGGGCCATATTCGTGTTTCCGCACGAGATTATATCGGACGTGCTGCGCGACCAGCCACCGGGGGCGCTGCCTCAAAGATGGATCGCGGACGGCATGGACGACGACCGGGGCGCCGCGGGAGAGCGCTGACGACAAAAAACATTAGGGTGGCGTTCACGACGGTGGAAACATTCTGCGCCGCACTGGCGGCAAGTAAAGTTTATTGGATGAGCGCGCTCGTGCAGCCTGTCGGCGCGTTCGATCCCGACCAGCCGCTCCAGGCAAGATCGCTGGGCGTGCTCCCGTGGTCCGTGCGCCCCGACGGCCACGCGGTCGTGCTGCTGGGCCGCGAGGCGTGCGCCCAGTCCAAGCGGTGGGCCCCGTTCGAGGGCTCGGCCAAGCCCGGCGAGACGACCGAGCAGGGGGCGGCGCGCGAGTTTGTCGAGGAGTCGCTCGGGCTGGTGGGGCTGCGCGTCCCCCAGGACGACGACGCCGACCAGCTGGAGCGCGCCGCGTCGCCGTTTGTCACGGTGGCGCGCGCCGCCGCGGCGCTCGAGCGCGGCGCGTACTCGCACCGCGTGCAGCTGCGGTACCACGTGCGAGCGCGCGCCCTGGGGTTCAAGGAGGCGACGACGCTGATTGCGCGCGTCGAGTACGACGCGGGGCTCGAGGAGCGGTTTGCCGTCGTCCGCGCGCGGCTCACCGAGCTGGCGCGCTTCGGGGCGACGCTCCACAATCTGCGCTCTAGAGTCGAGGGGCCGACGGCGCTTTGGGGGGGCGCGCTCCGAGCCGGCGGGCGGCAGCTGCGCGTGGTCGACGTGCTCGACATGGCGGCGTTTCGGCGCCGCGCCGACGGCACGGTGGCGTTCGAGGCGTCGGTGCGGTGCGTCGACCCCGCGCGTCCCCAGGTGTGCCGGATCGTGCGGCTCCGGCTGCGCATGGGGTTTTCCGCGTGCCTGCACACGGTGGTGTACGGCATCCACGTCGCGGTGCTCCGCGCGCTGCTGGCGCGCGCGCGCTCGTTCGTCGCCGTGCTCGCCCAGCACCCGGCGGTGACGCTGGAGCGCGACGACCACGGCCAGCCGTACGGCGTGCGCGTCAACGGGGACTTTCTCGAAAAGGACCGCGTGCGCTACTGGAGCCGGGACGACCTCAATGAGATGATGGAGGCGCGCGGGCACTTTGGCGGCGGGATCTTTCGCAGCTCGAGCTGCGGATTGGTGGAGACGATCCTGCTGAACTGGGACGCGTGGTTCGGGTCCGCGTCGACCGCGGGGGAAAAATTACCGCCCGAGCGCGAGGACGCGGCACACACGGCCGGCCTGGGCAAGCCAAGGAAATAAATGCCCGCCCATGACGCAACGATGAGCACCCAGCGGCTGCTCATCAACCTGCAGGTGCTGAGCACCATCGACGCCAACGACCGCCTCGGTACCGAGAGCGGCGCGACGTTCCAGGTCTACCGCCCGACATTTTACACCTCGGTGCTGCGCCGAATCAAGGGCGAGTCGCGCGCGCTCAACGTCGACCGGGTCGAGCAGCTCATCCAGCACGCCCTGGCGCACCTGAGGGGCCTGTACGGCGGCACCGCCGCGGCCGCCGCGGCGACCGCGGGCAACCGCCTCCTGGGGGTGGGCGGCGGCGAGCGCAGCGGCCCGACGCTCGTAAGAC
>Ga0247840_10004109_pt1 | contig 23494 bp, 24 predicted proteins | sample LaCruzMarch2015__FD_192404 | JGI IMG/M metagenome (GOLD analysis project Ga0247840, IMG submission 192404) | Freshwater microbial communities from meromictic Lake La Cruz, Castile-La Mancha, Spain - LaCruzMarch2015_17m | ecosystem: Environmental > Aquatic > Freshwater > Lake | place: Spain... | reverse complement strand
AGATTTAAATAATCGGTAGAAGTATTAATAGGGATATTTTTAATTCTATTCCAAACTTCTCCATTAGAGAATTTTATCATATTTTCATCTATAGATACAGAATGTCTTTCTGGTAAATATAATTTACCGTCTAAACCTATTTGTATATCATAAAAACTTGATCCTGGATAATAATTCATTGATGGAGTTAATTCTAAACCATAACCCATATATATAAATTTATTATTTAAGGTATAACCATCAGGAAATACAATTTGTGTAATTTTATTAGTATTTAAAGAAGAAATCCAAAATGTATTATTAATTTTATTTTTAACGGTATCATAAATTTCCATTTATTTTATTTTATAAAATGAAAATAAAATAATTTTTTATTTTAGTATTAATTTTTCTTTTCTAATATTAATATATTAAGTATGAAAGAGTTTCATAAAGTTTTATTAGAAGGTGTTTTTACTGCTGTCTGTTTACTATTATTATATATTATTTTATTAATTATTAGTAAATTATTATTAAAATATGTATTTAAATATAGTTCATATAAACCTATGGTATTATATGTATCATTAATGTTTATATCAGCTATTTTATTACATATTATTTTTGAATATACTGGTTTAAATAAATATTATGTTGATAACTATTCAAAATAATTTTAAGTTAAATTAAAGATGTGTTATTTATATATTAAAATTTAAAATTTTATTAAAATGAATAAGAATAAGAAAATTGATTATTATGATTATTATAAATTCTATGATGAATTTTATGATAATATTAAATATTTATATAAGTCATTACCAAAGATAACTAGAGATAAAGTTAAGATTGAAGAATTTATGTTTTTTTGTTACATTTGTTCTTAAAATATATTTTACTAATAAAATATATTTTTATTTAAAATAAATAATAATTCCTCTTAAGGTTAATTTTATTTATTAAAATAGTTTAAATTTAAAAATAGTTTTTAATAATATGTATATGTGTTCACCTTTTAAAAAAAATAATAAAATACATCCTATAGTTTATCCTATTATATGTGAAACTAAAAGAATTAATCATATTCCTACATATGATGAAAATAAAATTATACAACATATTTCTATTCAAGAAAAGAAGAATAATATTTAATATTAAAAATATTAAAAAATGAAAATTAAATATTTATCTTTTTGTTATTTAATATTTATATTAAATGACAAAGTCTTATAAAAAATCTAGAAAAAGATCTTATAAAAAATATAAAAAAAGTAAAAAAACTAAAAAATATAAATTAAAATCTATAAAAGGTTATGGTTCTTGCATTAGAAAAACATCTAATAAATATATAAGTAGAAATTCCCCTCCTTATTCGGCTAATAAATGTTGTAATGAAACTAAAAAAGGCAATGATGGTAATTTATATATATCTAAACCCAATAAAAATAATATTTGTAAATGGATAAAAACAAATAAAAAATCAAGTTCAAGTATCCGTTTAACAAGAAAATCTAGTGTATTATCTTCTTATAATAAAATTATATCTAATTATAAATTAAACTCTAAAATAAATGATAATTTGAATCCTTATAATAAAAATGTAAAACAAACTTTATTAAATAAAGATGTTAATATTAAAAATGAAGATATTGTTATGTATACAACTGAATTTAATGGAGCTGATCTATTTGATGTTTATATAATTCCTAAATATAATTATGCTATTATTACTATATCAAATAATTTTTTTGAAGAAGATATGTATGGTAATCCTCTTGTTAAATTAAATAAAAATACTTTAATAGAAAATATTAAAAATGAAATTAATACTAATGGTATAATTATTGATGAGATTATTTCAGTTGATATTCCCTCTAAAAATAGGTATTATTATATATTCTCTAATTTTAAAAATTATAAACTTAGAATAACATATAATAAATTATTTACTGTTCAAAAAGGAGCTTCTATCTTATTTGAATTAAATAATAATTATTTGTATATATGTGAATCTATGTATATATTTAACACTAAAAATATGTCTAGAATTATTAATTATCTTTCAACATCTCAATTAGATTATTATTATGCTATTGATCAAAATTATATATATCTATCATTAGAAAAATCATTTTTTCCTAAATTAAATTATGAAATGTGGAAAAAAGAAAATAATTATACAGAGAATGATACAGATCCTTATCAATATTTTTATTCTATGACTGAAAATAAAAAACAAAAATCAACCAAAGAATTTATATCACTTTATCAAAATAATTTAGATCATAAAATGATTTTTAATTTATATTGATATTGATATTGATATTGATATAATTAATATAAAAATATTTAAATAATTGATTAATTATATTTAATTTAATTATAATTAATTAATTCATTTTATATTTATCTCATTTATATAAATTAAAAATGGGTATTAAAGGCTTTTTCGCATTTTTTAAAAGTAAAATTAAAAATTTTATTTTACCTATTAAATTAAATCAATCTATTGATGTTGTTAAAAATTATAATAATGAGTCTATTCAAATTGATGTTTTAACTTTTGAAATAAATCCTATTATTTATAATGCTTTATATAAAGTTCAAGAAGAATTAAAATCTCAAAACAAAGTATCTTTATTAAGACCTTCTAAAACTAAAAAAATCTCTTTAGATGAATTTAATAATAAAGTTTATAATAAAACTATTGAAATTATTGATTCTAATGTTAAAATGAATAATCCTAAACAAATGATTTATTTTGTTATTGATGGTGTTGCTGGTATGTCTAAACAAACTCAACAACGTCAAAGAAGATTTAGAAATATTTCTTTAAAAGATGATGAATTTGATAAGAATTGTATTACTCCTGGGACTGACTTTTTAGATGGTTTATCTATTAAAATTAAAGATTATATTAAAATGAAAATTAAAAATGAATGGAAAGATTTAAATATTATTTATAATGATCATAAAAATGTAGGAGAAGGTGAACATAAATTAATTCATTTTATTAGAAAATTACCTATACAATTATCAGTATCTATTATAAGTCCTGATGCCGATTTATTTCTTTTAGCTTTAGGTTTAAGAAGAAATAATATGTATATATTTAGACCAATAGATAAAAATTATGAAAAAGTATATTTTGATTATGATTATTTATTTGCAGATTTAGATATTTTAAAAAAATATATATTAGAAGAAGTAGGAATTTTACCTTCTTTAAAAAATAAAAATGAAAATGATTTATCTAAAATAAAAGAAAATATAAATAAACCTATTATAGATGTTTATAATCAAAATAAATATACTGTTATTGAATTTGATGAACAAAAAAATAATGCTATTGAAGACTTTATTTTATATATTATGATGATTGGTAATGATTTTTTACCTCACATTCCTCATTTACATACTAGAGAAAATATTGAAGATCTTTTTAATTCTTATAAAAATGTAGTATCTCAATATGGATTTTTAACTCAAAGAAATTCAGATAATACTGATATCATTATTAATAGTAATTCTTTGAAACAACTTTTTATTGAATTATCTAAATTTGAAGAAGATAATATTATTAAAGATTTTACTAAAAAAAATATGGTTCCTTATAAATTATTAAAAAACAATATTAAATTGACTCAAACTGGATCTTATATTTTAGATTTAGATAATTACAAATTTGATTATTATACTAATAAATTATTATTTGGCAAATCTTTTTCTTTTGATAAAAATTCTAATCAAAGTGATATTATTAAAAATAAAGATAAGAAAGAAATTGATAAAGATAGATTAACATATGATATTAAAAATTTAATTAATGAATATATTAAAGGTATGTTATTTGTACTAAAATATTATTTATATAAAATTCCTACTTATAATTGGTTTTATCCTTATCATTACGCTCCATTATTAAGTGATTTATATAAATATTTTCCTGAAGATATTAATTATAAATTTAATTATGCAGAACCATTAACACCTATAGAACAATTATTATGTGTATTACCACCTACAAGTAATAAATTATTACCTGAATGTTTACGTTTTTTAATGTTATCAGATGAATCTCCTATTAAAGATATGTTTCCTAAATATGATGAAATTCAATTAGATAATGATGGAGCTGGTATTATATATCAAAATAATGAAAGAACAGAAAAACAAGATGAAGTACTATTTTTATTACCATTTTCAGATTTTTATAGAGTAAAAGAACAATTTAATATTTTAAAAGATAAATTAAATGATAAAGATAAAAAGAGAAATGAAAGGGGAAATATATATAAATATACATATGATAATGTAAATAAAAATATAATTGAAAAATTATATAATGAAAATGATATAATTTAAAAAGGACTAAACGCTTTAAAATTTGACTTTTATAAAAAAAATAAACAAAAATTTATTTATAACTAAATATAATAATATAATATTATATTATTATATTATAATAATGTCTGAACAACAAATTGAAGATAAAGATTATTATATTATTGAAGAAATTAATGGGATTTTATATTATGTTGATCCTGATACTAATGAAATTGTAGATATTGTTCCCGATGAAGATGAAAATTTATATTTAACTAAAGAAAATATAAAATATTCTGAATTAGATAGATATACTGGTTATGGAACTTTAGATAATATTTTTACTGGTTGCTATAATGATAATATTTCTATTAATGATTTATTTCAAAGTCCTTCTTATGATAAAATATTAGATCAAGTTGATTATAAATTAAGACTTGATTGTTTTAATATTTTTCAAACATTTGAAAAAAATAATATTAGGAAAACTAATAAAGAAGTTCAAATTGAATTTTGTTTTCCAGCATGTAATTATATTAAAAATATTCCTAATACTAAAATTTATTTTATGAATACTAAATTAATTTTATTTTCTTCTAAATTATTTTATTTATTAAATAACGGGACACCTTTAAAAGAAGCTAAAAATATAATTAAAAAAGATATATTATCATTAAATGAAAGAATAGATTATTTTGATGTATTAAGATATTGTTTATTGTTAAATAAAGAAAAATCTTTAAGAAATCTTTTCCTTAAAGATAAAGATCCTAAAGATTCATCTAAATACTTTAAAAATTATATTGATTTTTATAACTCTAATAGACTTAAAAAAATTGAACCTTATAAAAAAATTATTCCTGATAAAGATAAATTAACTAAATTATTACCTGAAATTTTTCAATCTGGTTATGCTCGTAAAATATGTCAATTAAAAATACAACCTAAATTATTAAATGAAATAGAATTAAAAGAACATTTACAAAAGAATCCAGGTCAAGATTATATGAGATTTCCATATAATAGTGATAATTATTTTATTTGTAATTATGAAAAAGAAAAATATGTTGGTTTAAAAATTAATAAAACTTTAGAGAATAAATCTAAATATCCTTTATTACCTTGTTGTTTCTCTATCTCTCAAAAAAATAGAAATACTTATAGAGATCAATATGAAAATTTAAAATCTTTAGAACAATTAAAATTAAAAGATGAATTAAAAACTACTACTGAATTATATAAACCTGTTAAATTAAATACTATTTATTCACAAGATAATAAAAAAAGATATGCTTATTTACCTGATGATATAGATCTTTTATTTAAATTATCTGATCATAATTTATTTATTAATGATTATCAATATTTAAGAGTTAGTGTTAATAAAAGTAAATCTAGTAGTTTATTATGTCTTATTGAAGCTTTCTCTAAAGGTATAAATAAATTGGAATATTCAAATAATGAAAATAATATTAAAAAAAAAATAAAACAAATGGCAATGGATAATGTAGCTACAAATACTTTTTTTGATAAAAATAAAATTATTGATATTATTGATAATAATAAATTTTTAGATGCTAAAAAATTATTACCTATATATGAAAAAATTTTTAATTGTAAAATTATTATTTTTTGTTTAAATATTGATTCATTTGTTAATGGATCTTTATGTTCTGAATTTTATAAAAGTAAAATTATTTTAAATCATTTAGATAAATTTAACTCTAATTTTGATCAAAATTTTGTTTTTCTTTTTGAATCTACTGGCGGTGAAATGGATGCTTATGAATATCCTCAATATGAATTAATATGTAAAGTTATTGTTAATGACTCTGTTAAATTAAATAAAATTACTAATTATTATTTTAATTATAAAAAAGATAATACTTTAATTCAATCTATATTAAACTCTTATTATTCTATTTATCCTATTGAAAATATTGATCTCTCTTTTAAAACTAAAGTTATTAGTCAGCAAAGTGATGATTATAATGGTTATATTAGACAATTATTTTTTGATAATGGTTTAACTTGTTTAATTGATCCTATACCTTCTTTTAATATTAAAAGAAATGATGATATAACTTTATTAGATATATTTAATATTAATAAAAATATAAAAGGGGATATTAATAAACATACTTTTGATAATATTATTAATTTTTTAAATTATGAAAATCTAACTGATTATATTGAATTATTTAAATTAAATAATATTATTTATGGTATTATTGTTAAAATTTCTTTTAAAAATAATAGTTCTTTTTATTCTAAATTTATTCATTTATATTTTCCTGTCTGTAATACAAATACAAAATTAAAATTATCTCAATTTAAAATTTTTAATTATAAATTGAATGATACAATAGCTCCTACTAATATAATTTGTAATAATAATTATTCTTATTTACAAAATTATATTTTTCTTGAACAATTATCAAGAATATTATTAAGTCATTCTTTTTATTTAATTTCTTTATTAATTAGAGATAATTTATTTGTATTTCAAAATGATTTTAATAAATTACTTATAGATTTAAATGATAAATTTATTATTGATTCTTCTTTTTATAATTTACATTTTAAATTTGATTCAAATAAACAAGAACAATTTAATTTTAATAGAGAATTAAATTTAAATTCTATTTTATTTGATAAAAAATCTAATGATATATCAACTAAAAAAATAATTGTTCCTAATAAAGAATGTAAAATTAGATTAATTTATCAACTTTATATTGAACTTAATAAAAATTATTTATATATTTTAAATTATTATAAAAATAATTATATCCCTAATTTTTATAAAGATATTAGAGATTTTTCATTTAGTAATAAATTTATGTTATTAAATAATTCCTCTTTACAATTATATAATAATTATAAAAAATTTGATTATATTATACATTATAAATTATCTAACGCTCCTGTTTTCTTTTATCAAAATGATAAATTATTTAATAATAAATTACTTTTAATTATTAGACATAATATTCTTGAAAAAGCTATATTATGTAATTATAATTGGTTAAATTATAAAATGATAACAACTAAAAATATTAATAATAATTCAATATATAATCAATTATATAAAGATATATCTATTATTGACCAGGAAAGAGTAATCAATGATTACAATATAAAATATATTATATTTGATGAACATAGAATTGTTGATATTAATAATAAAGATATAATATTTGATGAATATAAGAATGACTTTACCATGTATAAAGAAAATAATATATATGTTGGCATTGTAAAAGAAGAATCTAATAGTTATGAATATTTTGAAGATGATTATATAGATAATGATATAAATAATATATCTACTAATATTGATTCTGTTAATTATTTAAGTATTATTCTTATCAATAATATAAATCATTTCAAATTATAATATTATACAACTAAATTTACTATAACCATTTAATTTATTCCATTCTTCTATAGTATATTTATCATTCATTGATAAATTACATCTATCACATATTGGATATAAATTATCTATAGTTGTTGTTCCTCTTTTAGATAATGGTATATTATGACCTACATGATAATTAAATACATTAATTTTATTTTTACACCATTTTATATAACATTTATGTTCATATACTTTACCAAAATATTTTATCCATACTTGTTCTCTTAATGCTTTTGGTATTTTTTGTCTTTTTATAGAACATAATGAATTTTTTTTTTCTTGTTTACAACTCATATTGATAAATATCAGAGGTCTTGACCTCTTTAATTATCGTAATTGAAAAAGATGATATATAATTTTTAATCATATATCATAGAATTAATATTTTTAAATATTATTTTTATATTAATATATTAATATAAAATGAGATCAAGATCTAAAAGTAAATCTAAAAGTAGAATTAAATCTAAAACTAAAAGTAAAAAATTAAAATTAGTTAGTATTAAAAAATCTCCTATTCCTTCTAAAAAATTAAGAGCTGTTTTTAGTGATGGAACACATACTGATTTCGGGGCTTCAGGTTATTCTGATTATACTCTTCACAAAGACGATGAAAGAAAAAAGAGGTATATACAAAGACATAAATCTAGAGAAAATTGGAAAGAACCAAAAAGTAGAGGAGCATTAAGTTTATATATTTTATGGAATAAAAAAACATTAAAAGCTTCTATTAATGACTATAAAAAAAGATTTAATTTATAATTCTACTTCATTTATCCTTTTTCTATTTATTATTCTAACTATATCTGCTTTTAATTTACCAGTCTTTAATAATGGTAAAATAAGACTAGTAAATGAAGAATCTATTATATATATTTCATGACAATTATAAATTAAATCTTTATAATCAACCATAGATCCTAATATATATGGTTTTACTAATTCTTTTTTTATATTAGCTTCTTCTTTATTTTCAATTAAATGATCATATTTTATATATATATTTTCATCATTACAAACTATAATAGAATCAGTATCATTAATATACTTATTTATTAAATTATTTATAGATAAAGATATATTTTCACTTGTTTTTATTTGTGTAAATATTATTCTTTTATAATGTTTTATTTTATTATAATATATCTCTGAATTTTGGCTATAACCAAAATCAAAATATTCAAAATATATATTAAAATGCATTCCTATAATATCATAAAAACGATATAAAAAATGATAATCATTTAATAGTATCATATCATGATCAAATTTTATTTCTTCTATTCCTTCATATATAGATCTTTTAAAATTATTTACTCCATTAATATATAATTTATTTAATATTCTACCTGTATAATATTTTCTAAAGTCTCCTAACATAAAAATATCAGCATTTTTTTTATCAAAATCTCTTACAAAAGTTAATATATCAATAACTTCCGACCACATATCTTTATATTCGTATGATAAACATATAATATTTGTATCCTTAAAAAATGGTTCTATTTGTAATAAATTATTTTCTTTTACTACAAAATATACATTTTTATAATAATATGACATAAATTTTAATGCTGCTATCATATTTAAACTATCACCTAAACCTGTATGTGCTATAAATAAGGCTTCTATTTCATTATGTTGATTATTAAATGACATTTCTTAAATTAAATATTTATTAAATATTTAATTACTTTTTTAAATCTTTATTTTATTTTTTATAAAAAGTATTTTCAGTCTTTAGAATTAGAAAAATTATATTTTTTATTTAATCTCTCCATTCATATCCACAATTTAAACATTTTACAAATAATGTAGGAGGTTCATCAGCTCTTCTAGTTTGTCTCTCAGTACTAATGGTATTTTTAGATTTACATCTTTTACATTGTATACCTTCAACTACATTAATAGGAGTTAATAATTTATTAATTTCAAGTCTAAATTCTTGATCATTATTTTTAAATATATTATCTTTGTCAAAATCTATTTTTTTAGATACTATATCATTAATAATAGTATTTAATTTAATATTTTTATTAATAGACATATCAGTAGATACAATAGCGCCTAATAAATATTTTAACATTCTAAAATATTCATCTTTATTTTTAGAATTTTCATAAATGATTGTTTCAACTTGTTTTTCATTATTTATTTTAAATTTTTTTAACAATTCAATTGCGGTAACTCTTAAATCATTAAATTTATTTAATTCATAATTATAAACATTATTTCTAATCATTTTTATTTATTTTATATTCTATATATCAAATATATATTTTTATTTAATTTATATAAAAAAATCATTTAAATGATTTTTTAAATTAAATATTAATTTTTATATATTATATTAAATTATATCTTTATAATGAGAAAACTTACTAAAGAAGAAATTGATTATATCACTGATATTATTAAAGTTGATACTAATATTCCTGATGATATCGCTTCTAATATTTATTTAAATATTAAAAATGATATAATACTTCAATTAAGTGATATTTCTATTTATCCTTCTTGTATCGATGATCTAAAAAATAAAATTTATAAACAATTTTATTTATCTAAAATAAATCCTGGTGAAATGGTAGGTTGTATCGCTTCTTCATCTATTGGTGAAAAATCTACTCAAGCTCAATTAAATACATTTCATTCTTCAGGACAGAATAAAGCAGCAGAAACAAGTGGTTTAGAAAGATTAACAGAATTATTAAATGCAACAAAATTAAAAGATATGAAAACACCGTTAGATAAGATATATTTTACAGAAGATATAAATAATATGTTTATATTAAATGATGATGAAATAAATATACCAAATAAATTATCAAATGAAAATCAAGAAGTAATTCATAAATATAGAAAAAATTATAAAAAAGTTTATAGATATAAAAAAATATGTGAAAGTTATATTAAATTTTATTCTATTAAAGATTGTTTAGATAAAAATAAAAAACCTTTAATTAGTGATAAATTAAATATGAATTCTTATGAAAAAAATTATTATTCTTTTTTTGAAACTTTCTATTTTACTTTACCTAAAAATAAAAAATGGTATGTTCGTTTATATTTTAATGTTAATACTATCTTTAATTGTAGAAAATCTCTTGAATTTATTGCTAATGAAATTATGAATTTAGATGATGAAGTTAAATGTGTATTTTTTCCTGATAATATCGGTATTATTGATATTTGGTTTAATGAGTATTTTGATGTTGATAAAATTAAAGAAACAATTGATTCGGTAATTGATAGTGAAATAGAAGAGAAAAAAACAGTTGAAAAAAAATATATTAATTATGTGAATCCAATTGAGATAGATAAAAATTTTATTAATAAGACAAATAGTCTAAATAAAAATTTTGTTGATAAAGATGATGAATTAGAATTAAATATTGATGAAACTGAAAAAGAACTTATTTTAAATGAAGATTTAGAAATTAATAATATTAGAGAAAATATTAATACATCTATTAATGAAACTGAAATTTTAGATGAATTAAAAGATAATGATTCTAAATTAATTTATACTATTAAAAATTTTAAATTACCTTTAATTTTAAATATTAAAGTTTCTGGTATTAAAAATATTAAAGATTGTGAATATAATCAAAATAATGATTTTATTAAAACTTCTGGAACTAATTTAAAAGATTTAATGTTTATTCCTTTTATTGATTTTAAAAAAATAAATTCTACTTTTAGTAATAGTATTTGGGATTTAAAAGAAATTTTTGGTATTGAAGCTGTTAAATCTTTTTTAGATATTGAATTCTCTAGAGTTATGAATGATGATATTAATAAAAAACATCTTCATATTCTTATCAATTCTATGACTTATTCTGGTGATATAAAACCTGTTACTCGTTATGGCATTGATGTCGAACAAGCTGGTGTTTTAGCTAAAGCTTCTTTTGAACAATCTTTTGATAATTTCTTAATTGCTTCTGAAAGAGGTTCTAAAGATAATTTAGATGGTGTATCAGCTTCTATTATGGTTGGTAAATTAGCTAGAATAGGAACAGGTATGATAGATGTAATTAATATTAAAGATGATGTATCATTAACAAAGACAAAAACAATTACAGTTAATGAATCTGATATTAAAAGTCAAAATCTCTTTGAAGATAAAACATTTTATACAAAATCTAAATTAAATGATAAAACTAAAGATAAAAAATCTAAAATAAAAGATTCAAATGATGATATAGATATCTTATAAATAAATTATAGATATTATCTATACTTTTATAATTACGTTTTATACTTATTATTTAATAATAAGTATAAATAATTTGTTAAAATAAATAAAAAATACCATAATCGATAATTTAAATTGCATCATAGACCAATTTTCTAGTATCACCATAAATATTAATTGAATCTTCAGTTTTATCTTTAGCTGACATATTTCTTTCAAATACTGAATCTTTAATAGCAGTTTGTTGTTGAATATCAATATAGTTATCGAAATAACCGGTGACAACGTCAACTTCTTGAGGAGGACGAATATCAAACCAACCTCTTTTCTCTTGAGGGATTTGAATATCACCACGGAAAAAATCTACACCATTGCCATATCTTCTTTTCAATTTAGCAAATATAGTTCTATCATACATAAAATTTTTAGGATCAGTAGGATCTAAAGTCATAGCTCCTAACATATCAGGTGTAGGCATAATTTCTGATGCTTCTTGATATTTAGGAGTAGCTGTTCCTATTTGTTTATCTAAGATTTCTTTAGCTTGTTGACTAGTCAAACTTGATGGTTCTTGAAATTTAGTTGGCATTGATCCTCCCATCTCTGAAAAACTTATAGGGGCTACAGGACTTGCTTGCATACTCATAGGTCCAGATTGACCCCATAATTGACCATTAACATCAGGATTCATAGATCTAGGGTCTAAATCAGCTCTGAATTGTGGTTGAGCGAATAAAGCATTATTAACTTGATTAGATAAAGTATGAGGAGCATAAGCAGAACCACCATAAGGAATATTTACTTCAGCGTATTGTTCTTTTTTTTTACAACTACAAACAACAAAAATAACAATTAAACCTAAAAGTAAAAATAGTAAAAGTTTTTTATCAGTGTCCATTTTTTATTATTTATTATATTATAATAAAAAAGAAAAAATTTAAAAATAAATTTATATTATTGATTTATAAAATGTCAGACATCAATTTTGAATTTTTATTAATTTTTTTTTCTCTTGCTATAATTATTTTTATCACTTTCTATATTAATAGAGTTGTCCTTTTCTCTGATCCTCTATTATATAAAATTAAAAATGATTTACTTCTTATTGACCCTAGAATTAAAGATATATCTTTTTATGCTTCTAATGAATCCTTTACTGAGGATAAAAAAAGAATTTATTTATGTTTAAAAGACAAAAATAATAACTATTATCCTTATAATATGTTAATTTATGTATCTTTACATGAAATAGCTCATGTTTTATCTCCTAATATTGATTTAAATCATACTACTCCTGAATTTATAAATAATTTCTCTAATTTAATTAAAAAAGCTACTGAATTAAAACTTTATGACCCTTCTTTACCTATGGTTGATCATTATTGTAAATCTCATTAATAATTCTTAATTAAATGATTTTTCATTCATTTTATAATTTTATTTTACTCTTATCTCATATACCATATATTTTAAGTTATTTATATTTAAAAATGGATATTACAGAAGAACTTATTTATTATTCTAATGGTAATATTAAATTAAAAAAATTATTTAAAAATAATAAACTACATAATATAAATGACCCTGCTGAAATTCATTATTATCAAAATGGTAATATTAAATTAAAAAAATGGTTTATTTATGGAGATTTACATAATTTTGATCAACCTTCATATATTGAATATTTTGATAATGGTCAAATTAAAACTACTAGATGGTATGTTCATAATAAAATTCATCGTGACAATAATCCTGCTGAAATAAATTATTTTGAAGATGGTAATATTAAATCTTTAATATGGTATAATTTTAATATTATTCATAATACTAATACAAATAAACCTTCTTATATTAATTATGATGATTATATTAATAATATTTATGATACTAAAACTGAAACTTGGTATAAATTCGGTAAAATTCATAGAATTAATAAACCTGCTATTATTGTATATAATTATAATAATAGTATTATATCAAAATTTTGGTATAAAAATGATTATATACACAGAACTAATGGTCCTGCTTTTATTGAGTATTTTGATAACGGTCTCGTTTTTAATAAAATTTGGTATTTTGAAGATTTAATACATAGATTAAATAAACCTGCAGAAATTCAATATGATTATAATGGTAATTTAATATATAAAGCTTATTATTATAAAAATAGAATACATAGAATAAATGGACCAGCTCGTATATTATATAAATATCATGATAGATTAAAAAAAGTATTAATAAATAGAAGATACTATTATATATCTGGTAAAAAAATAAATTATAATATATATTATAAATTATTAAATGTATTAAAAAAAAAAGCTAGATCTTTTTTAAATAAAAAAAGATTATTAATTAGTTCTTCTTTAAATAATAATCATAATCTTTACAAAGATAAAAATTTATGTCATTTAATTTCTTTTTATATTTAAAACGGCTAAACCGTTTTAATTTATTTTTTCTAAAAAAAATAACATAATAATGGACCTAACTCATATCTTGTATTATATATTTTTTGAAAACCATGATAAGAATGACTATCGTCTATTGTATATATTTTTATTTATATAAGTTATAAACTTATATAAATTTTTTTTATAAATATAATACTTTTAAAAATACATAATATTTATTTTATTGTTCCTTATAATATGAATTTAATACTTTCTTTTTAGTATCTTCATCTACATAATTTCCATTACCATAAAGACTTCTTCTTTTTTGATATTGTTTATATAAATTATAAAGAAGAGGAGTTGATAAATTATTTAGATAATCATTAATATATTCTAGACTAATTCTATTATTTGAAGGATCAGATATATATAAATTATATATATCTACTAAAATTCTATTTTGTTCAGATGGAACAATTGATAATGATTTTTGTATATATCTTTTAATATAATTACTTAATAAATTTCTTTTAATATGATAAATTGTTTTATCATAATATTCAAAATCTCTACTCTCTTGATATAATTGTTTTAATTCTTTAATTGTATCAATATCATTATTCTTCATTAATTCTATATATCTCAATAACAAATTTGGTTCATTTCCTCTTATCAATGAATATCTTGCATAATCATCATTAATAATTTTTACATTATCTCCTTCTTCATTAAAACATACTATTCCTTGTGTCTTATTATAATCTGATATATCCAAATAATTATTTTCAATATATTGTTTTAATTGTTCATATGATTCTAAATTTATTTGTTTCACTAAATTTACGTTTAAATTAATTGTTACAGATTCACTTTTATACTCCAAATTTATATTATTATTTTCTGAACTTATCATATATTTAAAATCATTTTCTCTATCAAAATAACCAAGATAATATAAATCATTTTGTTTATTTCTACAAACAATTCTATTCATCATAGATGTTGTAATTAAAAATGTATATATATGATTTTTATTCAAATTTTTATTACTATATTCTTCTAACATTTGTTGTTTTCTTGTTAGCGTAGATTCTGTAGTTTCACTATTAAATAATATATTCAAAAATATATCTCCAAATGTCATTTTAGAACCCCATCTTGACTCAAATGCATTTAATTTCTTATGAGTAGATAATATCCATTTATTATTGATATCATCATACCATAATCTAAGTAAACTTCCTTCATATGATGGAAAAAATGTATATTTTTTATCAATATAATTTTGAATTATATCTTTAATATTAGATTGTTTAAAATAATATTCAGGTGTAAAACTAAATGTTTTTACATAAATTTTATCAGTATCATTTTTCATAATAATACCTCTGTTATTTTTTATATCATTTGATGAATCATTATAACAATTACTATAATGATATAATTTATAATTTTCATTTTCATCAAATACTTCTACTTTTATTCCATTTTTATTATCACTTTTATTCTCAATAAGAATTGATTCCATTTTTATACTTGTTATAATATATATTTTCTATTTATTTAAATAGAATTTATAATACATATGTATAATACATATGTATTAATTTTTTTAATTATTTATTTTAAGATGACTAATCCCTCTTAAGATATAATTTATATAATTAACCTTTAGTCTTTCTTGCAGGTTTCTTAGTTGTAGTAGTTGATGGTTGAACTTCAGGTTGTTTTTCAACTACTGTAGAAACTTCTTCTTTTGATTCTTCTTTATTAGAAATATTATCTAATTCGTCTTCATCTTTAACTTCTTCTTCAACTTTATTTTCATAAGATTGAAGAAGAGGGTTAGAGTCAATAGAGATATTAGATTTATTATAAGTAGACCAACCAGAAGTTAATAATCTTTTAGATCTAGTTTCGACAGGTTTAATATCAACTTCAGCTACTTTACATTGCAATTTAATAACTTGACCTACAAAAATACTTTCAATTTTCAATGCACATGATAAGATACTTCTTTTTCCTAAAAATTGCAATGGATCTACACTTAAAGGTTCACCATTTTCATCTACTTCATCAGTAAGATAAAATTGAGTTAAAATTTTAGAAGGAATAATATCACCAGTTTTAGCATCTTTTCTTTCTTTAGCATAAATTAATTTAGGATACAACATAGGAGAAGCAGTTTCATCTCTTTCTCCTTCATCGTTTAATTTATAAAAGATAGGATTCAATTTTTTCAAATCACTTCTATCAATTGATACTTTTCCAATAGTTTTTTTAACACTTAAGATATGATCTTTGCATTTCTCTACAATTGATTCAATTACATCAATTGTTTTATTTTGTCTTTCACTTCCTCCATCTCTATCTCTTAAAGTGATTGAAATTGAATAACCAGTTAATACATTTGTATTCATATCTCTTGATTCTTGAACACCATAACTCATACATTTATCTAAACCTAGAATTAATTCTCCTTCAGTTCCATCTTCATTTTTAGTAGCTACATTAATACGATAATATTTAACTTTACTTCCTGGAATGTTATTTTCAGTTGCTTCATCAAAAATTATATTATTAGTATCATAGTTAATAGGATCAGTTAATTGAGTATTTTGAGATCTATTTCCTTTACGAGATGACATTTTAGATTAATTTTTTTAATTGACTTTGAATTTAGTTTTCTAGCCTAACTATATATAAAATTTATTACTTTAAATTTAAAAAAATCAATTATTTATTTTTTTAAATTATATTATTTATTCTTTATAAGAAACATGAATTTAATTTTTTATATTTTATTTTTCATTGCATTAATTAGTTTAATCCTTTATTTTTTCTTTAAGTCTAGCAAAAAGTCTATTTTAAAAAATAGAGATCAATATAATATAGATAATCAACAATTTAACATTAAAAAATCATATTTAGATGGTTATTATAATATAGAATCTTTTATAGATAATAAACCTTTATTACCTTATATGTTCACTCATTTATCAAATGATTTTATATCTAATGATAATTGTAAATGGAATATTAATTATCTTTCTCATTTAAATAAATATAAATTATTTTTAAATAATAATCCTATTTGTATGTATATTAATAATGAAAAAATTTGTTTATATAAATTAAATAATTCTATTCAAGATGATAAAATAAATGATAAAAGCGATGATTGTGATAAACCTACATTATGTTCAACTGATTCTATATTAGATAAAATACCAAATTTTAACGAAGATAATAGTTTATTTATAATTAATAAATTATCAGAAAATAAAATAAGTATACAAAAAGATGGTAAATATATATGTAAAATAGATGAAGAAATACAATTATCTGATGAATTAAATGATACTTGTATATGGTTAATTTATCCATAGTTCTATTTTTCTTAAAGTAAAATTAAAAGGACTTAGTCCTTTTAATTAATTATTTTGTTTCCAAATCCTTTTATATTTAATTGTTGAAATAGATAATTTTCAATATTATTTTTCTCTGTATATGGTACTTCTATTAATGTGATTCCTTTTGTTTGACATAACATTTTTTTCATTTCATCTCTATATTTTTGTGTTTGAAAATGTTCATAATTTTTATGTATTTTAGGAAAAAATTTATAATGTTGTTCACCGTTATATTCTATTGCTAATTTTAATTCATCATTATATAAATCTAATTCTAAATTTTTACCAGTAACAGAATTTTTTAATATATCAGGTCTTATTTTTTCAAACGGTTTATTAAATATTTTTTCTAAATATAATTTACATCTCATTTCTCCATTACTTACCATTGGCATAAATCTTTTCTTTTTATTTATAGAAGAATCTATATCTCTAATGATAAGTTTATTATCTATATCTATATTAGAATCAGAATAAATATCATCATAAATAATATTATAAATATCACTATCTTTTTTTATTTTTCTATATATTTTGTTTGTTTTTATATATTTATTTTTAGCTATATTTATAAATTTTTCTTTATTTTTGGATGATAAATTTTTAAATAAAAATAATAACATTATGACTATTATTGATATTATTATCATATATTTAAATTTATTTCTTTTTATATATCCGTATACACTAAAATAACTCATATTTATAATTTATTAATTATAAATATATTTTTATTATTTTTATCTAACAAATATCTTACCAAATTTTATTTATTTTTTTATTTAAATTTTTTATTTTTTTAATTTATTTTTTAACACATAAAAAAATAATTTTTTTTCCTCTTCAAACTATCTTTATTTTTATTTTAAAACAAGTTTAAAGAAACCAATTTTATATATATAGAAAAATGCCTCCTAGAAAAACTGTTAAATCTGAACAAACTGCTGCTACCGAACAACCTGCTCAAGCAGTTGTTCAACAGCAACCTGCTACTGTAACTGAAAAGAAAACTTCTAGAAAATCTAGAAAAGAAACTTCTCAGACTACAGAACAACCTCAAACCCCTGTATCTGTAACTCCTGTAGTTCAACAAGAAACTGTAGTTACAGAGAAAAAGAGACGCGAGGTTAATAAGGAGTCAATTGATAGAGATTTTACTCAATTGGAGACTAAAGTAAATGAAGAAATTGAAAAATTGAATTCTTCTGGTAAAAAAGTAAAAGGTATTAAACTTCTTAGAGGTCTTCTTAAACTCGTTCGAACTCTTCATAATGATACTAATAGAGTTCTTAAATTTAAAAGAGATGGTGCTAAAAAAAACGTATCTTCTGGTTTCTTGAAACCTATTCATATTTCTCCTGAAATGTCTAAATTTACCGGTTGGGATAATACTAAACTTTATACTCGTGTTGATGTAACTAAATTTGTCTGTAAATATATTAAAGAAAATAATCTCTTTAATCCCGCTGATCAAAGAGAAATTAGATGCGATGATCGTCTTAAAAGTCTTTTGAAATATGATGTTTCAACTGCTGCTAAAGATGAATCTGGTAATGCTGTTCCCTTGACTTATTTCCGTCTTCAACAATATCTTAAAATTCACTTTCTTAAATAAATTAAAAATAAAATGTAAAATAAAAATTAAAAATAAATAGAAGATTGATTATAAAAATAAAATGTAAATTAAAAATTATTATTGATAATTTCAATAATAATTTCAAATAAAAAGAGGACTTGTCATATTATTTAATAATAAAAGTAAATGATAAATAACTCCTCTAATCTCTGTAATCTAAATTATCTAATATCTTATTACAAATAGAATCAGCTATACTATTATTTTCTCTATATATATGTCTAATAGATATTATATTTAATTTATTCATCATATATTCTATATGTTCATAGATCTTTTTTAATACTTCATTATTTACTTTTGATTCTTTTTTTATCTGTTTAATTACTAATTGTGAATCTCCTTGTATATGTATATTATTTAATTTATTATCTATTATAAATTTTAATCCTATAAATAATCCCATATATTCTGCTTGATTATTTGTTATATTATAACCTAAAAACATACCCTTTTTATATAATATATCTTTATTAGTTAATGGATCGCCTTTATAATCTAAAATTACAAAACCACAACTAGATAATCCTGGATTACCTCTTGATGCACCATCGAAACGTAAAATATATTGATTCATTTAAATATAAAATAATATAAATATAAATAAATATAAATAAATATAAATAAATATTATATTTTATAATTAAAATAATGTTATCTATCTTATCTATTGATATCGGTATTAAAAATTTATCTTTATGTAAAGAATATTATGATATTGATTTAGTTAAAAATATTCCTACTGTTCAAAAAAAAGATAGATATACTAAAGATCTAATTTCTACTGATAAATATAAATCTTATATTAATGAAGTATTTAAATGTGGTGTAGTTAAAATGATGGATAAAACAGATATTACTAATGGAATATCCTTTAAATTTATTGATAATAAAATTTTAATTAATTTAATTGATTATCTTGATCAATTAAATAAAAAAGGTTATTTTCATGATATTGATATCATTTTAATTGAAAAACAAATGAAAAAAAATTTTATCGCTTCTACTATTCAAAATCATATTCATAATTATTTTATTATGTTATATAGAGACTCTAAAAATGTTATCATTTATCCTTCTAAAAATAAAACTAGAATTTTAGGTGCTCCTCTTAAAACTATTGATAATAAAACTAATAAACTTAGAAAAATTAAAAAATATGAAAGAAAAAAATGGAGCTATGAACATGTTAATCAATTATTAAATTTAAGAAATGATCAATTAACTCTTAACTATATATTTAATTTAAATAAAAATAAAAAAGATGATCTATCTGATATTTTAATTCAAACTTTATCTTATATTTTATTATATATTGATAAAAAGACTTAGTCCTTTATAAAATTCCTATTTAATTAATATAGATTATAGTTTTTAAAATATACCTTCATAATCTGGATATATTAATTTATATACATCTTTCAATTCTACATATTTTAACATATCACTTATATTTTTATTTTCTTCTCTATATTTATCTAATATAAGATAGACTCTATATACTTCTTCTTCTATATCTACCATTTTTTTTGTTATCAAACTTATATCTTCATCTTGACTATCTTCTTCATTATAAATATCATTTTTTTTACCAGAATTATCAATAATATTTTTATAATCGTCTAATATTATACTATCGATCACAGTATTCTCTTCATATACTAATTCTTTATTACTCATTTTAAAATATTATATATTTATATATAATATTTTGGCTATCTTTAATTTTCATTATTTAATAATTCTTCTAAATCATCTTTTATATCATTATCTATTTGTTCTTCGTCTATTTCCTCCTCTTCTATATTATCCTCTTCTATTATTTGTATATCTGCTTTAGGGTTTTTAGGTGTATCTTTTACACCTACAGTCATCGTTAAAATATCAAATGGATTTTGTAATATATTTAATATTGGATTTTTTCTTTGTTGTTGAGGTATTTCTTTCTTTTCTGATGATATTGTAGAATTTAATTTCATGGATTCTGTAGCTAAAGATGTATTCATTCCATCTATAAAACATTTATCATCTTCTTTACAATCATTTTCATTTTTTTGAGGTCTAATATTAATTCTTCTTTTTCTTAAACCAGATTGTTGTTCTGAAGTTCTAATATTTCTATTATATAATTGTTCTTGAGAATCATCGTATAATTTCTCTCTCATTGACATCATTGAATATCTATTTAATTCATGTTGATTATCTCTAATTATATTATTTAATTCGTTTAATTTATCATTAAATTCTTGTTCTATAGAATTAAGTCTATTATTAGTATCAACAACCATTTTTTTTACAGATTTAACTTGTCTATTTAAAAAAAATGTTAAACTTAACAATATTATAATTTCACTTGATATATGTATTAATTGACTTTTTGATACTGGTAACATTTTTATTATATTATTATTTTTTACTCTTTTAATACTTTTTCTAATTAATTTTTATTTTTATTTAAATGATTCTTTTTTATTATTATATTCTTTTAAAAATGAACACTATTACTCTTTATTCTTATGATAAAAATCAAAAAATTAAAAATTGGAATATATCTGTTATTAATAATATTGACCATGCTTCCATTAAAGTCTCTCATGGTTATTTAAATGGTAAGTTAATTGATACTATTACTAATATATCTTCTGGAAAAAATATCGGAAAAAAAAATGAAACAACTTTTTTACAACAAGCTATTAATGACGCTGAATCTAAAATTAATAAAAAAATTAAAGAAGGTTATTCTTACAATTTAAATGATTTTCAAATCATAAATAATATCAGTGATCAAAACCTCTTTAATGATGATATTAATAATGATAATTTTTCATATAAAAATAATGAAATTGTTTTACCAATGTTAGCTCAAGAATTTAAAAAAAATGAAAAAAAAATAAAATATCCTTGTTATATTCAACCTAAATTAGATGGTTATAGAATGATATTTAATCCTTTTACTAAAAAAATAACAAGTAGAACTGGTAATGAATTTACAATTTTATATGACTCTGAATTATACAAACAATTATTAAAATTAAAATTAAATTATCCATTAGATGGTGAATTATATGTTCATAAAGAATTTAAATTTGAAGATTATGGTATTTTAAGAAAAAAGAAATTGAGTGATAAAGATAAAATAGTTATAAATAAAATTCAATATCATGTTTATGATGTCGTATGCGACTTAAAATATGTTGATAGATTAAATATTATTAACAATATTAAGTTGGATTTATCTCTTGATACAAAAAATACCACATCAGAAGTACTTGATAAAATTTTAAAAGTTGAAACTTTTATTTGTTATAATAAAGATAATATTGAATCTTCGCATATATCTAATATTAATAATGGATATGAAGGTTCTATTTTAAGAAATGCAGATGGTATATATAAACCTAAATTTAGAAGTTATGATCTTTTAAAATATAAAAATTTTGATGATGATGAATTTGAAATTGTCGGTATAACTAGTGAAGTAGATACCTCTGGTAATAATGAAAATCTTATCGTTTGGATTTGTAAAAATAAAGATAATAAAACTTTTAATGTTCAAAGTAAAGGAACTAAAAAAGAAAGACAAGAACTTTTTAAAATTGGTAAACAATTTATTGGTTCTAAATTATGGGTTCAATATTTTGGTTTTACTAATGAAGGTATACCTAGATTTCCAAAATCAATGAGAGAAGGTATAGAATCAATAAGAGATAATAAACAATAAAAAATATATTTTTCTTAAAGAAAAATTAAACAAAAATTATTATATATAATTAATATTATATATAATGAATAAAAATAATGTGGCTATTATATGGACTACTGCATATTGTCCATATTGTTATTTAACAAAAGAATTATTAAAATCTAATAATATATCCTATATTGAAAATCAAATTAATGATGAGTATTCAAAAAAATTATATCTTCAAAAATTTCCTAATACTAATAATAATATAATTGTTCCTAAAATTATTTTAAATAATAATTTAATAGAAGGATATGATAATCTTCTTATTTATTTAAAAAGAGAAAAAATATATAATAGAGAAAAAACGCCTTTTAAAACATCTAAGATTAAATCTAAAAAAAAATCTAAAACTAAATGCAAATATATAAAAA
>Ga0247840_10004103_pt1 | contig 23535 bp, 18 predicted proteins | sample LaCruzMarch2015__FD_192404 | JGI IMG/M metagenome (GOLD analysis project Ga0247840, IMG submission 192404) | Freshwater microbial communities from meromictic Lake La Cruz, Castile-La Mancha, Spain - LaCruzMarch2015_17m | ecosystem: Environmental > Aquatic > Freshwater > Lake | place: Spain... | reverse complement strand
ATAATAAAAACGCTAAAATAAATTGGCAATTTACAAATGAAAACGCTCGGGTAAAACTGAAAAGATTATATCCGTCAATTCTAAGCTAACATAACACTACTATATTTGCAGCGTTTTAATTGAATTATAAAAAAAAACGTTCAGTTTATAAGCTGAAACAAACGCTGTAATTCAAAATGCTATGATATCAAGATTAAATTGTTGGGATGTCTCAAATGAGACACGTGCTGCAAATGTACAAAAAATAAACCTATGAACAAAATAACTATTATCGTTACTCCTCGGCATGGATACATTAACGAGTTAGCTCGGTTGTGCAATTGTAGCCGCAAAACAGTATCGCGAGCCTTATTCGAAGGCAAAAGTGGCCCAAAATCAGATTTAGTATTTAAAACCTTTAACGAACTCTATAAAACGAAAAATACCGGAGGGTAAAAATTCAGGAGCGATGATTTTAACATTAAAAATTCAAAATACAATATCCAAAATAATTAAATTATACCATCTGTGTTGTTTACAAAATCTCTTTATCAGCAAATCATCAACAACCAAATGAATTTTTAATTCACCGGTGCTGTTGATGTTTTTTTTTTTATAAATTGTCTCTTTATTTTTATTCTATATCAATCAATAATTAAAACAATTAATTTTTATGAAAAGACTATTTTTTACAGTAGCAGTGGCATTATTGGCCATGCTGAGTTTCACTTCATGTGAAGAAATGATTGTATCGACCGATCAAACTATCGATTTGGCGCCAAAAGCCACCATCAGTGGAAATGTATTGGCCGAGTTAAACCTGCAAAGCGTTGGCAACGAAGCTGTTCCCGCTGGCACAGAATTACTTGTAGAAGTAAGTTATGCCGACTTTAACCTTGCTTCAGCTGGCAAATGGATGGATACTATACAGGTGAGTGCCGATGGCAAGTACAGCGTACAAGTGCCTGCTGATGCGGATGGGGTAAATGTTTCAATTTTACCATTTGCATTTGTTGCCGACCAAACTCAGCCTTATGGCTCTTTGGTAAGCAAAGTTTCAAAAACGTTTTCGGTAACTGCTGCTACACCAAAAGTAATTTCGAGTGGGCAATCAATCATGTTAGACATTACTTACGATAAAATCACAGCGGCTCCTTCGTTTGTTGATAAGGTAAAAATCACAGGTTCATTTACTGCCAATTTAAACCAAGAATTAGGTGGCAACGAAAACGTACCTAACGGAACAGTTATTAATTTTTATAATAATTCGTGGAAAGATTCGGCAATAATTGCAAATGGAAAATTCAGCATCGCTGTTCCTAAAGGTATCACACTAACTGTAAAATCGAAGTTTATGTATTCGAAAAAAGTGTGGAATCAAACGACAAGCACATACAGCAATGTAAATTATGAATATAAATATGATGCAACACGTGCATTCAACACTATGGACGAAGTTGTGGATATAGTAGCAAATGCTTCGGGCGAAGGAACAGACTTAACAGTTTATCCGATAGTTTCGGCAGTTACGGGCACAGCAAAAGCCGATTTGGATATGAATTTTAATGGTCTTGAAAACATACCAAATGGTACAATTATTAAATTCTGGACAAATACAGCTCCGATCTGGGGAGTTAATGTAACTGTTTCGGGAGGGCAGTATTCGATGAATGCACCTAAAAATCAAACTGTTTATTGGTCGACAAAATTTAATTATTCTAAGAAAGTTAAAATGTATGACCCTCAAACAGCTGGTGAAGTTTATGTAAATGAAGACTATGAGTACGATATGAATGGTTCAACAATTTTTACCGTTGATACCGAAACTTATAACATTTCGGCTGGAAACGGAACAAGTGTTAATCCAAGCTATATTATCAGTGGAAAAGCATCGGCAGAACTTGATGACACCAAAACAGGATTGGAAGATATTCCGAATGGAACAAATCTCAAATTCTATTATGCTAATAGTACAGGCTCAAGTAGTGGTTCATTATACAATGTTACAGTGCAGGATGGTAGGTATTCAATAAGTATTCCTAAAGGTAGAAGTGTGAAAATGTCGGGTGCTTTTAATGCTTTGAGAAAAGTAGGAAGCACTAGTACTCTTAAATCCTTTACAATATCTGAATCATTTACTGCTGATGGTACAAAAACAGTTGACGTAATTGCAACAACTAATTAATAAACCATGAGAACAATTCATAAAATTACAATAATTCTACTTGCTTTCGTATCGATGCAAGTAGCTACTGCTCAAACCGACAGCACAAAAACCGAAGTTCCTAAAGCACACAATAGCCATTTGCCTCAAAAAGGCAACTTTGCAATTGGTGCCAATGTTACGCCGGTGTTCAACTTTGTGGGCAATATCTTTAATGGCACTATCGATAATGAATTTGAAATAGCAAGCCCGCTTATTTATGCCAAGTATTATTTAACCGATAATACAGCATTGCGATCGGTGCTCTATGTAAATTCGGGATCCGACAAGCAACTTTCTTATGCACAGGACGATGCTGCACTTATGTCAAATCCACTTAGCAATGCGCAGGTAACGGATATGAAAACCGATAAGGTAAATGAGTATTATTTATCGGTGGGATTGCAAAAGTTTATTGGCGAAAATCGCTTGCGTGGCTTTTACGGGGCACAATTGTTTGGTCAGTATAGCAAGGAGAAATCGGAATATGCTTATGGAAACCCGATGACGGGCTTAAATCCGTTACCAACATCGTCGATTCCTGCTGCTTTCATTGGCGTAGAACGTAAACTAAGCGAAGTTAATACGAACGATTTTATGGTGGGTGCTGGAGGAATTGCCGGTTTTGAGTATTATATTGCTCCTCGCCTTTGTATTGGTGGCGAAGTAAGTCTGAATTTTGTGTACACGCAAAATTTGCAGACTTACCGGAAATCAGAAAAAGTGGCAAGCAACAAAGTAGTAGCCGTAGATAAAGCATTAACAGCTGGTGGACATGAGTTCAACTTTCAAACCCTGAGTTTTACACCAGACACTTTCCACAATATTGGGCTGTATGTGATGCTGCATTTTTAAAGGTTTTTTACTGAACCACAATAAAACCTAACAGGCTTTAGAAGCTTGTTAGGTTTTAGATATAAATTCATTTCATAAAGAGCTTGTTGCAATGTAAAAATTTGCAACAAGCTTATTTCGATTTATATTGCGCATTTTTATGTAGTATTTATTGCTACAACTCTTGGAGTTTATAAATTTATTTAAATTAAATTATTACATTTTTCAAAGCAACAATCATGGCATTAACTTATATCGAAGGCGTAATGTTCGACGAACAAATGGCCACGCTCCTACATTGTCCTATAAGCATTACGGGTGTTTATAATATACCTGAAACGGTAACTAAAATCGGCATTCAAGCATTCTATGGCTGTTCGCGTTTACTAACAGTACAGCTGCCCGAGCAACTTAAAACAATTAGTATGCTTGCTTTCGAAGGTTGTCGTCATTTACATTCAATCTGCATACCGGCATCGGTAACAACTATTGGCTACTCCGCATTTGCCAAATGTACCGAACTCCGAACCATACAGCTAAAGCACGAAATGCCGCTCAGATGCACAACTAATTGCAATATTTTCAAAAATACCGATATCTCCCAATGTGCCTTGATAGTGCCCGTAGGTACACGCCTTGCTTACTTCAATGCACCCGTATGGCGCGACTTCGGTAACATTTTTGAAATAGGACAGATGAAAGAAAAAGCAGTATGCCCCAAAGAAAAACAGAAAACTGTGGGGCTGGTGCAGTGAGAAGCTGTTTTTTAGAATTTAGAGGATAATACCCTCACAAACCAGCCTTTAGTTGTGATAGCATTATGAAAAACTTAAAATTTAATCTGTTATGACGCGCCAAGATTTTAACCAACAATATATTGTTGAACCCGTATTCGAAAAAACTAGAGTCCTTTTTTATGTTTACAAAAACAATAAAGTAGATTTTATTACTCCTGCTATTGATATTCAAAAAGCTTTTAATTTAGACTGCATCGACGATGGCGCTGTATGTAAGAGTGTTGCATGTTTGGCCGATTCGTTTATTTGTAAAAAATATGAGATAGTGGATTAGTTGCTAAAGCTTTGATTTGTTTTTCGAACTTTGATAATGCCTTTTTTTTTGTTTACTTTTGTGGTTTATAAGGACTAAAATAAATCAAAATCGACATACAATGAGTTGGAAGAAATTACAAAACGGATCCGACATTCGGGGCGTGGCTTTAGAAGGTGTGCAAGGCGAAGAGCTAAATTTATTGCCCGAGGTGGCCGAAGTTTTAGGAAAATCGTTTGTGAAGTGGTTGCAAAAAAATACTGCCCAAAAAGACTTATCGGTGGCCGTAGGTACAGATTCGCGCCTATCGGGTGGAATTTTGAAAAACGCATTTATTGCCGGCTTACAAAAAGCGGGAGCCAGCGTTTTCGACTGTGGCATGGCTTCCACACCAGCAATGTTTATGACAACCATTATGGGCGAAAAGGCGACTACTGCCGGTGTAATGATTACCGCAAGCCATTTACCATTTAACCGCAACGGATTTAAATTTTTTACATCTCATGGTGGGCTCGACAAAAAAGACATTACCGAAATTTTACAAATAGCTGATAGTAAAGAGTATAGTGGCTGGGGCGAACTGACATCTGTAAATTCGTGGTCTTTTATCGATCAGTACTCGCAGTTTTTGGTCGATTATATCCGCCAAAATGCCAACATTGCATCGAATTACGAAAAGCCGCTACATGGGTTAAAAATTATTGTAGATGCCGGCAATGGTGCGGGCGGTTTTTTTGCCTCTAAGGTGCTACAGCCTTTAGGTGCCAATACTGCCGGAAGTCAGTTTTTGGAGCCCGATGGTAATTTCCCGAATCATGTGCCAAATCCCGAAGATAAAGAAGCGATGCAGTCTATTTGCGATGCTGTAATTCGCCAAAAGGCCGATTTAGGTGTAATTTTCGATACTGATGTGGACCGATCGGCTATTGTCGACACCAACGGAAACCCCGTAAACCGCAATGCCCTTATTGCCATGATTGCAGCTGTTGTTCTCGCCGAACATCCGGGCAGCACCATTGTAACCGATTCCATTACCTCCGATGGTCTGACAAAATTTATCGAAACAGAATTGAAGGGAAAACATCATCGCTTTCAGCGAGGCTACAAAAATGTGATAAACGAATCTATCCGACTCAACAATTTGGGCGAAGAGAGCTGGCTGGCTATCGAAACATCGGGACATGCCGCTTTAAAGGAAAACCATTTCTTGGATGATGGTGCATATTTAGTTGCCAAACTGCTGGTGCAAATGGCAAAGTTAAACTCGAAAGGCAGGCAACTTACCGATTTAATACAAAGTCTGGAGCAAGCTGTTGAAAGTGAAGAATTTAGATACGTTATTGATGATGCCGATTTTGGTAATTATGGAAAAAATGTGCTCTCAGAACTACAATCGAAAGTAGCACAGCAGCAAGGCTGGGAAATTGTACTCCCAAATTACGAAGGAATTCGGGTGCGCTGCACTGGCGACAACGAAAAGGGATGGTTTTTACTACGAATGTCGCTTCACGACCCTGTAATGCCCCTGAATATTGAGTCGGAAGTTGCGAATGGGGTCGATGCTATCGCATCCAAACTTAAAACCTTGTTGGCGGAATATAAAGCCTTGAAATTAAAATAGTTGTACGTCATAAATCGGTTTTTTAAATTGCCGGAAATTGTTTTTGGAGCATAATTTTTCATAGATTTATTCCAATGTCGATACGGTTTTATTAAATTTTTAGCTATTTTTGTGGTTCAACAAGCAAAATGCCCACTAAAAACGGATTGCAATAAGAGAAAGAAAACAAACCAATTAACCAGATAGAGTTTTTGGCGTACGAAAAATAAGAATATTAATTTCTATCTTTACAAAAAAAATAACAATTTCTGACAAGGGGGCATGCCACCTTGCATTATGACAAAACAAACTAATTTTCAACATATTAATTAAATAGCATTCTGCTATTGTTCGCATACCTGAAACCTCGGAAATTTCAATAACGTGCGCACAAATAGAATAAGTCAGCAAAATGGTCATGCCAAACGGCGTGGGCTTTTGACTTATCATTTGTGCGTGGGCTTTCCGAGGGCCTCAGGTGTGGATAAGGATTTAGTTCACGCTTTTTTTGTGTGGTAAATTCATTATCAGTTCAGTAGTTCAGAACACAATCCGAACTACAAAAATGGCAAACCACAATCTCACAAGCGCAAAAAGAGCAAAAAACGATGAGTTTTATACACAGTATTACGAAATTGAAAAAGAAATTACTGCTTACTTAGACTACAATCCAGATGTATTTAAGAACAAAATAGTATTATTACCTTGTGATGATCCAGATTGGAGTAACTTTACCATTTTTTTTGTAGAAAACTTTGAACGGTTTGGTTTGAAGAAGCTTATTAGCACAAGTTATGCGCCAAATAGCAAGAACTACAAATGTGCTTATCAACCCAGCCTTTTTGAAACTAATGCTCCACAATTTGACAAAGAGAAAACACAAATCAAAGGCAAAATATACACCCTAACACATGACAAATCAGGCGACGGAAAGATTGATATGCGCGATATCGATTGGGTTTATTTAGAGTATGATGGGGATTTTAAAAGTGAAGAAATAAAAAAACTACGAGATGAGGCTGACATAATCATCACAAATCCACCATTTTCATTATTTCGAGATTTTTTGGCATGGATAGTTGAAGCTGAAAAGAAATTTGTAATAATTGGGAGTAAAAATTCGATAACTTACAAAGAAGTTTTTCCTCTAATTAAACAGGATAAAATGTGGGTAGGAACAACAAGCTTTAATAAAGATATGTTGTTTATTTCACCAGAAAAAATTGACTCAAAAGACAAACCTGACTCTGCAACAAGAACCGTTGATGGAGTCGTATATTTAAGGTCTCCTTCTGTATGGTTTACAAATATTGACCATGGTAGACGACATCAACCTTTGCGATTAATGACAATGGCTGATAATTTAAAATACAGCAAACATAAAGAAATTAAAGGTCAAGAATATAAAAAGTATGATAATTATAATGCAATTGAAATCTCTTTTACTGATGCTATACCTATTGATTACAATGGAGTTATGGGTGTTCCAATAAGTTTTCTTGACAAATACTCACCAGAACAATTCGAAATTATCGGTAGCGATTATGAAGTCAAAGAAGGCAAACTACCAGAAATAGTCAATTCAAATTGGACTGGTAAAATGGATAGAGGTTATATTAATGGAAATAGAATTTATAGCAGAATTTTAATTAGAAATAGGAAAAATGGAAACGAAATTAATTACTGACATTACAGTAAAAGATATTTGCGAAGGATTTGTTTATAATGAGTATGAAGGCAAAGGATTATTTGGATTATCGGGTAGATTGACTATTCAGCCTGAATACCAACGTAATTATATTTATGCCGATGGCAAAAAAGACGTTGCCGTTATTGAATCTATTTTGAAGGGCTACCCTCTGGGGTTGATTTATTTCAACAAAGTAACAGACAATAGGTTGGAAGTATTAGATGGACAACAACGAATTACAAGTTTTGGTCGATTTGTTACAGATAGATTCGCCATTATGGATGATAATAACATGCCACATTATTTTGGCAAAATGGCAGTTGACAAGCAAGAATTAATAATGAAAACCAAACTTCTTATTTATGAATGCGAAGGAACAGAAAGTGAGATAAAAGAGTGGTTTCGGACTATCAACATTGCAGGAGTTCCACTCAACAGTCAGGAATTGTTGAATGCTGTATATTCCGGTCCGTTTGTAACGCTTGGCAAAGAAGAGTTTAGTAATAGTCAAAATGCCAATATACAAAAATGGAGTGCTTATGTTTCAGGTAGTGCAATTCGACAAGATTTTTTGGAACGCGCACTCGAATGGATAAGCAAAGGTAATATTGGCGACTATATGAGTCATCATCGCAAAGATATGAATATCACAGAACTGAAAAGCTATTTTAATTGCGTAATTGATTGGGCTTCATCGGTTTTTATCGAAGTTGAAAACGAGATGCGTGGAATAGAATGGGGAAGGCTTTACGAGAAATACCACAAACAACCATACAACCCCAAAAAAGTTTTAACCGAAGTGCAAAACTTGTATAGCGACCCATACATAAAAAATCGCAAAGGGATATTCGAATTTATTCTTGGAGGTTCATTAGATACAAAATTGCTTGATGTGCGTGTCTTTGATGAAGCCACAAAAAAATCAGTTTACGCCAAACAAAAAACGGAGGCAGAACTAAAGGGCGTTTCAAATTGTCCGCTATGTGCTTTAGGGCACGAAGCCAGCAAAACAAAAATCTGGAATTTAGCCGACATGGATGCCGACCATGTATCGGCTTGGAGCAAAGGTGGTGTTACTGACATAAAAAATTGTCAAATGCTTTGCAAGAGCCACAACAGGGCAAAAGGGAATAGATAACTAAAATAGTTTTTTTACAACTGAAGGCGTCTTTCAAAAAAAGTCGCCCTCAGTTTTCGGTATAACACACAAGTTAAATGAAACACATTATTGATAAATTGGAGTGTAAAAAGTACAAAAGCAAGCATAATTCTATTGAAATAAAATTTCAATCGTAAAAGAAATATTTCTAAATTTACAGTATATTTGTAGCGTTGTTCAAAATAAACACTTTTAGTTGATAATATTATGTATTTAGATAGATATAAAGACGAGATAAATAATCTTTGCCTTAAAAACAAGGTAAAGTCATTATATGCTTTTGGGTCGGTTTTGAATAACCGTTTTACAATTGATAGTGATATTGATTTGGTTGTTGAGATAGACTCCGCTGATCCATTTGACTATGCTGACAATTATTTTAATTTTAAATTTGCTTTACAAGATTTGTTGAAACGTAAAATTGACTTGCTTGAAAATAAAGCGATTAAAAATCAGTATATTCGTAAAAATATCGATCAATCAAAAAAAATAATTTATGCCAGCTAAAAAACAGATTGATAAATTTGCTTGTTTAATGGATATTGAGCAATCAATTCTTGAGATTTATGAATTTTTGCCTGTTGAACGTAATTTCTATGTTTTTCAAAAAGACATTAAAACGCGTAAAGCAATTGAAAGAAATATAGAAATTATCGGCGAGGCAATGGACAGATTGTTAAAGGCTTATCCTGATATTGATATTACAGATTCAAGAAAAATTGTGGATACTCGTAATCGAATAATACATGGTTACGATAGTGTCTCTGAAGATGTTATTTGGTTGATAGTGAATAAGTATTTGCCGGTTTTGGAAAAGGAAATTAAAATTCTTCAAAAGGAGATTAGATAAATTTAAAAAGTAATAAAACATGATACATACAGTTCGTATTGACGACAATACACGCAATGGCAAAAAAATAGTTGCCGACCTAAGTCGCTATCGCAAAGGTGTGTAATTCGAAAATCCTGCCCTTACAGGGATTACCCCAGAGGGATATCTCACGTCGGAAGAGTTTGTGAAAGCAACAGACAAAATCATTGTTGATAGATTTAAAGAATATGGTTTACTTTAGTAAGTTATCAATACATGACCCACTTCTCTTAATCTTTCAAACATCCAATTGGCACAACCAAAACACCATCGGCTCTTCGGTAGGCAACATTGCCGCCAGTGAGTATCATCAGAAACGAAGGGTTGTTCATTTTCTCGGTATTTATTTTCGAAGTTAGTTTTAGCAGATTTGCTGCTGCTTCGTCAATTTGTGAATTTCCAGGTTTTACCTCTACCGCAGCCCATCTACCATCGTGAAGTTTTAGAATTAAATCCGCTTCCAATTCATTTTTATCCCTGTAATGAAAAATATCTCCATCTACGGCTTGTGTATAAACTCGTAAATCGCGTGTACAAAGCGATTCAAACAAAAATCCGAAGGTTTTAAATTCTTTCAAAATTCCGCGTGCATCTGTCCGCAGCACCGCAGCCGCAATGGAAGGGTCTACAAACTGACGTTTATTTGCCGAACGAATAGCCGTTTTGGAGCGCAACGATGGTTGCCATGCAGGCACATCTTCAATAACATAAATCCGTTGAAGCGCATTGAGGTAAGCGTTCAGTGTTTTATCCGATAGTTGAGAATGATTTGCCTGTATATCGTCCATAATCGTTTTTGAAGTTGCCATTGTGGAAATATTCCGCGCCAAGGACTGAAGCAGCAATCGAACTTTTTCGGGGTCTTTATCCACACCGTCCACCTGCCTGACATCCAATTGAACCACAGCATCTACATAATTTCGCGCAATGCGCGACGATTGCGATTTAGAAATAACGGCAGCAGGCCAACCACCTCGGCATATAGCATTTGCAATTTGCTCTACGGTCAATGCAGATTTAGATGCAATATCTGTATTGCCTTCGAAAAGTGCGCCTAAGGATACTGTACCATTCGATTCACCAGATTCGAACAAGCTCATTGGGCGCATTGTTAATCGCGAAATTCGGCCAGTTCCCGAATGGGCTTTTAGATTGTCGCTGGGAGTAACCGAACCAGTTAATATAAACTGAGACAGCAAATTACGTCTGTCGACAGCAAAGCGAACGGCATCCCATATAACGGGTGCCATTTGCCATTCATCAATCAATAATGGCGGTTCGCCTTCCAATAAGATTGAAGGTTTTGTATCGGCCAACGCTAAATAGCCCCGACCTTCATCCGGGTCTTGCATATAAACTACACTATTTGCAAATTGAAGTGCCGACACAGTTTTACCACACCATTTTGCTCCTTCTACCAAAACTGCGCCAGTACATTCAAGTTGTTCTTGCAATAATTTGTCGCTAATACGAGCGACATAATTGTTCGTTTTCATTACAAATAATATTTTTTGCAAATATATTAATAATAAATGAATTACACAACATATTCCGTGTTTTGGCGCTATTTCATTCCGTATTTTGGCTGTGTTTTACTCCGTGTTTTGGCGCTATTTTGCTCCGTGTTTTGGCTAAATATTATACTGAAAAACTTGCAAGTGGGAATGAAAGTGAGGCAAGTACTAAATTAAAGGTTATCAGTGTCCTAATCTTAATGCTGTACTTTATATTGTATAAAACTAAAATCCACCGACAACGTCAGTTCTTGGATTAAAAAACATGATGTTATATATGGGCATATAAACGATACCGTTCTTCTGAATTACTTGTTGATCATTAGACAATACATAAGCTCGATGAATATTGTATTCTTTAATATTCAGAAACTTGTTCAGAGCACTATGGATATAATAGTCTTTTCCTGATTTTATTTCCAATGGTATTACTGAGAGGTGATTGGTGTCGTCAATAAGGTAATCTACCTCACCATTCTTTTTATTATCATAATAATATAAATCAAATCCGTGGGATTTAAGTTCTTGTGCCACAACCGTCTCGTATACTGATCCAAGATTGATGCTTTTTATGTCCTGCATTATGGCTGTAATATTGTTTTTGAAAAACAAGCTTGTTAGCAAGCCAACATCGTTTAAGTAAAGTTTGAGTAGATTTTTGCCACTATTTTCAAGAAGAGGATAAGTTGGTGTGCTAATTGCTTTTACATCCAAAGCTACACCAGCAGAAATCAGGTAGTCGAATTCATCTTCATAATCAACCATTCTTTTACCATTTTTTCCTTCTATATCGCTGACAATCATCCTCTTTTTTTTGTTCTCTAAATTAGAAGGAATCATTTTGTAGATTCTTTGAATCTTTAGTTTGGAATGAGTTTTTTCATATTTGGCAACATCTATACCATATAAAGTATAAATATCATCATGTATTCTGCGTATTAACATAACGTTCTGCTGTTCAATAAATGTTTTTACAGCATCAGGTAATCCTCCCACAATCAAATATTTTTTGAATAAATCAAGTGTCTTGTTGTGCAATGTATCAGGCAAAGGTTTTAATTCATCAAAACACTTTATCATCGTTTCCAAAACAAGTTTGCCTATACCATTTGCTATAAGGAATTCTTCAAAATCAATTGGATACATGTGTTTTATTTGAATGCTTCCCAATGGAATGGATGAAGTATTTGCCAATGTTACTCCCAGTAAGGAACCACTGGCGATATAGGTGAATTTATCATCTTCTTTTAAAAATTTCAATAAGGTAAGTAAATGATTATATGCCTGAATTTCATCGATAAAAACCAAGGTATCTAATTTTTCTTTCATGCGGTCTCCTGCAACGACACTTAAAGCCAAATAAAAATCATTTAGCGTTTTAGCTTCAGCAAATATTTTATTGCCTAGCTTATCTTCTTCCATATTTATTTCTATATAATTTTTATATAGTCTCTGTCCTACATGCCTAATGATAAATGATTTCCCAATCTGACGAGCCCCATCCACTATTAAGATTTTGTTAGAGTTGGACTGAAGATGATTTTCGATGTAACTTTCAATTTTACGAAATAACATAGCAGTATTTTTTTTTTGATTCAGGGGGCAAATATACACTTTTCTAAGGTAAACACACAATATATTATACACTTTTCCGATATTTATTATAGGCAAAATATACACTTTTCCGAAAATGACACATGGAGAAGTTTTGCGTATTTATTTTTTGGGGATAATTACAAAGCTATTTTTGAGTTAATAGAATGAAAAATCCCTGAAAATCGAATTTGATTTTCAGGGATTTTATAGAATGAATTGTTGTCTTACCAGGACTCGAACCTAGACAGGCAGATCCAGAAACTGCAGTGCTACCATTACACCATAAGACAAGGTATTTAATTTATAATTAATAATTTACAATTAATAATTAAATGGATTGGTTTTTAAAACGAACGGTTGAAATTCAACAGGGAATATCAACCGTTTCTTTTTTGTTGTCTCACCAAGACTCGAACTTGGTCAGGCAGAACCAAAAACTGCAGTGCTACCATTACACCATGAGACAATCATTAGTTGCTTTTTTCCAAAAGCGGTGCAAAGATACGATTGTTTTTCGTTTTTGCAAAATTTTCCGGCACTTTTATTCTAAAAAACATCTTCATAATGCGTTAAAAAAGCATTTTAGAAGTTCGCCTTCAAATTATTTATAACCTCTTACAACGCGCATTCCATCTCTTTTCTTGCTCCCTCTCCTCAAGGAGAGGGCTGGGGTGAGGTGGTTAGGGTGAGGTAGGAGTGATTTTTATTCCGCTATTATCAAATAATAATTTTTCTTGCCTTTTTGTGCCAATAGGTATTTGCCGTTGAGTAAATTTTCAGTTCCAATCAGTTGATCCTGATTTTCGAGTTTTTCTTTATTCAGACTTACGCCACCGGATTGTACTAATTTGCGCATTTCGCCTTTCGATGGAAAAACGGCGGCATTATCAACCAATAAATCGATGGCTTTTACACCCGCTTCGATAATCGATTTGGCAACTTTAAACTGTGGAACTCCTTCGAATACAGCCAACAAAGTATCTTCATCTAATTTTTTCAAAGCATCCGATGTGGCATTACCAAACAAGATATTCGAAGCTTCGATAGCGGCATTGTAATCTTCTTCGGAATGCACCATAATGGTTACTTCTTTGGCCAATCGTTTTTGTAAAATGCGTAGGTGAGGTGCGGCAGCGTGTTCAGCAATCAGACTTTCAACTTCTGTTTTTTCGATAGAAGTAAAAATTTTGATGTATTTTTCAGCATCGGCATCGCTTACATTTAACCAAAACTGAAAAAACTTATAAGGCGAAGTGTAACGACGGTCGAGCCATACGTTTCCGCTTTCGGTTTTGCCAAATTTACCGCCATCGGCTTTGGTAATGAGTGGGCAAACCAATGCGAACGCATCGCTGTTGGTTTTACGACGAATCAATTCCGTTCCGGTGGTAATATTACCCCATTGGTCGGAACCGCCCATTTGCAGTTTGCAGTTTTTATTCTGATTTAGCCACAGAAAATCGTAACCTTGAAGTAATTGGTACGAAAATTCGGTAAACGACATACCCACACTCGATTCGCTGCTCAAACGTTTTTTTACCGAATCTTTGGCCATCATATAGTTCACGGTGAGGTGCTTGCCAATGTCGCGGATAAAGTCCAGAAAGGTATAATTCTTCATCCAATCGTAGTTGTTTACCAACTCGGCGGCATTAGGCGCATCGCTCTCGAAATCTAAAAATTTGGCCAACTGTGCTTTAATGCATTCCTGATTGTGGCGTAGAGCAGCTTCGTCCAATAAATTGCGCTCAGCCGATTTGCCCGAAGGGTCTCCAATCATGCCTGTAGCACCACCAATGAGTGCAATGGGTTTATGACCTGCATGTTGAAAATGACGGAGCATCATCACGCTCACAAGGTGCCCAATATGGAGCGAATCGGCCGTAGGGTCGATGCCAACATAGGCTGCTGTAAGTTCTTTTGCCAACTGTTCTTCGGTTCCGGGCATCATGGTATGAATCATACCGCGCCACTGAAGTTCTTCAATGAAATTCATTTGTTTATATTTTTTAACCTGCCCCCCTAACCCCCTAAAGGGGGAATATGTCTGGTGCATTGAGTTTTTGTTTAATTTAAATTATCTCCTTGTGTGTCCTAAATTTTAATTTAGGACATGGGTGTTTCATCTTTTTTATTTTGTTTTTCTGTTTTTTCGGACTGCAAAGATACGAAATTCTTCGGTTTGTAACACCTAAATGTAAACGTAACTGAATAATTTTCACTACCTTTGCACCCTCAAAAAAAAGATTGTTTTACATGCAGAAAATTAGAAACATTGCAATTATTGCTCACGTTGACCACGGCAAAACTACTTTGGTAGATAAAATGTTGATGGCAGGGCACTTATTCCGCGACAATGAAACCGCCGGCGAGTTAATTATGGATAGCAACGACCTCGAGCGCGAGCGCGGCATTACCATTCTTGCCAAAAATGTATCCATCGATTACCAGGGATGCAAAATAAATATTATTGACACTCCGGGTCACGCCGATTTTGGTGGCGAGGTGGAACGTGTTTTGAACATGGCCGATGGCGTGCTGCTATTGGTAGATGCTTTCGAAGGTCCAATGCCTCAAACTCGTTTTGTACTTCAAAAAGCGTTACAAATTGGATTAAAACCGATAGTTGTTGTTAATAAAGTAGATAAACCAAATTGTCGCCCCGATGAGGTGCACGAAATGGTGTTCGACTTGATGTACAACCTCGATGCTACCGAAGATCAGCTTAACTTCCACACTATTTACGGTTCGGCCAAAAATAACTGGATGAGCGAAGATTGGAAAAACGAAACTGACAATATTATACCTTTACTTGATGCCATTATCGAACACATTCCTGCTCCCGTAATGCTCGAAGGCACACCTCAAATGCTGATTACTTCGCTCGATTATTCGTCGTATGTTGGTCGTATTGCTGTAGGACGTGTGCACCGTGGTATTTTGCGCGAAGGTATGGATGTAAATTTGGTAAAACGCGATGGCAAAGCAACCAAATGCCGCATCAAAGAACTACATACTTTTACCGGATTGGGACGCACTAAAACCAACGAAGTAAAATCGGGTGATATTTGTGCACTTGTTGGAATTGAAGGTTTCGAAATTGGCGATTCGGTTTGCGATTTGCAAAACCCGGAACCATTGAAACCGATTGCTATCGACGAACCAACCATGAGTATGGTGTTCACTATCAATAACTCACCGTTTTTTGGTAAAGAAGGAAAATTCGTTACTTCGCGCCACATTCACGACCGCTTAATGAAAGAATTAGATAAAAACTTAGCGCTTCGCGTAGAGAAAAATCTGGATTCGGATATTTGGCATGTGTATGGACGTGGTGTGTTGCACTTGTCGGTACTTATTGAAACCATGCGTCGCGAAGGTTACGAGTTACAAGTGGGTCAGCCACAGGTTATTTACAAAGAAATTGACGGCAAACGTTGCGAACCAGTCGAACAATTGACCATTAATTTACCGGAAGAATGTTCGGGCAAAATCATCGAAATGGTAGCTATACGCAAAGGCGAAATGCTAAGCATGGAAGTAATGAACGACCGCATTCAGTTAGAATTTTTAATTCCATCGCGTGGCATTATTGGCTTGCGTAATGCTGTGTTAACGTCTTCGGCTGGTGAAGCTATTATGTCGCACCGCTTTTTCGAATATCAACCTTACAAAGGAGTTATCGAAAAACGTAACAATGGTTCTATCATTGCTATGGAAGGTGGAACAGCATTTGCTTATTCGTTGGACAAATTACAAGACCGTGGTAGATTCTTTGTTTTCCCACAGGACGAAATTTATGCCGGACAGGTTGTGGGCGAAAGTTCGAAAGAAGGCGATATGGTCGTAAACGTTACCAAACCGAAAAAGCTTACCAATATGCGTGCTTCGGGTGCCGATGATAAAACAAAGCTTATTCCGCCAATCGTTTTCAGTCTCGAAGAAGCGTTGGAATATATTAAAGAAGATGAATATGTGGAATTAACACCTACAAAAATCCGTTTACGTAAAATTTATTTAGACGAAAACGATCGTAAACGCAATTCGAAGAAATAAAAAATTATAAAATTGAGTCTGCTCCGTAAAGTATTTTTGAACGCAAATTACGCAAAAAAACGCAAATTTAAATAAATTATTGCTGAGTTATATTATTGTAAAACAGACTTCTAATCATTATGTATTATTTGTGAAAATTTGCGTAATTTGCGTTCTACTCTTTTTCGGAATGGACTCAAAATTGAAATTGAAACGCAAATCAGATACAGAGCATGTATTTGGTTTGCGTTTTTTTTATTTGTATTATAAAAGTGTTAAATATTTAGTTGAGAGAATATTATATGCCAAAATACATTATTTTTGTCATTCTCTTTTGTAATAAGTAAAAAAGCATTAAGTAATAACCTCTAAAGTCAGTCTTATGAAACAATTTTTTACACCACACATCTCTTTTCTGAGTACCCCGCCCCCTTCTTTGTTCTTAACCTGCTAATTGAATGTAGCTTACAAAGTAAATACTACGGTTAATATTAATTTCAAAAAAAACCATAAAATACAATCAAAGATGAAAAAAACTATTTTTCTTTTGCTCAGTCTTTTTTGGATGGGGCAAAGTGTGCAAGCAATCAGTGTAAATGCTACAGCTGGTGGATTATCGACAGCCATAACATCTGCCGGAGCTAATCTTAACACAGTTACTAATCTTACTATTACAGGTACGATTGATGCTCGAGATTTTAAAACAATGCGTGATAACATGCCTGTCATCGCTGAAGTTGATATTAGTAGTGCAACAATAGTTGAATATTCGGGCGCATTAGGCACATCAATTACAACAACTGCTTATCCTGCCAACGAAATACCTTATGAGGCTTTCTATTTGGGTAAATCTAAAAAAACAAGTTTGACAAAATTTAAACTACCAACTACATTAACATCAATAGGATATGGTGCTTTTTATGGCTGTATAAATTTAACAAACATCGTAATCCCCGAATCGGTTACAGCCATAAAAGATAGGGCTTTTCAAAGTTGTGAATCATTTACCGATATTGTAATTCCTAATGGCGTAAATGTTATAAATATGATTTTGTACGACTGTTCGGGTTTAAAAAATGTAACAATAGGGAATGCCGTTTCAAATATTCGCACTTGGGCTTTTGGCTGTGCTAATTTAGTAACATTTAATTGTTTAACAGCTACACCACCTATTGTTGATAATAATTGGTTTTATGGAAATAATGTTACCGATGTATTTGTTCCTAGCGACAGTGCTGTTGCCAAATATAGGGCTAATAATAAATGGATTACCCAATTTCCAGGAACAATTATTAAAAAAGTCGGAACAACAAACGATTCAACAGCAAATCCTATTTATGGCTGCATGGATGCGAAAGCGAAAAATTACAACCCGCAAGCAACAAAACCGGCACAGTGCATTTACGATTCTACTGCGAATCCTATTTACGGTTGTATGGATTCGTTGGCTTTGAATTACAATCGGTTAGCAACAGCTCCGGCTGAATGTGTTTACGATACAACCGGTGGAAATCAACCCAAACTAACATACCGTGTTTCGGTTCCTGTTGGTACATTAGAATGTTATTTTGCCGGTGAAATAAATAACTGGACACAGCAGAAAATGACTAAAGTTGGGAATCTACTTTACGAAATAACATTTGTAAATGCAACTAAAGATCAGGAATACAAGTATTGTTCCGGTCCAACTTGGGCTTTTGGAGAAACCACAAACGATGGTAAAAACCGCGTTTGGACAGGAGGAAATGATGTGGTAACGGGCTGGACTAATGTGTATAATCCGAATGCTATCGAAACAGATGTAACTTACACCGTAAATGTGCCTGTTGGAACTGTTGAATGTTATTTTGCAGGAGCTGCCAATAATTGGCAATTTTCGAAGATGACACAGGTGGCTGATCGTATTTTTAAATTTACAATTAAAACAGCTTACCGCGACAAATATAAATACGTTTCAGGTCCAGAATGGAAGTATTGTGAATTGGATACGGCCTGGCAGGCTATTCAGGACAGAAATTATCAAATATCGGATAACGTGGGTCGTTGGGGAGCAATTTACAACCCTAACGGAGTAGATATAGTTTTGGGATGTACAAATCCAAAGGCTTCGAATTTTTTAAAAATTGCAACAAAAGATGATGGAAGCTGCAAATTTCCGAATATAACCGAGCCCGTTTATGGATGTACCAATCCGGTAGCACGTAACTACAACCCCTTGGCTACTGTCGAAAATGGAAGTTGTACTTTTGGCGATTCAACCATGATTGTATGGGGTTGCATGAATTCTACTGCTAAAAATTTCAACCCGAAAGCCGTAAAAGACAATGGTACTTGCGTTTTTGGAGACTCAACAATCATTTTTGGATGTATGAATCCAACCGCTAAAAATTACAATCGATCAGCGAATAAGGAGGATGGAAGTTGTATTTTTGTTGACTCGGCTCAAGTGGTTTGGGGCTGTACAAATCCGGTAGCAAAAAACTACAATCCAAAGGCAGACAAGGAAAATGGCACTTGTATTTTTGCCGATTCGGTGCAAATAGTTTGGGGTTGTACCAATGTGCAGGCAAAAAATTACAATCCGAAAGCAACAATGGAGAACGGTAGTTGTGCTTTTGCGAATGACCCATCGGTAATTTTAGGTTGTACCAAACAAGGCGCTCTGAATTTCAATCCGAATGCCACTAAAGAAAATGGTTCGTGCATATTTAAAGATTCTACCATTACGGTGTTGGGCTGTACCAATGCTATGGCTGAAAATTACAATCCCAATGCCACAAAAGACAATGGAACATGTGTTTTTCAGGATTCAACAAAAATGATTCTTGGCTGTACAAATCCAACTGCAAAGAACTTTAACCGATTAGCAACACACGATAACGGCACTTGCGCTTTCAGTGATGAACCAACAAAAATATTCGGCTGCACAAAACCATCGGCTAAAAACTTCAATCCGTTAGCAACAGTAGAAAATGGTTCGTGTGTGTTTGCTGATACGATAAAATTGCCTGTTTACGGGTGTACAAACAGATTGGCACTGAATTACAATCCGCTTGCCACTGTAAATAATGGAACATGTAAGTTCGAAGATCAGCTTATTAAAGGCTGTACAGATAAAAAAGCGAAAAACTTTAATTCTTTAGCTCGCATAAACGATGGAACCTGTACCTACGATTCGATCAAAACCGTTTATGGATGTACCGATTCGTTGGCATTAAATTACAATCCGTTAGCTAAAATTGATAATAAAAATTGCGTTTATCAAACTCAAATTCCGGGTTGTATGGATCCGTTAGCATTGAACTTTAATCCGTATGCTAATGCGAAAGATGGCTCTTGTAAATATCAAATTAAAATTTGGGGTTGTACCGATAAAACGGCTTTGAACTTTAATGCAAGTGCTACCCACAACGATGGTAATTGTCAGTACACCACTCAAATTTACGGCTGTACCGACCCATTGGCTACCAACTACAATCCAGAGGCTACAAAAGACAATCGTACTTGTGTTTTTCCACCGGTTGCCTCGTTGGGTTGTACGAATAAACAAGCATTAAATTTTAATCCGAATGCCAATACCGACAATGGAACTTGCGTTTTCGAAACCATTACCGACACCATTGTAGGCTGTATGGACAATAGGGCATTGAACTACAATCCGGTAGCAACAAAACCAAGCGGTAATTGTGTGTATGGCGGTGCTACAACAATTTCGGGCTGTACATCGCAGATGGCATTGAATTACAATCCAAAAGCAACCGAGGACGATGAAAGCTGTATCTTTGCAAAACCGGTAAACATTGTACTGCCTGTCGACGAAGATATTTTAGTAGTTGTAAAAGATACGTTGGCAAAAATTCTTGAAAACTCTTGTTCGTTCGACTTCAGTACACCTATTGATACAGTTTATATTGTAAGCTCTTCCATTATCAGCTTAACCGAAATTGAGGTTGTTTGGGCTATCAAGCAGGGAGCAAACATTACTAATATTACTTCGAATTATACAGTTGATAAAGATGGTAAAGCGCTATTGTTCTTATCATTAGTTTGCAAAAATGTGAGTTCAGGAGTTATTGCAAGCGGCCGATATGGAGCTCCTTACGGCGGTTCATCTGTTCAGGGTGTTACGGTGTCGTCCTATTATCAGGTTCCATCTTCAACTACTCGGTTAATTACTCTTAATCAGGCAAAAACCAGTTTAAGTATGTATCCAAATCCAGTGAAAGATATATTGCAAATCGATTATAAAAGCAATCGAGTTGAAAATGTAACAATTTGGATTACCAGCTTGGATGGTAAACGTATGTTGTCGAAGGATATAACTGTTTTAGAAGGTCAGAATCGATTCGAAATAAATACTTTGTCATTAAACGAAGGAATTTATATGGTTAGTATTCAAACAAATTCAACATTAATTCATGTGAACAAATTGGTTAAAAACTAATTTGTAGTCTAAAAGTTAAAAAAAACTTCTTAAATACAAGCAAATCCCGACTTCAAACTTTTTGCTGTCGGGATTTGTTTTTTAAAAAATGAAAACAAATCGCTTCTTTTTAATAATTAGTTTTAGTCTGTTTTTCCAGTTGCTACATGCACAGGACACGCTTTATGTCTATACAAAACACGATTGTTCGGTGTGTAATCAAACAAAAAAAGTGCTTACGGCCCGAGGAGTTTCATATCTTGAAAAAGATGTGGCAACATCCACCAATGCTACCGAAATGTTAAGCAAATTGGCTATTTCGGGCTTTAAAAGCAGTATTTATATGCCTGTAATCTATTTGGGTAAAAAACTGATGCACCCTGCATATACTGTTGATAGTGGTTTGGTAAATGTTGAAATAAATGCTGTTGTTGATAGTGTGGTTCGTAAATACCGAAGAGGGGAAATTGCAAAAGTTGAAATTAGACCCAAAACAGAAACCATAAATAAAACTGACCAAAAAACTACAGCCGACTGTGAGCACACAACAGGTGCTGTATATCTTATTGCGGTTAACTATCCAGTTGAAAAAGAAGCTCTTGGAGCAGTACAGATTTTAATAAAAAACGGGTATACGAATGCTGGTTTTGTATATGTTGGAAAAGTTTTCTGCGTTTATTTAGATATTTATCCCGATTTTAAAACTGCATCGGCACAACTCACGGTCGAAAAATTTAAATTTACCGATGCTTACCTTTTGCCCGTAAATTAAATATTATCTTGAAAAAATAATCTTATTCTCCAATCTCTTGTGGTAAATCGTACACCGTATTAATCCTGTTGGATGTGTAATGAATTTTGTTCAAAAAATCGTTTATTTGTTCCTGATAATCAACAAAATAATCGGGATGTAGTTTTTTAGTAACCACGGAAATTAATTTTTTGAGTAACAATGCCACTTTGTAATCATAACCGGAGAAGTGCGCCCCAAATACTCTTAAATCTTGTGCAAATTGCAGTTCCAATACATATAGTATTAAATCCGCCTCAAGTTTTTTACTTTTTGTTTCAACTGTAAATTCTTTAATGCGCTTGGTACATCGATTAAGTTTTTTAGCTAACTGATGTTGGATAGTTCTACCGCTACTTGGTTTGTAAAATAAATTATAAACATCCACTTTCGCCTCTTCAAATAAGATTTGTTCGCCTCCTTCGGGATCTAAAAAATTGACCAACAAAAACTCATAATTGTAGCGTTTACCCGAAAGTTTCAATACAACATCCACCAACTCTTGCTTTGATAGTTGCTGCAATTGCTCTTTGAGTATGGCTTTGGGTACAGGCATTTCAGTTTATTTTATTGTTACCATTGTTGCACCAAATCCATATTCGCGGAACGAAGCATCCTGAAAATAATAGGTTTTGTAACGTGTACGGAGTTGTTTTTCTATTTCGGAACGCAATACGCCTTCGCCTTTACCGTGAATAAAAACAATTTTCTGACCTTTGTGGGTTTTATTCTCGTCTAATATTTTGTGAAAAGTATCTATCTGCAACAATAGCATATCAGCATTGCTCATACCAGCCGTTGTATCAACCAATTCATTGATATGCAAATCAATTTCCAACACATCGGGGCGGAGAGGAGCTGCTTTTTTTACAATGCGCGGGCGTGTGGGTTGTTCTTTGCTTAACATTGCCTGTTTAATTTCGTCGGGCGTAACTTCCGCTAATTTACTTTTTTGTTGTGCCTCCAGAATATCCACTATCATTGCCGGTTCATCAAAATATTCGTTGTCAGTAAAACTGTGCAGCTTAAAAAAGCGAATCACATTCAGTTTTATCTCTGCATCAATTACAGGCTGTGGAGTATATGCTTTTTGTTTAAAAGGCAACAGTTGCACACGAATTTCTTCCCAATTATTGAGTTGGTCTTTGGTAATGGAGCATAATTCTTCTTGCGTATTTGGCTCAATAAGTCCGTTGGCAGCCGCTTTCCAATTGCCTTCGTTGCAAATAAGCAAGTTGTAGTACAAAAAGTAGTTGCTATCGTTTACCAAATAGCAATCGTAAGATGTGGTTTGGAGTTGCTTAATTTCGACAGGGAAAAAAGCTAAAACGGCGCGTAGGGAGTCGCCTTCGGAGGTTTCGATTATTTGTTCCGTGTTTCGTGTTTCGTGTTCCGTGTTTTGTGTTTTTGAACTCTTGTTTTGGTCAGACAAAGAAGTGTTTATTGTTGCTGCTTCTTTTCGCGGAAAATTAGTTTCTTTGCTCACTGCACCAATCACCACACAATCGCGTATCATGGTTGGAATTTCGAAACCATCTTCATCTTCCACATACACCATATTATTTTTATCGTCAACGCGTGTAATGGTTCCACCACCCACTGCATTCAAAAATCGAACTGTATCGCCTGCTTTCATTGTTTAAACTTTTGTACAAAAATACAACAAAATATTCTATCTTTGCAAAAGGAATAAATTTTCACGTGCAGAAGTTTGCATGGTGTCTCTAAAAAAATAGAAATTATGGAAACAATTAGCATTCAAATAAAAAACACGAAAGCAATGCAATTGAT
>Ga0247840_10004099_pt1 | contig 23541 bp, 16 predicted proteins | sample LaCruzMarch2015__FD_192404 | JGI IMG/M metagenome (GOLD analysis project Ga0247840, IMG submission 192404) | Freshwater microbial communities from meromictic Lake La Cruz, Castile-La Mancha, Spain - LaCruzMarch2015_17m | ecosystem: Environmental > Aquatic > Freshwater > Lake | place: Spain... | reverse complement strand
TTGTCAAAGAAGAAATCAGATCATATATAGATGATTTCCGTGATTTAGTTATGGTACTCGCTTGTGCCTTATCTAATTTCAAAATAAAATATCAATAACAAACTAACTTATATAATCTCTATTATATACTGCTATTATTCAAAATAATTTAAAATACGGAATCCACCTTCTTTTAAATACGTTTCTTTTTTCATGAGTTTTACATCCGAAGCCATCATGTCTTTAACCAAAGCAGGTAAATCATATTCCGGAGTCCAATTAAGCACTGTGCGCGATTTTGTAGCATCGCCAATCAATAATTCAACCTCCGTAGGACGGAAATAGGCGGCATCAACTTCAATAATTGGAATAGTTATATTCTTAATACTTTCCAAAAATTCAGCCCCTACACTTTTTGTAAATACTTCATCATTTACAGAATTAATATAACCTTTTTCGTCAACACCTTGTCCTTTGAAAACGATATTTATACCTATTTCGTTGAACGACATGCGCACAAATTCACGTACTTGAGTAGTAATGCCAGTGGCAATTACGTAATCCGATGGTTCATCCTGCTGAAGTATTAAATACATAGCTCGCACATAGTCTTTAGCATGACCCCAGTCGCGTTCCGATGATAAATTACCCAAGAATAGTTTTTCTTGCATACCCATGGCTATACGAGCTGCAGCACGAGTTATTTTACGTGTCACAAATGTTTCGCCACGTAAAGGCGATTCGTGATTAAATAAAATACCATTGCTTGCATGCATTTTATAAGCTTCGCGATAATTAACAGTTATCCAATAAGCATACATTTTTGCCACAGCATAAGGTGAGCGTGGGTAAAATGGTGTTGATTCCTTTTGAGGAATCTCCTGTACCAAACCATATAGTTCGGATGTAGAAGCTTGATAAATGCGTGTTTTTTCTGTTAAGCCTAATAGTCGAACTGCTTCCAATATACGAAGTGTTCCAATACCATCGGCATTAGCAGTATATTCTGGCGTATCAAAACTCACTTTCACATGGCTCATTGCTGCCAAGTTGTAAATTTCATCAGGCTGTGTTTCCTGAATTATACGCGTTAAATTCATCGAATCTGTCATATCGCCATAATGCAAAATCAGATTGCGATTATCAACATGTGGATCCTGATATAAATGATCTATACGATCGGTGTTAAAGAGTGATGATCGGCGTTTTATACCATGAACTGTATAGCCCTTCTTAAGCAGTAATTCTGCTAAATATGCACCATCCTGTCCGGTAATACCTGTAATTAAAGCAACTTTTCCCATTTTTTTTATTTTAACTTGTTTATTTTATCTATAATTCTTTGTCGTCCTGATAGTATTGGAAATATTTTGCAGAAGCCTCTTGTCGTTTTCGAGTTTTGCTGCCATATCCATAACCATACCCATATCCGTAACCATACCCGTATCCATACCCATATCCGTAACCATACCTTCTGGAATAATATTTTGAATACCTGCTTTCTTCGTTCAGTACATCATTGAGTATGCAATAGGATTCAATTTGGTCACTCTTAAGTTGTTTTGCAATTTTATTAAAATGCGATTTACTTGTTTTTCCACTACGTACTACAAATAAGTTTATATCCGAAATGAGTGATATTGCATAAGCATCAGCCACAATTCCAATTGGGCTGGTATCAACTATAATAAAGTCATATCGGTTGCGTAGCTCAACAAACATTTCTATCAATTTTTCCGAACGTATAAGCTCACCTGCATTAGGCGGAACTGTACCTCCTGGTAAAAAGTCATATTCCAACTCAGGCACATGTATTATTACCTCGTCGAGTGTAGCTTGCCCTACTAAATAATTGGTAACTCCATACGTTGGTGTTATATTGAAGCGTCCGTGTATACCAGGTTTACGAATATCCAAATCGACCAAAAGTACGCGCTTACTTGCCATGGCATACACACCTGCTAGGTTTATAGAAAAATATGTTTTACCATCGCCCGATTCGGCTGAAGTAACCATCAACATTATATTCTTTTTACGTTGCACCACAAATTCTACACGTGTACGTATTACACGGAACATTTCGGTAAATGCCGAACGAGGATTGTTGATGGTCATTAATGGATCGGTAGAGTTTGTGTGGCGAATTGAGCCAATAATGTAAAAACTTGAATTCTTTTCTACATCGCGTGGAATTCTTATTGTTGCATTTAAAAACTCTTTTAATATTACAAAGGCAGCAGGTATCAATAATCCAATAATCAGAAATATCATTGTGTTTTTTGATGTTGTACCAGAGTTTGTTACACTCATTATGCGTGCTCGGTCCAATATATTGTTGTCGGGAGTATTTGAAGTTTTTAAAATTTCAGATTCTACACGTTTTTGCAAGAAAAAGGTATAATAATTATCATCCATTTTATACCTACGTTCAATCGAAACTAATTCAATTTCTTTACTTGGAAGTAAACCAATTTCTTTTTTTACGTCTGAATCTCTCGATTTTAAGTCGTTTTTTTCAATATCCAGCGACGCACGCATACTCTTAATTACCTCATTGATCGCTAATTTGACGTTTTCAATATCATGCGTGTATTTACTATAATACATGTTTTTTTCACTCAATTCGCTTCGTTTGAGATTGAGGTCGTTTATTTGCGTAACCAATCCCATTAACATTGGTTCAGATAATCCTAAACTGCTTGGAGCTACTATCGAACCATCCGCTAAGTTAGTTTTTATATATTTTGCGAGATAATCAAGATATGTTTCTTTCAATTTTAAATCGGAAAATTGATTAGTGTAACCCGCAACTTTTCCAAGTAAATCACCTGCATGTGATTCAACACTAATGATTTGATTTTTTTGACGGAAATCTGTCATTTCGTCCTGCGACTGCGATAGTGATTTTTTTACATTACCCAATTGCTCATCGATAAATTTTATGGTTTTATTAGCGGCATCATTCTTTCGTTCCAAGTTTTGCATTAAGAATATTTCCGAATGTTTATTAATATAATCCACATCGCGCTCGGGAGTTTCGCCCGATAAGGATATTTCAAGAACAGATGAACCTTCTTTTACATAATTAAAACTTAACCTACTAGCAAAATCGCCAATCAACGATTCTTTTGAACGAAACTGAAAATATAATTCGTTTTCGCCATAATAACTATTTGTATTATAAACGGTTATGAAAAATAAATTGTTTGATAGTGGTTCACCAATTTTACCTTTAAGATTGAAATCAGCAAATTGTTTATTCTCTTCAACGGTTATATTGTATGTGCCATTAACATGTATTTTTATTTTATAAAATAAATTGTAGGCCTCGGGCGAAATATAATCGGGTTGAATAAAAATTGGAGAGGTGGCATATAGATTACGGGTTTTAAAATTACCCTTCGATATATAATCAACTTTTAATTGTGGCAAACTGTCAACAACTCTTCCTATTAAGTCGTAGGAACTCAACATGATAATTTGGTTATTCGTGTTTTTAAAACCAGCATCAACACCAAATCCTTGCATCAAAGCTTGGGTATTATTAGTGGTTTTATACTCTTCAATCAGCATTGTGCCGGCAACTTTGTAGGATGCTTTCCAAGTTCTGTTTTTGAGATAGGCAAAACCCAATGATAAAACTGCAAAAATGACAAATAAATACCAATGATGTAGAAATATATTTACCCATTCCATTAAGTCGAAACTCAACTCTTCCTCTTCTTTGAACGGATTGGTAGGTTTATTTTGTTCCATATATTTTTTGTAGTTATAGTTCTATAGTTTATTAATATGCTTATATTTAGCTTATTATTATAGTTTTTGATAATATAAAACAGTGAATAATAAGGATAACGACGACGATATTACACCAACAAAATTACTCCATGAGTTTTCAATTTTGTAAAATGCCGAAGGTGCACGTTGTACATAAATAATATCGTTTGGATAAATGTAATAGTATTTTGATTCGATAATGCTTTTAGGACGAATATCAAATTCTAATATTTCAGTTCCTTTTTCATTTACACGTAGTATACGTACATGTTTATAGTCGCCAGCATGTTGCACCTCGCCCGACATGGATAGGGCTTGATAAATGGTAAATCTATCGCGAGGAATATTGAAAACACCTGTGCCAGCATCGCCAATTACAGTAAATGTTTTATTGGCTATCGAAAGTTTCACCTCAGCATCTGGAATAATCTCACGCATGCGATTTTGAACAGCTTTTCCAGCTTCAATCAATGTTAAACCTTCTATATATATGTTTTTAATAAAAGGCAAATCAATGCTGCCATCGGGATACACGCGATATGAAACAACATAATTTGCCGAAGCAGTGTTCGATTGTATTAATTTCGAAATTGTTTCGTCCGAAGTTATCAACCGATAAACAATCTCATCGTTAATGCGAATCTTATATTCTTTATATTCCGATTTTGGATAAGTTGGCAAGCTAGCATGCTCTTGCAATAAACCAATACTTCGGTAATTGTAGCACGATGTTAAATTGAGTGCTATCAACAAAATAATCAGGATGTTTATTTGTTTATTCATACTCAATTTTAATTAGTTGAAGGGGTTTGGCCAATTCGTTGCGCTGAATCGTAAATTAACACACCGAATGAGAATGTTGCAACAACAGTGGAAACAAAGCCTGATAAATTTGAAATGCGGAAAAATTGTTCGTTAAGTGGTTGAATGTAAATAACATCGTTAGGTTCAATGTAATAAAATTCTGAATGAACAATGTCGGCACTTCGCACATCAAACATTTTTATTTGTACGCCTTTTTCGGTTTCACGGAGTATTTTAATTTTACTTCGGTCATCAAATATCCCTATGTCGCCAGCCAATGCAAGTGCTTTAAAAATATTTATTTTTTCTTGAGGCATAGTAATATAAGCCGAATTGCCATTTCCAATAACACTGAATGAACGATTTAATACCCGAAGTTCAACGGAGCTAAATTTAAAAAGGGGTTCAATGGCTTTTTCGAGCGAAGTAGTTGCTTCACGAATTGTTTGACCAACCAAATGTACATCTCCTATCATTGGAAACACTATGCATCCATCATCTTCAACCACGTATGTATACAAATCGGAAAGTGGGCCACTTGAAGCCATCATGACTTGTTCCATTCCTGAACCGCTACCCGCATTGAAAAGTGCATTTGTTTTATCATCGGTTGAATAGATACGGACATAAATCCTATCTCCGACACGTAACTTGTAATCGGTAAATTTTATGCTGTCCTTGTAAGCGGGTATGTCAAAGCCAGGAGCTTGCATATAATTAATTGTTTTAGAAGTCACACATGAACTTATAAAACAAATACTTATGATGTAAAATGAAAGTCTGATAAATAATTTCAACATTTAGCCTGTTTTTTTACAAAAAAAAAGATAAATATTACGATATAAAAATCCGAAATCAATCAAGAGAGCTTGTAACTCAGGATAAATAAATCGTTATAAAAGGCGTTAATAAGCACTATCAACGACAAAGATAATAAAAATACATCCACTAACAAGCATTATTATTGAAATTAAACTTTTGTAGTATCATTTTAATTTGGAATAGTGTTTGTTATTCAATGCTCCGTGTGTAAATCAAAAATGGATATCTCATTTATCAAAAAAATATACTAAATTTGCAAGCTAATAAAATCAACAACCAGTGTATGAAACGGACATTATTTTTAATTATATTGCTTAATATTACGCTACTGTCTAAAGCCCAATACAACGATTTTCCTGTTCGTAATTTTGATTTAACACAAATAAATTTAGATCAATTGAAGTTTGGGATAAAAGTAAGTCCAGCTATTTCGTGGATTAATGTGGATAATAACGATGCATTTGCAGGTGGTGCTACTATGAAATTAGGTGTTGGAGTTACTGCACATTACGAAATAAATGATTTGTTGGCCATAGTTTCGGCAATAAATTACAATTCGATTGGTGGTTATATGGCCGACTCAAGATCGTTGAACGATGTTAATGCAAATGACTATTTTAAAGTCAATTACGGTATTCTTGAGGTGCCACTTGGTTTGAAATTAAAAACTCCTACAGTTAATAATTACAACTATTATGTGCAAGGTGGAGTTACTTCAGGTTTTATAATTTCGGCAAACGAAAAGATTTTTAAAGCATCGGGCTCTGGAGTTTATAAATCTTATGATTTAATGAAAGACTTAACTTATCCTTCAATAGCTGGTTTTTTTGTAGGTTTAGGTTCACGTTATACTATTAATAATAAATTCAAACTTTTTGTTGAAGTTAATTATAAACATGCTTTAACGAGTATTTCAAACGGTGAAAACTATATTACTGACCCTAATCACAATTATTCACAAGCTATTTATATTATTCCTGCAAATATGGAATTCTCATTTGGTGTTGAATTTTAAATTGTAAACTTGTAAATGAAACCTACTAACTTATTTCTGCTATTAATTATTTCCACTCTGTTAATTGCATGTAATTCAAAAGATAAGGAGGAGAAAGCTGCTGATTATCGATTAAACACAATAAAAGAATTAATAAAAGCCAATAAGTTAAATGAGGCGAAATCTAATATTGATAGTTTACACATACTTTATCCACGTTTGGTAGAGAAAAGGAAAATAGCAGTTGCTTTAAACGATACAATTATACTACGCGAGAGTTATAAAACATTAAAATATTGCACTCAAGTTTTACCTGTAATGAAAGAGGCATTTGAGAGTTTAATAAGAGATTTTAGATTCGAAAAAAATGAAAAGTATTCAGAAATAGGAAAATATGTTTATAAATCACAACTCACTGAACAAAATACGGGTCGAAATTATTTAAGGTGTGAAGTGTTCGAAAACAATGACGTTTTTTTAGTAAGTGAGTATTCGGGTGCAAAAATGAATCATTTTGCTATTAAAGCTCAAGCGGGTAATTTATCAGCATTTTCGGATACATTGAGAAATGGTGTTTTTCATACATTCAACGATGTTGAACGTAATTTCGAGAGTCTGACTTTTAAAAATGAAACAGATAGTGGTCTTACTGCTTTTATAAGTCAAAATTTCAGACTTCCAATTAAAATTACATTAATTGGATCACGTAAATTCACGTATCAACTAGCAGAATCGGATAAGTTGGCTTTAAATAAGTCATATACACTTTACAAAGCTCGTAAACTTATGAGCAAAACCGAAAATGATTTACGCATTGCACAACAACGAATTGGAAAAATAAATTTACTTTACAAATAATTAATTTAAAAAATAAAGAATCCATGAAAAAAACAGCTTATTTACTGCTATTTAGCATCTTATTAGCATTTTCGGCAACAGCTCAATCAACTGGAAATGTAAAGATTGAAGAATTAACAACTAAAACTTTTAAAGAAAAAGTTTGGAACTTTGAAAATGGAACTGCATTTAAACGCATTGGAAAACTGCCAATTATACTTGATTTTCATGCAACTTGGTGTCGTCCATGTAAAATGCTAGCGCCTCATTTACAAGCTATTCAGAATAAATACAAGGGCAAACTTATTGTATATAAAATTGATGTAGATCAAGAGCCAGAATTGGCTAAGAAATTTAAAGTGGAGGCTATGCCTACTATTATTTTTATAAACGATGTGAAGTCATACAAATCGGAACTTGGATACAAAGATTACGACGAATTTGAAAAATTGATAAAAGCCTACTTTTTTAAAGCCAAAAAATAAAGATTCAATTATTTGATACAAAAACCTGCGATATTAAGAATATTGCAGGTTTTTTTGTTTTAAATTTCATGATAGTTAACAAAGCAATTCAGAGAATTGTTCAAAAACTACATTTAACTGATGTAGCAAAATTCACTGATAAAAAAATCTCCGAACAACTTTCGTTATTCGGAGATTTTTATTCTTAAGCCCTTTTTAGGGGGTTGAGGGACTTTTAAAACACTTGTTCGGCCATACGTTTGTAGCCTGTATAACGCCATTTAGCATTTTCCTCGGCTGCTTTAAACAATTCTTCTGCTTCAGCAGGGAACTGTTTCAATAGCGATGTATAACGTACTTCACCTTTCAAGAAGTTTTGGAATTCGTCCCAGTTTGGTTCTTTCGAATCTAATGTCATTGGGTTCTTTCCTTCAGCTTCTAAAGCAGGATTGTAACGATACAAGTGCCAGTAACCGCATTTTACAGCTAGTTCTTGTTCCATATTGGCTTTACCCATGCCTGAACCAATACCGTGACTGATACATGGTGAATAAGCAATTACAATTGATGGTCCATCATAAGCTTCTGCTTCACGAATTGCTTTCAATGTTTGTGCCTGATTAGCTCCTAAAGCTACTTGAGCTACATAAACATAACCATAAGTGGCTGCAATCATACCCAAGTCTTTTTTACGAACTCTTTTACCCGAAGCAGCAAACTTAGCTACAGCACCTACCGGAGTCGATTTTGAAGCCTGTCCGCCTGTGTTCGAATAAATTTCGGTATCAAGTACTAGGATGTTTACATTTTTGCCCGAAGCAATTACGTGATCCAATCCACCAAAACCAATATCATAAGCCCAACCATCACCACCAACTATCCATTGTGATTGTTTGATTAGGTATTGACTAAGTTCCGAAATCTGAACACATTTATCACATTTCTTTTCGTTTACTAGAGGAGTGATTTTTGCTGCTAATTCTTTCGATTTGTCAGCATCGTTTTTAAATTCTAACCATTCTGTAAACAAGCCTTTTAACTCGTCAGAGCAGCAGTTTTCTGCTAGAGCCTCAGTCATTAAACGTACTATACGTTCACGCATATTATCATAAGCGAATACCATACCCAAGCCGAACTCAGCATTGTCTTCGAACAATGAATTAGCCCATGCCGGTCCACGACCTTCGTCGTTAGTTGTATATGGAGTTGAAGGAGCCGAAGCTGAATAAATAGAACTACAACCAGTTGCATTTGATACCATCTGACGGTCACCAAACAATTGGGTTACAAGTTTCACATAAGGTGTTTCACCACAACCAGCACAAGCGCCCGAGAATTCGAACAATGGAGTTGCAAACTGTGAGTTTTTCACATTGGCTTTAGTATCAACCAAATGTTGTTTGGTTTTAACTTCGTCAATACAGAATTCCCAGTTAGTTTGGTTTTCATATTGTGTTTCAATTGGCACCATTTTCAATGCTTTTCCACCTTTATTTCCCGGACAAACTTCAGCACAGTTATCGCAACCCATACAGTCGAGTACATCAACCTGAATGCGGAAGCTCATGTCAACAAATTGTTTACCGTTAGCTTTCAATGTGTCGGCAGCAAAAGGAGCTTTCGAAGCTTCTACAGCATCCAATAGGAATGGACGAATAGCAGCATGAGGACAAACGTAAGCACATTGGTTACACTGAATACAGTTGTCTTTATCCCAAACTGGAACATTAGCAGCTACACCGCGTTTTTCGTATTTTGTTGTACCTTGATCCCAAGTTCCATCTTCACGACCTTTAAATGCTGATACAGGTATATCATCACCTTTTTGTGCATTTACAGGAACAACAATATTTTTGATAAAATCTGGAACATCAGCACCTATAACAGCATCGTCGTCGAGCAAATTAGCCCATTCAGCAGGAACTTCTACTTGAGAGTATTCGCCACCGCGATCAACGGCTGCATAGTTCATATTAATAACTGCTTCGCCTTTTCTACCATACGATTTTACGATTGCATATTTCATCTGACTAACAGCTAATTCGTAAGGAATTACATTGGTAATTTTGAAGAATGCTGATTGCAAAATAGTATTTGTACGGTTACCTAAACCAATTTCTTGAGCAATATTGGTTGCATCGATAATATATAAAGTGATATTATTAGCAGCCAAGTATTTTTTTACATTGGTAGGAAGATTTTTTTGAACTTCTTCGGCACTCCAGATAGTGTTCAAAAGGAATGTACCATTTTTCTTCAATCCTTTGGTTACATCGTAAAGTTTAAGGTAAGCTTGAACGTGACAAGCCACAAAGTCGGGTGTAGTTACCAAATAAGTAGAACGAATAGGAGTATTACCAAAACGAAGGTGAGAACAAGTGAAACCACCCGATTTTTTCGAATCGTAAGCAAAATATGCTTGCGAGTACTTGTCGGTATTATCACCAATAATTTTAATTGAGTTTTTATTAGCACCTACTGTACCATCAGCACCTAAACCATAGAATTTTGCTTCGTATGTACCAGAACCACCCATCGAAATTTCTTCACCCAGTGGAAGTGATGTAAAGGTAACATCATCAACAATACCTACTGTAAATCCATTGCGTGGTGAAGGTAAACCTAAGTTTTGATATACCGATAATACCTGAGCAGGAGTAAAGTCTTTCGACGAAAGACCATAACGTCCACCTACTACTAATGGTTGGTTTTCAGTGCCATACAATACATCTTTTACATCTAAGTACAATGGTTCGCCACCAGCGCCTGGTTCTTTAGTACGGTCAAGTACGCAAATACGTTTTGCAGTTTTTGGAAGTGCCGAAAGGAAGTGTTTAGCTGAGAATGGACGATACAAGTGAACAGAAATCAAACCAACTTTTTCGCCTTTAGATGTAAGGTAATCAATTCCTTCGCGGATAGCTTCAGTTGAAGAACCCATGGCTACAACTACTCGGTCGGCATCTGGTGCACCATAATAATCGAACAATCCATATTGACGGCCAGTAATAGCATTTAATTTTACAAGATAATCATCAACAATGCCAGGAATGGCATCGTAAAAAGGATTACAAGCTTCGCGAGCTTGGAAATAAATATCACCGTTTTGAGCAGTACCACGAACCACTGGGTGTTCAGGACTCAAGGCACGATTGCGGAAATCTTTCAATGCATCTTGGTCAACTAAACCAATAACTGCCTCAGCATCAATTTCTTCAATTTTCTGAATTTCGTGTGAAGTACGGAAACCATCAAAGAAATGTACAAAAGGAACACGTGAAGTTAATGACGCTAGGTGAGCCACAGCAGCTAAATCCATAACTTCCTGTACCGAACCTGTAGCAAACATAGCACATCCTGTTTGACGAACTGCCATAACATCTTGGTGGTCGCCAAAAATTGAAAGAGCATGTGAAGCCAAAGCACGAGCTGAAACATGATAAACGCCTGGAAGTAATTCACCAGCAACTTTATACATATTAGGCACCATAAGCAATAGACCCTGCGACGCAGTAAATGTAGATGTCAAAGCGCCTGCTTGAAGTGCACCGTGCATAGCAGCAGCTGCTCCACCTTCTGATTGCATTTCTTGAACTTGTACCTTTTCACCAAACATGTTTTTACGTCCGGTTGCAGCCCACTCGTCAACATATTCTGCCATAGTCGACGATGGCGTAATTGGATAGATAGCAGCCACTTCGCTGAACATATAAGCTATATGCGCAGCAGCCTGATTTCCATCACAAGTTAAAAACTTTTTTGTTTTTGCCATTTTTAATTGTAAATTATTGCCCCTTATCCCATTCCGACAGCTATCAGAGAAGGTACAGAAGCGTGTTGTTATTGATTGATTTTCTTTATTTTGTCTAATGTATAATTTCTTGAATCTTGGTTCTTGGTTCTAGCTTCTTAAATCTAATACAAAAAACCTAAAAGCCATAATGGTATGTGGTTTTTAGATGTAACATGTTGATCGGTCGAAATATAATACGTTTTTGCTGTTGGTTTATGAGAGTTGTCATTTTCAAGTTTGAAATTATACTCTTGATCAATCAGAAAATCATAATTTTTTCGTCCCTTATTTATTTTGTGTTTTGCATGTAATGCATTGTATAAAAACGTTTTGTATTCGGCAGTGCTATTCACTTTTTCGGGATAAACCGCATGCATTAAATTTGTGTTTTGAACAAATAACTGTTTTGGTTTTTTTGGAAATTCTTCTCCTTCGGCGTATAACAGATTGAGTAAACGTGCATCTTTCAGGTATTTGATGTAATTCATTATTGTAGCACGCGAAGTCTCAATTTCAATGCTCAATTGACTTACATTGGGAACCGAAGGCGCATCAGCCATGATCAAATAGATTAATTTACGTATTTTCGATAAATACTTTAGTTCAATTTGCTTGATAAGTAAAATATCAACCTCAAGCATCATATTCATGGTTTTGAGTAAATTCTCGGAGTAATTTCTGTTTTCCAGAAAAAATGGATAAAAACCATGATGTAAATAATCTTGAAAAAAATCTATCGGTTGTACCGTAGCACATATTTCATTCGAAATAGCCACTGGCTTTTGGATAATTTCTTTTAATGTTAATGACTGAAAGTTGGTTCCGCATTTAAGATTCAAAAATTCGCGAAACGAAAATCCTCTTAAATTATATAATGCTACAATATCTTGTAAGTCAGTATTATCCTCAATTAATCGCATGACCGACGAACCTGAAAAAATAATATGAAGTTCAGGGTAGAACTCAAAACAAGCGCGTAATTCTTTCGACCAATTTTCGTATTTAAATGTTTGATCAATCAAAAGCGTTTTACCACCTTGTTTGCAAAAGTCACCAGCGAACTCAACCAAACTATGTTGTGTAAAATAAAAATTATTAAAATTTACATACAAACAACTTCTGTCACTACCAAAGTTCTCCTTTGCATATTGGAGTAGAAAGGTCGTTTTACCCACACCTCGACTGCCTTTGATGCCAATCAGGCGGTGATTCCAATCAATTTCGTCCATCAATTGCCTCCGCACTGGCGACTGTACATTTTCGACTAAATATTTATGGGTTTTGTAAAACGATTCCATGTAGAAATTTTTTGCAAAGATAATCAAAATATTGCATTTTGCAATGTCGAGATTGCAAAATTAGTACAATTTCATAGTTAGATTTTATTTCATTTACTTTGTATGCAAAGTTTATAGGAAATTTAAGAACTCGTTTCTCTTGAACTTAAAAAAAAATCATCAGGGTTCGTACTTGAAAGGGATAATATTATGAAAACAAAATTTTTTCTAATTGCTTCATTTTGTATGTTTTATTCTTTGTTTTTAGATGCGCAAAACAGTGTAAATGTAGTTCATCTCAAAAATGGTAGTATGATAAAAGGGGTTATAATTGAGCAGATTCCGAACGAATCGCTCAAATTAAAAACTTACGATGGTAGTATTTTTGTATTTAAAGCAGATGAAATTGAAAAAATTACGTTAGAAGAAAAAGTAGAAGCCCCTGCTGTACAAGCAAAACCAGCCGAAATTGTTAAACCTCCAGTTGTTGAAACTCCAAAACCAGTTGAGCAAAAAGTATATAAAACATTACCACTAAAATACAGTGCGAACGCAGTTTATCAAAATGGTAGAAAGCTTACACCTAACGAAATTCCACTTGTTTTGAAAGATTCGCCGACAGCATTCAGAAACTACAAGCAAGCCGAAGGGTTAGCATTTGTAAGTGGTGCATCGAATTTAGGTTTCTGGGTTTGTGCCGGAGTTGGAATACTTTATGCAATTCAAAAAAAACCAGATGCAGCACTTACAATGCCTGTAGTGGGTATGGGGACTTTTTTTGTAACTCAAATTGCTTTTTCGATTGCCGCAAAAAGTAAGATTAAGCAAGCTGTGGAAACATATAATATTGATATGAAAACTTTAAGTCAACTCCAAGATAATAACCTCAATATTGAAATGGCTGATAACGGAATTGGCTTTAAAATAAAATTTTAAGATATAATCTAATCGTTTATAAACCAATTTATGAAATTAAAATTTTTAGGCGCAGCGCGCGAAGTAACAGGTAGTAAACATTTAGTAATCACAAATAGTGGTAAAAAAATTCTGCTCGATTGTGGTATGTATCAAGGAAAAGGGCTCGAAACCGATGCTTTAAACCGAAATCTGGGTTTCGATCCGGCTGAAATTGATCATTTGATACTATCGCATGCACATATCGATCACTCGGGACTTATACCCTATATGTATAAACTGGGTTTTAGGGGCTCAATTATCACTACCAATGCTACACGCGATTTATGTGCCATTATGCTTGCCGATAGTGCTCATATACAAGAGCTTGATATAAAATGGTTTAATAAAAAACGAGCTAAAAATAATTTATCGCCCGTTGAACCTATTTATTCTGTTTTTGATGCTGAGGATTGCATGAAACTTTTTATAGGAATTGGTTACGACCGAAGGTTTTATATTGATAATGAGGTGAATGTAAAGTTTACACATACAGGACACATGCTCGGAAGCGCTGTGGTTAACTTGCAGATTACCGAAAATGGACAGAAAAAACACTTGGCTTTTACGGGCGATATTGGTCGCCCGCAAAACCGCATTTTAAAACCGCCAACTGCATTTCCTCCTTGTGATGTTTTGATAACTGAATCGACTTATGGCGATCGATTACATACAAGCGAAGCAGAAAGCGAGGATGAATTATTCAAAATTGTAATTCAAACTTGTGTTCAAAACAAAGGTAAATTAATTATTCCAGCTTTCTCAGTTGGACGTACACAAGAGATTGTATTTGTGCTAAATAATTTATTTAATAAAGGTTTAATTCCCTCTATCAAAGTTATTGTTGATAGTCCTTTGTCAGTTAATGCCACCGAAGTATTTCGCTTACATACCGAATGCATGAACCAAGCGGTACGAGAAGTGCTAAATCACGACGATGACCCATTTGGCTTTCAGTCATTACGTTTTATTAAAAACGTAGAAGAATCAAAAGCTTTAAATCAATCCGAAGAACCTTGTATTATTATTTCAGCTTCAGGTATGGCCGAGGCAGGTAGAGTGAAGCATCACATTGCAAATAATATATCTAATTGGCGTAATACAATTTTATTAGTTGGCTATTGTTCGCCTACTTCGCTAGGAGCTCGCATTCAAGAACCTGGACTGCGATTTATATCCATACTAGGCGAAATGCATGAAGTGAATGCTCGAATTGCTAAAATTGATGCCTTTTCGGGTCATGGCGATTATAAGGAAATGATTGAATTCCTCGAATGTCAAGACAAAGAATTGATTCGTACCGTTTTTCTGGTTCATGGTGAGTATGAAGTGCAGAAAAACTACCGACAAAAATTACTTGAAAAAGGCTATCGAACAGTGCTTATACCTGCTTTTGGCGAAGAATTTGATATTTAATTCATAAATAAATATTTCTTGAAAATTGCAACTTTACTAATTGAAAATGTTTTGCGAAAAATTGAATCATTACAATTATGATTTATTTGTTGATAACTTCATTGCTTGATTCACTTTAATTTAAATATTTTTAGTATCTTTGCGCACGCTTAAAATAATACGACATTCTTTATTCCTTTGAATCAATCACAACTTTGCTTTTATTGAAAATAGTGATTATTTATCCGAATGCACGTGCATTTTAAAACGTAAATATTTAAATGACAAAGAATTATATACCTGAATATATTTTTGAAGCAAGCTGGGAAGTTTGTAATATGGTAGGTGGTATTTATACAGTGCTTTCAACACGCGCTGCCACACTTAAGCAACAAGTAGGTGATAAATTGATATTTATTGGTCCTGATGTTTGGTCTGATAAATCGAATCCTTATTTTAAAGAGGAACCCAAAATTTATTCAGAATGGGTTGCTTACACACAAGAACATTATCATTTAAAAATTAGAGTTGGTCGCTGGAAAATACATGGTGAGCCAATTGCTGTTTTGGTGGATTTTTTGCCACTAATGGCTCGTAAAGACGAAATTTATGGTCATGTGTGGTCAAAATTTGGTGTAAATTCAATAGCTGCTTATGGCGATTACGACGAATCTTCGATGTTTGGATTTGCAACCGGAATGGTTATTGATAGCTATTACCGGTTTTTTAATTTGAGTAAAAAAAACGAAGTAGTTGCACATTTTAATGAATGGATGACCACTTTTGGAGCATTTTATGTGAAAGAAAACCTTTCTCAGGTATCTACATTATTTACTACACATGCCACTTCGATAGGACGCTCAATAGCTGGAAATCATAAACCATTATACGATTATTTAATTGAGTATAGTGGCGATCAAATGGCTAATGAGTTAAATATGGTTTCGAAACATTCAACCGAAAAAATAGCAGCTCAACAAGTGGATTGTTTTACTACTGTTAGTGATATTACCGCTATTGAGTGTGAGCAATTGCTCGAAATTAAACCTCACATTGTTACTCCTAATGGTTTTGAGGACGATTTTGTGCCTAAAGGACGTGCATTTACCACCAAACGTAATGCTGCCCGCAAAACATTGCGTAAAGTAGCCGAAACTCTTTTGGGGTATGATTTAGCTGACAATGCCCTCTTTATTGGTACTGCTGGAAGGTATGAGTATAAAAACAAAGGAATTGATACATTTATTGAATCGTTGAAGTATTTATACGATTTCAAAGATATGACCCGTCAGGTAGTAGCATTTATTATGGTGCCCGCTTGGTCAAAAGGACCTCGATACGATTTGAAACATAGTTTGGAAAACCCTGAATTTAAATTGTATTCGCACAACCGAATATCAACGCACGATTTACATGACTATTATAATGATAATGTAATGGGTGCTTTGCATTGGTTTCATATACATAATCAGATTAATGAACGTGTAAAAGTGATTTTTATTCCATCGTACTTAAACGGTTCTGATGGTATCTTTAATAAAAGTTATTACGATTTGCTTATTGGATTGGATTTGACTGTTTTCCCTTCCTATTATGAACCATGGGGATACACGCCACTCGAAAGTGTTGCTTTTTCAGTGCCAACCATTACAACCGATTTGTCTGGTTTTGGACAATGGGTATCAGCTATTCCTCAAAATATTGATACTGGAGTAGGAGTGGTGCATCGTTCGGATTATAATGGGTATGAAGTAGCCAAGCAAATTTCGAACATGATAAAATTATTTAGCGAAGCTACTGATAAACAAGTTGCTGAAATGCGTAGTAATGCTCTTGAAATATCGCGTAAAGCATTGTGGTCTAATTTTTTAAGCTATTATACTAAGGCGTATCAAATAGCTATCGAAAACAAAAACAAAAGAGTATTGTAATATTTGCAAACGTTTGAAATTTTGTTTAGTACAATTTGAAGTTTTTTTTTCTGTCAGATAGTCATTTTAATTAATTTTGTAACATTAAATAGACAACTGTCAGTTTTATTATATGGTATTAGTATTCAGAATAAAAACAATTTTTTATGAAGATTAAAGTAAACAACGTAAATGAACCAAATTGGAAGGTAATTAATGTAAAATCAAATTTACCTGAAAATTTAAAAAAATTAGAAGAAATAGCTCACAATATTTGGTGGGTGTGGAATAGTGACGCTAAACACATGTTTCGTACAATTTGTCCTGATTCTTGGGTTCGAGCTCATTCTAATCCTGTTTCGTTGCTCAATATACTTAGCTACGAAAAGCTAACTTCACTTGCAAACGACGAATCATTTATTGCTAAATTAGATGCAATTTATGAGAAATTTAAAGTATATATTAATACTGCACCTCGTACCGATCGACCATCAGTAGCTTATTTCAGCATGGAATATGGCTTGACCGAAGTGTTGAAAATATATTCAGGTGGTTTGGGTGTTTTGGCAGGCGACTACTTAAAAGAAGCCAGTGATTGCAATATTAATTTAACCGCTGTAGGTTTTTTATATCGTTATGGCTATTTTACTCAAACGTTATCTGTTGACGGACAACAAGTACCACTTTACGAGGCACAAAATTTCAACAATTTACCTATTAAACAAGTTAAGGATGCTAACGAACAGCCTATTGTAATCGAAGTGCCTTATCCTGATCGTACAGTATATGCCTATTTGTGGAAAGTTTCGGTAGGTAGAATATCATTGTATTTGCTTGATACTGATACCGATATGAATAGCGAATATGATCGTTCCATAACACACCAATTGTATGGTGGCGATTGGGAAAATCGTATGAAACAAGAAATTATGCTTGGTATTGGAGGCATATTGGCATTGAAAAAATTAGGTATCGAAAAACAAGTTTATCACTGTAACGAAGGTCATGCGGCATTAATCAATGTTCAACGTTTGGCTGATTTAACTCAAGATAAGGGACTTACACATGCTCAAGCATTGGAAGTCGTTCGTTCAAGTTCGCTATATACTGTACACACGCCGGTTCCTGCTGGTCACGATAGTTTTACTGAAGATTTATTTGGTAAATATATGAGCGAATATCCTGCAAAATTGCAACTTACGTGGGATGAGTTTATCGATATGGGTCGTGAGCATCCAGGAAAAAAAGATGAGAAATTTAGTATGAGTGCTTTTGCATGTAATACTTGTCAGGAAGTAAATGGTGTTAGTTGGTTACACGGCAAAGTATCGCAGGAAATGTTTAACCCAATTTGGAAGGGTTATTTCCCTGAAGAGTTGCATGTTAACTACGTGACAAATGGTGTACATTTACCAACTTGGACAGCTTCGGAATGGAAAGCTGTATATGAAAAATATTTTTCGAAAGAATTTTATAATGATCAATCAAATCTTTCGATTTGGAAAAAAGTGTACGATATTCCAGATCAAGTAATTTGGGATACGCGTATGCACATGAAAAACCGTTTAATTGATTTTATAAAAGTTCAATTCCGCGAAAGTTGGTTGAAAAATCAAGGTGATCCATCACGCATTGTGAATATTCTGGAAGCAATTAATCCAAATGCATTGATAATTGGTTTTGGTCGTAGGTTTGCAACTTATAAGCGTGCTCATTTGCTGTTCACTGATTTGGAACGCTTGGAACGCATTGTGAATAATCCAAGTTGTCCGGTTCAATTTTTGTTTACAGGTAAAGCACACCCTGCCGATGGTGGAGGTCAAGGCTTAATTAAACGTATTATTGAAATCTCGCGTATGCCACAATTTTTGGGTAAAGTTATTTTTCTCGAAAACTACGATATGCGCTTAGCTAAACGTTTGGTATCGGGTGTTGATATATGGTTAAATACGCCAACTCGTCCGCTCGAAGCATCAGGAACTTCAGGTGAAAAGGCACAAATGAATGGTGTGTTAAACTTCTCAGTACTTGATGGTTGGTGGCTCGAAGGTTATGTAAAAGGAGCAGGTTGGGCTTTGACCGAAAAACGAACTTACGAAAATGAAGAACATCAGGATCAGTTGGATGCTGCAACCATTTACAGTATGCTCGAAAACGAAATTGTTCCATTGTATTTTGCTAAAAATACGAAAGGTTATTCACCTGATTGGATTCAGTATATTAAAAATTCAATTGCACTCATCACACCGCGTTACACAACAAAACGCATGATTGATGATTATATTTCGAAATTCTATACCAAGTTAGCTACACGTTCGGCAGTTTTAAAGGAAAATAATTTCAAAAAAGCGATAGAAATTGCTGCTTGGAAAGAAAAAATTGCAACAGGTTGGGATGCTATAACAGTTGAAAGTGTTGAAATGCCCGAAAAACTAATTCAGAATCCGCAAGTGGCCGAAAATTATCAACTTAGTGTAGTACTTGATACGCATGCTATTAATGATAAAGGAATAGGAGTGGAGTTAGTTGTAACTTATACCGATGATAATAATAAAACTATTTTATCAGACGTAGATGAACTGATGTTAGTTAAATCGGAAGGATCAAAACTATACTTTGCACTTGATTATAAGTTAAATAGAGCTGGGACATATAAATATGCTTACCGTATGTTCCCTAAAAACGAAGACTTACCACATCGTCAGGACTTCTGTTTTGTAAGATGGATTTAATATTGTAGGTAAAATAGATATACTGAAATTCACTCCAATTAATATAAAGTTAGTTGGAGTGTTTTTTTTTAAAACGAAGTTGACTATATTTGTATCCCATAATAAAATAATAAATTCATGAAGCTATTTAATATTGAAAATATACGATTAATTGATGAACTCACAGTTAAGTATGAGCCAATTAGTTCACTTAGTTTAATGGAAAGAGCTGCTACAGCTTTTTATAATAGATTTAGAACGTTATATGGCGATATTAAGCATGTTTATGTTTTATGCGGCCCAGGAAATAATGGTGGAGATGCATTGGCAGTAGCTCGTATGTTGAAGGATGCAAAATGTGATGTTACCGTTTTTCTCTTTGAAAATAAGAAATTATCCGATAATTGTTTAAAAAATAAACAAAGAATTTTAGATGAATATCCTAAAACATTAAAAATTTTCACGGATAGTTTTGTTGAACCATTAGTTTTAAACGAAAATTCAATAATTATTGATGGTTTATTTGGTTCAGGGCTTACACGTCCCATTTCGGGAATATATTCACATGCTGTGCAATGGATTAATAATTGTTCTTGTGAAGTAGTTTCAATCGATATTCCTTCAGGATTGTTTGGTGATTTAGAAATGCTTGAAGATCAACTAATTGTTAAAGCGAATTTAACCTTGACTTTTCATTTTCCCAAGTTATCGTTTTTTATGCCTGAATCGGCATGCTATTTAGGTCAATGGGAATTGTTGGATATCGGTTTAAATCAAAAAGCCATTGAAACTACAACTACCGATTTTGAACTTATCGAAAAATCAAGTATTAGTGAAATCTATAAAAAACGATCAAAGTTTTCGCACAAAGGAACTTATGGTCATGCACTTATAATTGCTGGTAGTAAAGGTATGGCAGGTGCTTCTGTATTGGCATCAAAAGCAGCTTTACGAAGTGGTGCTGGACTTGTTAGTTTGCATGGCCCTGAATGTAACAGAGTTATAGCTCAAACAATTGTTCCTGAATTGATTTTTAGTTCAGATAAACAAATCGATAATGTGAGTATGTTTCCCGATTTGAAAAATTACAACACAATAGGAATTGGATGTGGTATTGGAACATTACCTGATACTTGTAATATGATTGAGAAACTATTTACCGAAATGTTTTCGCCTTGTGTAATTGATGCTGATGCCTTGAATGTTATTTCAAGAAGTAAACATTTTATGGACTTAATACCCGAAAAAAGTATACTTACTCCTCATCCAAAGGAGTTTGATAGGTTGTTTGGGAGTCAAAATTCAAGCTTTAGTCGGTTGAATAAAGCACGCGAAATGGCAAAACGTTACCATATAATTATAGTTTTAAAAGGTGCTTATACAACCATAATCACTAACGAAGCTAAAGTGTATTTTAACACTACAGGCAATACAGGGTTGGCTACCGCAGGTACGGGTGATGTGTTGACAGGTATTTTAACTTCGTTGCTTGCACAAGGTTATTCGCCTGAAAATGCAGCGTGTATGGCTGTTTTTTTGCATGGTAAAGCAGCCGAATTTGCCACTGAAAATCAATCAGAAGAATCAATAATTGCGGGTGATATTATCGAAAATCTTGGTAAAGCATTTTATTATTTGACTAAGTAAATTATTTTAATGCATTTTTAAGTAAAATAACCCACAAAAATGATGGTTTTTTGCTTGTATTTTAATACTTTTGTGCGCCCTAACATTCGGGATTATAAAATAGAGTAAAAACACAAATTTAGTTATGGGAAGAGCGTTCGAATATCGTAAAGCAACAAAAATGAAACGTTGGGGGAATATGGCCCGCGTTTTTACAAAATTAGGTAAACAAATAACTATAGCCGTTCGCGAAAGTGGACCTGAGCCTGATACAAATCCTCGATTAAGAGTCTTGATTCAACAGTCGAAAAAGGAAAACATGCCTAAAGAAAATGTTGAAAGAGCCATTAAAAAAGCAAGTTCGAAAGATGAGGCAGATTACAAAGAAATGGTGTACGAAGGTTATGGACCCAATGGAATTGCAATTGTAATTGAAACAGCTACCGATAATCCAACTCGTACAGTAGCAAATGTGCGCAGCTATCTTACCCGTCATGGCGGTTCACTTGGCACTAGTGGATGTTTACAATTTCTATTCGACCACAAGTGTGTTTTCAAAATTGCTCCCAGGGATGGTGTTTCGTTGGAAGATCTTGAACTTGAATTGATTGACTTTGGAGTAGACGAATTGGTAGAAGATGATGATGCAATAATTTTGTACGGTGAGTTTCAATCTTATTCTTCTATTCAAAAATATTTAGAAGAAAATGGTTTTGAAATTTTCAGTGCTGAATTTGAACGAATTCCTAACGACATGAAAGAATTAAACGAAGAGCAAAAAGCCCAGGTTATTAAGCTCTTGGACAAGATTGAGGATGACGAAGATGTTCAAAATGTTTTTCACAACATGATAGAATAAAAAAAACGAGGCTTATGCCTCGTTTTTTTTATATATGACTTACACAAAATTTATTCAAACATATTGCGTACGCGCGAAAAGAAATCGCGTGAAGCCGATTTACTAGGTTTTACATTTTCCGATTGACCTAGCTTTTCAATGGTATTTTTTTCATCTTTACTTAAATTTTCGGGAATATAAACTCCGATATTGATTAGTAAATCACCAGTACCATATCTATTTACACTTGGTAGACCTTTTCCACGTAATCGTAAAACTTTTCCAGGTTGTGTGCCAGCAATAATAGTCACTTTTACTTTTCCATCAACAGTTGGTACTTCAACTGAGCCACCTAAAATAGCAGTTGGCAAAGTGAGTAACAAATTGTATATCAAATCATTTTCGTCTCTAATTAATTCTGGATGTGCTTCTTCTTCAACCAAAACAAGTAAATCGCCATTTACACCACCTCTACGAGCTGCATTTCCTTTTCCACTCATCGACAATTGCATGCCTTCCATTACACCGGCAGGAATGTTGATGGTGATTACTTCATCTTCGCGAACAATACCTTCGCCATTACAATGTGAACATTTGTCGCGAATAATTTTTCCTTCACCATTACATGTTGGACATTCCGATTGCGTTTGCATTTGTCCTAAAATGGTTTGCTGTACACGTGTTACGCGTCCTGAACCATTACAGGTATGGCAATTGCTCGATTGTGATCCGTGTGCAGCACCAGAACCATTACAGTGCGAACAAATAACTTGTTTTTTTACTTTTATCTTCTTCTCAACACCTGTTGCAATTTCGGCTAGCGTAAGTTTAACTTTAACACGTAAATCGGAACCTCTGCGTACACGTTGACCACCACGTTGTCCTCCACCAAAACCACTAAAACCACCTCCCCCAAAATGACCACCAAATATATCGCCAAAATGTGAGAATATATCATCCATATTCATTCCGCCACCACCGTAGCCACCATTTCCTGCTCCACCTAAACCAGCATGCCCAAATTGGTCGTAACGCTGACGTTTTTGATCATCGCTTAATACTTCATAAGCTTCGGCAGCTTCCTTAAATTTTTCTTCCGATACTTTATCGCCTGGGTTTTTATCTGGATGAAATTCAATTGCCTTTTTGCGATATGCTTTTTTTATTTCGTCAGCCGTTGCCGATTTTGAAACGCCTAATATTTCGTAAAAATCTCTTTTGGACATGTTATTTTAATGTGAATTCTATGATTAAAACCAAATTATTTTTGTTAATATTTTATATTTTTCAGGCACAATCTGCCCAAGGGTTTAAATAATTTTCTCTGTACGGTATTTTGTTTGTAACGACAGCAAAAATA
>Ga0247840_10004098_pt1 | contig 23550 bp, 23 predicted proteins | sample LaCruzMarch2015__FD_192404 | JGI IMG/M metagenome (GOLD analysis project Ga0247840, IMG submission 192404) | Freshwater microbial communities from meromictic Lake La Cruz, Castile-La Mancha, Spain - LaCruzMarch2015_17m | ecosystem: Environmental > Aquatic > Freshwater > Lake | place: Spain... | reverse complement strand
CTCTTCCGCATGTTGTCTGCCATCTTTCTCCTCCTTCTCGCTTTTGGCAGCTTAACATGCACCTTATCAACCTGTCCAGTTTTCGGGGAGCATTATACATTCGCATTTTCTGGTTGTGCAACAATCATCAAAGGAAGTGGTCCCGAAGGCATAAATTTTAAAAGCGAACCTGTTGATGCAAAACTGACTGTTATTAATTTAAGAAATGGAAATGTCATGGCAAATGCAAAAACTCCACAGGTGGTTTTGCTGCCGAAAGATGCCGGATACTTTAAATACGCAAAATATACTGCGACTTTCGAGAAGGAAGGGTATGAGAAAAAAGAGGTGAATTTAGAAAGTAATGCCAGCGGTTGGTATATTGGGGGAAATCTAATTTTTGGTGGACTGATAGGTTGGCTGATTGTTGATCCAGCGTCAGGAGCTATGTGGACTTTTGATCCTGAAATAGTGTCTGTTATCTTGACTCCCAAGGGCGGTGATCCTATTTCTTTTAACTCCAATGAATTTAAACCACCCTTATCAGTGGAAAAACTATGTGCTGCGATCAATGCTGATAAGCTTGAAATTAAGTTCAGAGAACCGGATAACTCCATTGCCAGATTAAATGAACTTTTAGAAGTCCCAGACTTATACGAAAAACTCTATTACAAAGGTAAAATACCAAAGCAGGGAAGCGAAGCTTTATTACCTCTTGACGTGAATGCGTTAAAAACTCAGACAGGAGATTATAGGAATGATCAAACTAAATTTACTGGCTTAAATTTTGATCAACAGACCAAAATAACAAAACTGAACAGAAAGTTATTGGAAACGGCATATCCAAATGAAACGCCCAAAAAATGACATTGAATGAGAACCTACTCGAAAATAGATTTGCCGCATCAGGAATACACAAATAAAGAGGATTTAGAATGAAGCATATTATTAGGCATTTCATGCTTATGGCATCTTTTGTCGCACTTGTAGGCTGCGCGACACCTGCTCGAATGGGTAATATGACAATCAGCCCCACGGATATGGCAAAATACAATGGTGATACGCCTCTTTTTGAAAGCATTTTTGTGAAAAGTGTTCATGGAGGAGAAGATACAAACCCGCTTTGGACCTCACAGATTGGGAACAACGAATTTCGTGGTGCTCTTGAAAATTCTCTTCTTGCAGCAAGACTTCTTGAGCGTGTCAAGGGCACAGGGAGATATTCATTGGAAGTTAAACTCATGAGCATTGATCAGCCCGTATTTGGAGCAAGTTTTACGGTGACAACAAACATAAGGTACATTTTGAGAGAGGTAAAATCTGACAAAGTAATATTCGAAGAAAACTTATTAGCCCCTTACACGGCCACGATGTCAGATGCTCTTTATGGGGTTAAACGATTAAGGCTTGCTAATGAGGGATCAGCACGCGAAAATATTAACCGCTTAATTTCAAGGTTGTATCAGTTGAATATTCAAGCAGGAGAAATAATAATCAAGAAATAATAATTGTTGTCGTAACTGGATGATATCCAATAAAGGTTGTTAGCGCCTGTAAAAAAACCTGACTGGGATGCACTGGCGCACTAAAGGTTATCAGTGCGAATAATAAAAGAGGCTCCAAGCCCACCGACGTTATGATGATCTCCACAGGTTTGCCGGAGCTCCGGCATTATCTATATAGTTGAAATAATTATACTAACAACCGATCATGTTCCCGTTTTTGGGTTCGAAAAGCTGAATATGGAAGCCTTCAGCTTTTCTCTATTGACAGGACGAGCCTAAATACATATACTTAACAAAAAAGTTAAGGATGTGTATTTGACCGTCGACAGAGAATGGCAAAATCTCAAAGATTATCCTTTTTTTACCGTTGCGGATGTCGCCGCCGGACGGGGCATTGCCCTGCCCTCCGCTCATGTTTTATGTAATCGGTATGTAGAAAAAGGTTATTTTACCCGTTTGAAAAAAAATTTCTACGTCCTGACTCGTAACTGGGAGCGTTATGGCGGGGAAGACTTTTTTCGGATCAGCAATTTTCTCCATGTCCCGTCTTATATTTCATGCCTCTCGGCCCTTTCCTTTTACGGGATTTCCACGCAGGTCCAGCAGGACTGGTATGAAGGCGTTACCCGGCGCCGCTCGCCGGTACGGGAAGTCCAAGGAGTGCGATTCCGATATTGCCAGATTAAAGATCAGTATTATTGCGGATTTGTCAGGAGGGAAGGGTATTTTATCGCCTCCCCCGAAAAAGCCTTTCTCGATGCGGCGTATCTGCATTTCCTGGGACGATATCCACTGGATTGGGATTCCCTTGATCTGGCGCGTTTGGATAAGGAAATGCTCGTGCAGCAAATGGAGCCCTTTTCTCCCTATCTAAAGGAGCGGATTAAAACGATATGCAAGATCTGATTGCTCAGGAATGTTTTGAAATGGAAGTGCTGGACAGGCTAAACAGCGGACGTTTCCTGCACAGGCTGATCTTTGGCGGCGGCACGATGCTGCGGCTTTGTCACGGGTTGGATCGTTTTTCTGTTGATCTCGATTTCTGGTTGGCGCGCCCGGAGGATGCCTCGAAAATATTTAAGGAGATGAGCGATTATCTTAACCGTTTTTACGATCTCAAAGACACCGCTGACAAATATTATACCCTCCTGTTTGAGCTGAGTTCGCCAACATATCCCCGCCGTCTCAAAATAGAAATCCGCAAAGATGTCCAATCGCCTCTTTCTGAGCAGGCCATTGCCTTCAGCCCCCACTCCTTTCGACAGGTGCTCCTACGTACGGTTTCGCTGCCGGCGATGATGTCCTCAAAAATCGCTGCCTTTATGGATAGAAAAGAGATCCGTGACGTCTATGACATGGAATTTTTAGTAAAAAAAGGCATCACGCCTTTTGCTGATCCCGATGTCTTGAAAGAGGTCCGACGCAGGATCGACTTGCTGACCAAGCAGGATTACACGTCAAAGTTGGGGTCGCTGCTGGCGGCGGAAAAGCGGAGTTATTATGTGGAGAAAAATTTCACCATCCTCAAGGCAGCCATCGACAGGCTTGAGGAGGCCACAGCCAGGTAACAGTTTGGGGCCGGCGGCACTGATCTGTATATGTTCAGGCTGTAGCGGCGATGGCTCTGTTGAGGCGGTGTTGCAGGGATGACTTGCCGAGAACGGCAAAGCATCGGTCCAATTCCGGCCCTTTGGTCCGGCCGGTGATAGCCGCGCGGAGGGGCATGAAGAGTTTCTTCCCCCGCAAGCCTGTTTTCTCGGACAGCAGGGGCATCAGGGTTCCATAAAGCTGGTCGTCTTCCGTGGAAACAGCGTTAGGATCATCAAGGAGCCCAAGGAGGCCGACTATAACCTTCTTTGCGTCTGCGGTAGCAAGGAGCTGCAATGCTTCAGCGGAAAGTTCATAGGCATTATCGTCAAAAATGCGCAGATAATAGCCGATTTCAGTCAGATTGGTCAGATTGTCCCGGATTGCCTCGATAATCTTATGGAGACGGACCTCAGCAAGATGATCATAGCCGGCTGCGCTGATAAACGGTTGCATGTGTCCGGCAAGGGTCGCCGGAGATTCCTTCCTGATGTACAGGCTGTTTAGCCAGAGCAGTTTGTCTTCATCAAAGATGGCGCCGCTTTTACCTGCCCGGTCAAGGGAAAATGCGTCGATCATCTCCCCGGTTGTGAAGACTTCCTTTCCTTCTCCAAAGGAGGCCCCCAGCAGGGCCAGATAATTGAGCAACACCTCCGGAAGGATTCCTCGCTCGCGAAACTCCCGGACGGCGGTGGCCCCATGCCGCTTGCTTAGCTTTGCCCGATCCTGCCCCAGGATCAGGGCATGGTGAGCAAACCGGGGAGGTTCAAAACCGAGGGCCCGGTAGAGAAGCAATTGGAGGGCGGTGTTGGAAAGATGGTCTTCCCCGCGGATAACGTGGGTGATTTCCATTAGATGATCATCGATGACGACGGCAAAATTATAGGCCGGGATGCCATTGGAGCGGACGATAATGAAATCACCCAGAGCGCTGCCCTCAAAGCGCATCTCTCCCCGGATCAGGTCGGAAAAGGTGATCGCCCCTGGGGGTACATGGAAACGATAGGCCGCCGGCCTGCCCTCTGCCGCCAATCTGCTGCGGGTCTCGGCAGTCAGATGCCGGCATTTCCCCATATAGCGGGGCATCATCTTTCGGGACACGAGGCTCAGTCTTTCCGCCTCCAACTCCTCGTCCGTGCAGTAGCAGGGATAGACAAATTCAGCGGCGATCAGCCTTTTCAGGTGGGTCCGATATATTGATGATCTTTCACTTTGATGGTAGGGGCCGTAAGATCCTCCCTTCCCCGATCCTTCATCCCAGTCGATGCCAAGCCAGGCCAGATCTTGCAGTAGATTTGTCTCGAAGACCTTGGACGTCCTGATCTGATCCGTGTCTTCTATGCGCAGGATAAAATTGCCATGATAATGCTTGGCAAAAAGCCAGTTAAACAGGGCGGTACGAGCGTTGCCGACATGCAGTTCCCCCGTCGGGGAGGGTGCGAAGCGGACGCGGGGAGGCTTATTAGTCATATTGTTGAATCCATTCCTTGATTGCTATATGGTTTCGACCAGGGCAACGGCCATGGCGGCGATACCCTCTCCTCGCCCCACGAATCCCATCCCCTCATTGGTTTTGGCCTTGACGCTGACCCTTTCCGGAAGCAGCGCAAGCGCTTCGGCAATGTTGTTAATCATTTCCGATGCATATGGCAGCAGCTTCGGTTCTTCCAGAATCACCGTGGCGTCTATGTTAACAACCAGGTATCCTTTGCCGGCAGCGATCTCCCTTACCCGATTCAATAACAGGATGCTTGATATGTCCTTAAAAGCGGGATCGTTATCCGGGAAATGGGCGCCTATGTCGCCTGCCCCGATTGCCCCAAGAATGGCATCGCAAATGGCATGGATCAGGGCGTCGGCGTCGGAATGCCCCAAAAGGCCCTTTTGATAAGGGATATTGACACCGCCAAGGACAAGACGGCGATCTCCGGACCATCTGTGACTGTCATATCCAATACCGACTCTTGCTTGCTTTTCCACTTCTTAACCCCATCCCCACCCTGACCCTCCCCGTGAAGGGGAGGGGACTAAACTGTAAAAAAGTCCCTATTGCCCACTTTAGCTCCCCCCTTGAAGGGGAGCGGGAAAATTGCTTTTTTCGAGGCCGTCAAAGCTTCTTTGTTGCGAGCCGATACTCTGCCCAGGCGAGGTCCTCTGTCGTAGTGATCTTTATGTTGTCAGGAAACCCTTCGATCATTCTCACGGGTATCCCCATCCTTTCCACCAGCATGGCGTCATCGGTGCCGTAAAAGTTGTCTTCCTGCGCTTTCTGATGGGCAGCCACGATCGTCGCCCGCCGAAAGGCCTGGGGCGTCTGGGCCATCCAGATCTGTTCCCGATCAAGGGTTTCGATCACCTTTCCTTCCCCGTCACAATGCTTGACCGTGTCCCTTGACCGGACGCCGACAGCTACGGCCCCTTCCCGCACCGCTCCATTGACCGCTTTTTCGATCAAGGCGGCTGATACAAAAGGCCGGGCCGCATCGTGAATAAGGACGATCTCACAATCTGCCGGCAGTACGGCGAGTCCATTCCGGACGGAATCCTGCCTTTCCCTGCCGCCGGCAACGACCCGACGGATCTTGGTCATGGCAAAGGCATCGACAATATCAATTTGAATCATGGGCACATCGTTTACGGGAACTACGAGGACAATTTCCCCAATGACCGGGGACTCCTGGAAGATACGAAGGGTGTGAACAAGTAAAGGGATTCCCTTAAGGAGGAGATATTGCTTTGCCTCGCGGCTCTGCATGCGTCTGCCGGATCCGCCGGCGGGGATTATGGCCGTAATCTTCATTTTCGCCGTTGTCATGGTAACAAAAAAAGAGCCCGGATGCTTTTTCTCATCCGGGCTCTGGAAAGTATTTAGGATTTGGATGACAAGGCAAAGGGTTTCTTGTCGACGGCCAGGGCTTTCATCTCGGAAAAAATCATCCGGCCCGCCGTAGTCTGAAGAACACTGGTAACCAGTACATCCACCACGGAACCCTGATATTTCTGCGCGTGGTCAACGATGATCATCGTGCCGTCATCCAGATAGGCCACCCCTTGCCCAGGCTCCTTGCCTTCTTTGATAATCTTGACCGTCATGGTCTCACCGGGCAGGACCACCGGCTTCAGGGCATTGGCAAGTTCGTTTACATTGAGGATCTTTATACCCTGTAATTCTGCCACCTTATTAAGGTTAAAATCATTGGTGAGGATCTTGGCATTGGTCTTTCTGGCTAACGCCACGAGCTTCGCGTCCACCCCCTTGATCTTGGGGAAGTCCTGTTCTCCTACTTCGACCGTGATACCCGCCATTTTCTGCATCCGGTTCAAGATATCGAGCCCGCGCCTGCCCCGGGAACGTTTCAGCGAATCAGAGGAATCGGCGATGTACTGCAACTCGTCAAGGACAAATCTGGGAACCATGAGCGTCCCTTCGATAAAACCCGTATCACAGACGTCGGCAATCCGGCCGTCGATAATGACACTGGTGTCGAGAACTCTGGCTTCGTCAGGCTCTTTGGCTTGTCCAAAACCGAATATATTAAATTCCTCTATTTTTTTCGATCCGAGAACCAATCCGAGGTATCCCATGCTTCCCGTCAGGAGGGCGTATATCCAGGGAACGACTTCCTGATTTTGCTTGATATTACTTACAAAATTTAGACCATAGGCAAGAAGAAAAGCTATGATAAGACCAACTATCATGCCCACAACTCCCCCAAGGATAATCCTCAGGGAAACCTTTCTAATATCCTGTTCCACCTTGATGACGAAGAAGGCGATCGATAACCCGATAATGAATCCCACGGGCCACGCCCACCACTGGCTGGGGGGATAAGATAGGTAGGCGATGAAGAAACCGCTGATAGAACAGGCAGCAATAAGAATCAATCTAATAATCATTTTTTTCACCTCCTTTCTTTTTTTGATTTCTATGATATTATTTTTTGGAAAGCTGGAACCCCCTTCAATATTCGTTCTTTGCTTTCCTTAGTAAATACTCTAAGCTTGCTGATTCAGCTCACTGAATCGTGAAGATCGTTCTCAGATCCTCTTCAATTTTGGTTTCGTCGGATTTCGTTGCCACGGAAATTTCCTTGACCAGCAGGTTCTTTGCCGTATCCATCATTTTGCGCTCTCCAAAGGACAGATTCTTGTCATTCTTCAAGATCAGCAGATCCCGGAGTACCCTGGCTATCTCATAAACAGACCCGGTCTTGATTTTTTCAAGATATTCCCGGTAACGCTTATTCCAAGTCTGCTTGTCGATCGTAACGTCTTTATTCTTAAGGATATCATATACTTTAGAAATCTCTTTTTCAGAGATGACTTCGCGAAGGCCCACAGACTTCGCGCTTTTTGTGGGAATCATGATCTTCATGCCGTTTCCCATGATCTTCAGAATGTAAAATGCCTGCTTGGTCCCCATTATTTCACGGTTCTCAATGTCCTCAATGACCCCGACGCCCTGGGCGGGATAAACTGCCATATCGCCTATCTTAAACATCTTACACACCACCTAATATATTTTGAATTTGGCATGTTAACATAACTTTTCGCCATAGTCAATAAATCATATATAGTTATTCATCAAACGTTTCAGATCTTCATCAAATCTTTCGGAACCATTTTCAACGTACTCATTAATGAGGGTTTTCAGCTGCCGATACGTAGCGCCGTCGTCCAGATCAGACAATCGCCGGTAGATTCCCTGTCGCCTCCCCAATCGAAAGATCATTCTATCCTCCTGAGGAAGGGAAAAGTACCGATCGATGACAGATAGAAGCCTTTCCTTTTCCTCGGGCAGCTTCCCCTCCAGCTCTTCAAGCAGATTAAGAATGTGGTCGCTGACAAGGGTTGTTTGTATCCCCTCGAGATGTTCGATAAAGAGGCGGATCTCTTTTACCGTATGTTCATCTTCCGCAGGGGTGAACTCCCCGTTTTGCATCAGTTCATAAAGCCCCGTTCCTTTTACGACTTGCAGCGAGCGCAGCCGGACGTAGTCGGGATTGATGGCATTGATGACCTCGGCCGTGGCGACGGCATGCTCTTTGGACCAACGATCGCCCCCTAAGCCGGGGATAACATAGGCGCAAAGAGAAATGCCTGAGGCAACAATCCGTTTACCTCCCTCGATATGATCGGCTGCCGTGGCGCCCTTGCTAATGAATTCCAGCAGCGGGTCATAACCGCTCTCCAAACCGATGTGGATCCTCGACAAACCTGCGTCATGGAGCCTTTTTAATTCCTCCACGGTTTTCCTGGCCGCTGTTTTCGATCGGCAATAGGAGGTAATCCTCTGCACAAATGGGAACTGGTTCTTGAGAAATGAAAGGATCTCAACCAGGTCGTCCGTTTTCAGGATCAGGGAATTGGCGTCCTGAAGAAAAATGGATTCCCCTCCCCAATACAACCAGGCACAGACAGATCTGTAGCTGTCGTTGTAGCCACTACCACCGTTATAAATAAGGCGGACAAGAGAATCCGTCACCTCTCCGGCGCCACCGCCTTTCCAGGACAAGGCCTTTATGTCATCGGCAATGGCCTTGGCCTGCCGGATATCCTCTTTGATTTCCTCAACGGAGCGGAGTTCAAACTTTTTTTTCTGGTAGGTCCGGCAAAAGGCGCATTTATTCCATGGGCAGTTACGGGTTGCCCGAATCAGCAGGCTTTTAGCTTCACTTGGCGGCCGGATGGGGCCCTGTTCAAAAGATGATCCCATAAAAATCTATGATTCCTTATTTTTTATCCACGTAATGTAATCATTCATACCCTGATATTCAAGGAAGAAATAAAAGGGGATTTTTTGCCTTGTTGTTCTGTCGGATTTCAAAATCGATATATCCTTCTCCCTTTTTTTCAGATTTTCCCGCCAGACCGATGACTTCACTTTTTTTTACCCTGCTGTCCGCTTTAACCGACCTGTTTCCCAAATTGGTATAAACCGTTGCAAATTGTTGGTCATGCTTGATGATGATTGTCTCCCCAAAGTCCCGCAGGGGGGCCGAAAAGATTACTGTTCCCGTGGCCGCAGCGACAACGGGAGCATGGTCCCGCGCCGTGATGCGGATATGATTATTTACCATGCCATTGGGTTGACGTCCGAAATTGGTGGTCACTCGGCCTCGCACCGGCCACGCGAACGATCCCTTCACAGCAGACTCAACACCGTCCGGCAATTGTTGCGGAGGCGTTGGCAGTGATGATAGCGGTGGCGATTGTTGCGTTTGTGTCGGCGGGACGTCTTTTGGCTTCTCTTTTTCCGTCCCCCCCTTTCTGTCCTGGATCGGCTTCTTTCCCTCCGGGCTTACGGCGGCGGTGACTTTTTTACCCTGATCTCTCGGCTTGAGATCCTGTTGTCGGCTTGGGAGGGGAGCCTTTTTCCCTGTCTCCGTCTTTTTTGGAGCACCTTGAGTCTGGGGATTTTTTATTTCTGGTTTTGGCGACTTTTTAATATCCACAACCTGAACGGCGTCAGGAATGAAGACAATACTGTTTTCTTCCAGACGCCCCGGGCTTTTAATACGATTGATCTCGGCAAGTTTCCGGGGGTCAGTGTTATAGGCGCGGGCGATATCCGATATGGTTTCACCTTTTTTTACGCTGTGATACACTCCTTTAGTTTTGTAAGTATTTGTCTGCTGGCTGGCACAGGCAAGGAGGAAAAGACACACGACGGCTAAAAACAGAATTCTGTGTCTCATATAAAAAAAGAGAACAATATCTTATTAAACAACGAGAAAGGTTTCGGTTCAGGCATTCCAGCCATGATCACCTATAAGATCGACAAAGCGGCATCCACACATAGCCTCGGTCTTTATTTCTTTAATGTCTTCGGACAGGCGCGTAACCCTTAACAGTTCCTGGCTGACACGACTGCCGGTGGGAATGACCATCCGGCCGCCGATGGCAAGTTGTTCAAGGAGGATCCCCGGAATCTTCGGCGCTCCGGCGGTAACGATAATCCCGTCGAAAGGCGACTCCTCCCGCCAGCCATAGGTACCATCGCCTACCCGGATAGCCACATTAAAATAATTCAGGAAATCCAGATTTTTTCTTGCCCCCGCCGCCAGCGAGGCTATCCTTTCGATAGAAAAGACCTGTTCAGCCAGCTCCGCTAAAATGGCGCTCTGATAGCCGCAGCCAGTGCCGATTTCCAGCACCTTCTCCTTGCCCGTCAGGCTCAGAGCCGCCGTCATGAGGGCAACGATGTAGGGCTGAGAGATCGTCTGGCGATCGCCGATGGGAAGGGGATTGTCGTTATAGGCCTGATCGACGAGACCATTATCAACGAAAAGGTGTCGCGGGATCTTTTCCATGACCCTGAGCACGCGCTCGTCGGTAACTCCCCGGGCCCGGATCTGGGCATCCACCATTTTCATTCTTTGCTTCAAGAAGCGATCCATTTTTCCTTATCCCCCGGGGAGCTGTTTTTTCTTCGGAGGAATAAGGTAGAATTCCTCCACGCGGTGAAGACTTCTCAAGCCCATAGCCTCCCGGGTAACGATCAGATAATAATACCGCAACTGGGCATGATCCCAGAGGCGATTGTATTGAAGAATCATCTTGTTGATGTCCTTGAGGGCCTTTTCTTTCGCCTTTTTGAGCTCATTATGGCTGGGATCCCCGCACAACCGGTCATCCAGACTTCTTATATGTTGATGATTTTCCTCAATAACCTGCGCCATATGCTGAAGTTTGACAATGGCCTTTGCTACGCTTTCTCCGGTCCGTCCCAAGACGACGGCCCTTTCCTTGAGGAATTCCTCCTTAAGGATTTCATCGATTGTTTTTTCCTTCATATTTGGAGCTGATATTTCCCAAGTCTTAATTCACGCAAGAGATTCTACCACTTAACCGGAATATTATCAATGCAAAAGCGCCACTCGGGAGACACATTCTGGAGATTCCTTGACCATCTGATGAAAAGCTGTTATAAATACCCTCGCTACGAGAATGTGGATGGAAAGTGTGGGGCCGGGCTTTCCCCATGTAATTCCCGAAGTCTTTTATCAGGAAGCCGGTTCTGAAAGGAGATATCCCGATGGCTCAAACTTACGAAAAAGGCACGCTGTACCAGATCTCCATCATTGATTTCAAACCCGACCCCGACCAGCCCCGGAAGGTCATCGACCTTGACGCCCTCGCCGAGCTGGCGGCCTCCATCGAGAAGTACGGCATTCTCCAGCCCCTCCTCTTCCGGGTCGCCGTCGACAACCCCTACCTCCTTATCGTCTCCGGCGAACGCCGCTACCTGGCTGCCAAGCAGGTCGGCGTCCTTATTCTTCCCGCCATCTACGTCGAGGGGAACTACGCCGAGATCTCCCTCGTCGAGAATTTGCAACGGCAAGATCTCACCAACATCGAGGAAGCGGAGGCCATCCAGCGCCTCATGAAGGATCAGAACTACACCCAGGAGCAACTGGCGGACATCCTCGCCAAATCGCGAACCAACGTCGGCGACTCTCTCTCCCTGATGCGCCTCCCCCTGGAGATCCGCGATGACTGCCGGAGCGACCGCAAGATCCCCAAGACCCGCCTCCTCGAAATCTCCCGGAAGACCCAGCAACGGGCCATGAACACCGCCTACGCCAAGCTCAAGGAAGAGATGGCCAAGGAACTGGCCGGGGAAGGGCAGAAAAGGGCGCGCCTCTCTCCCGCGATCTCCCTGTGCCAAACGCTGGACAAGAGCCGGGAAAAACTGGCGAATACCAACATCGCCGACTGGTCAAACGAAGACCTCCAGGCCGCAACCGCCTCCGTAACCGCCCTTAGGGACGCCGCGGATACCTTCCTCAATTCGCCCGGTGAAGGCGGCTCAGATACAGGCGGCGACGGCGAAACGCCCCCCAGCAGGGAGCTGTCATAGATGCCCAAAAATTCGCGAAATGATTATTGCGCTCTTGAACCGCTCACCATTTACCATTTACAGCGCTTATGACCAGCGGTCATTTCCTGACTTCCCAAATTTTTGATGCACATATAAATAAATTAATGATATCTTGTAGTTACGATATGCCCGATTCGGGCATTCCTGGAAAACGAGCCTTTGACAATGATAAAGGACGAAGTAAAACAGTACGAAGGTGAGGCGTTATGAAGAAAGAATATGATTTTTCAAAGGGAGAAAGAGGTAAATTTTACAGACCAGATATTCAATTGAATTTGCCTGTTTATCTTGAACCTGATGTCAGAAAGTATTTCCCCGATTCCAGTGCAGTCAACGAAGCCCTTCGATGTCTGTTGCCGTTAGTGGGAAAGAAGAAAATCAAGCCCTCGACAAAACATGTATAACGTTTGTCAATGATAACGGGTTGAAAGGCGCAATTTTCAGGGGGGGAATTTTCGGGAGAGCGGAGGTGTGACTACTTCCTGAATTCAGTATTCCGCATTTTTCAAAGGGATGAACGCTTTCGAACGGTATTCATTAATGCCGATTTTCTCTACATTGGACAAATTTCCGAGGATATACCAACTTGGCTGAAGCGGCATATTACCATGAAATACCAAGTGTCAAAAGTTCATTATACTCGATATTTAAGCAATTATTTCTTTGCATTCTTTTCAGTAAAGAGTCATATTGCCTTCGAAAATCGGGAAAAACCAAGTTGGTATATTAAACGTTGGATGGACGCCGCGTTTGCGGCGCTAAACTTAAGAATAAATAATATGGTACTATAGTTCGTGCGCAAGAATGCACACCATCCTATGCACAAAATGTTAAGGGGTAATAAAAAATATGGCTAAAAAGAATCAATCAAAAAGATTAAAGGATCAGCATAAAGAGTCCAAAGGTGTAATTGGTATATTTGGGGATGAAGCGAAGTCACACGATGTAACAGTTGGAAAAATATCACAATATGTTATTGAAAAACTTAAAGAGAATTACCCCCAATTATCTTTTCAGTACAAAACAAGTATAAAAAAGGAGGAAATAAACGAAGCATTAAAGAAAGTTGACCCAGAATTAGGACAGACCCTATTTGTATCAAATTCAAGTATTATGCCTGATGGTGGAATAATAGAAGTAAAAGACGATAACGGTAATTGGAGAATCGTTTTAGTATCAGAAGCTAAACATCAAGGAAAAGACATTGAGAATATTAAAAATGGTGAACTTGTAGGGAAGGATAACAATCAAGACTTAATGGCTGCAGGTAATGCAATAGAAAGATCGCATAAAAACATATCTGAAATCGCAAATTTGATGTTAGCTGAATCTCATTTTCCTTATGTCTTATTTCTTGAAGGCTCCAATTTTTTAACAGAAACTATTTCAATTAAAAGGCCCGATGGAAGAGTTGTAACTTTGGAATACAATTCTGGAATGTTAAACAGAATAGATAGGTTAACCTCTGCAAATTATGGAATGCCAATTAATGCAAATTTGTGTAAAAATAAGTTTGTCAAACATAAAGATAAAACAATAATGCTTCAAGCAACTTCTATATACACACAAGGGAATGGTGAAAAATGGGATATCGAAAAAATGTTTAACATTATGTTTGAAATTTCCGAAACCTCTCTTCAAGTATTGGGTAGTGAAATATTTAAACAGATAACCAAAAGTAAATAAATGACAGATATATTAAATCAATAAGGGTTTAAAATGGCGAGAAAAGCAACGAATGAATTATTACAAAATGCAAAAAAATCAAAAAGTGACGAGTTTTATACGCAACTTTCAGATATAGAAAGTGAATTGCAAAATTATAAAAGTCATTTTAAAAACAAAGTAGTTTATTGCAATTGTGATGACCCACGAGTTAGCAACTTTTTTAATTATTTTGCCTCAAACTTCAAAGAATTAGGTCTAAAAAAATTAATAACAGCTTGTTATCGAGATCGCGTGAGTGATTTATTTAATACTGAAGAAGATGAAAAAGGTTTTTTCTTTGAATATACAGGCACAGAGTGCGAAAAAAACAAACCTAGTTCAACTGACATTATTTACTTTAATGGGGATGGGGATTTTCGCAGTCCTGAAAGTATTGAATTATTAAAGATGTCCGATATAGTTGTTACTAATCCCCCATTTTCTTTATTCAGAGAATATGTAGCACAATTAGTTAAATACGATAAAAAGTTTTTGATAATTGGCAATGTTAATGCAATAACCTATAAAGAAATTTTCAAACTAATTAAAGAGAACAAAGCATGGTTAGGAATAAATCTTGGTAGAGGTGTTTCCGGTTTCATTGTTCCCGTACACTATGAACTTTATGGAACAGAGGCTCGTGTTGATAATTCTGGAAATAGAATAATTTCTCCAAATAATTGTTTATGGTTAACAAACTTAGACACGTCAAAACGACACGAAGATATAGTCCTTACAAAAAAATATTTTGGAAACAAAAATGTATATCCCCAATATGATAATTTTGATGGAATAAATGTCAATAAAACACAAGATATACCTTTGGACTATAAGGGATATATGGGTGTACCAATAACATTTCTACATAAATTTAACCCCGACCAATTTGAAATAATTAAATTTAGAAAAGGGAATGATGAAAAGGATTTATCAATAAATGGTAAGTGCCCGTATTTTAGAATCATAATCAAAAATAAAAGACATCCAACATTTGCTTCAACCTGACAACGCTAAAGCGTTGCAGGTTAAGCAAATGTTATGCTCCACTTCAAACGATATTCATTTATTTTCAACAATGGAGCCAAGTGTGACTTTGTAGATGATAGGTGCTCGACTTCATTGATATTTTATCACGATTGGCCCTATTGATAACCAATGGAAAGGTGGAGGTTTTGACCGTCAGCGCAACTTACGGGATGAAATGGGGAGAACGCCGTCGCCTTACTGACAAAGGGGACGGTCCGGGAAGCCCGGGGTTTAACCTCAAGGATAAATTGTCGCCGCGGGCTTCATGGTATCCCGTTGACTCATATTAAAATCTTACCCAAGGAGGAGAGATAGGAGGTAACGTTGCCTCATAAATAATGTTACCCTGGTTTGATGTAGGAGAAGATCGTTTTAAGTTTCTTTTCCATAGCCTTTCTTAGCAGGAAGGGGTTGAGATTTTCAAGTTGTTTGGAAAGTGACGTTTTGACGGAATTGGAGACATGAGGTGACGCGATGATTCTTTGGTAAGGAGTTTTCGGGGAGTCATGGCGTTTTAAGATTTTAGATTTGGATCTTTCTTTGGCGATGAGTTTTACAGAGGGGCAGAAGAAGTTGTGAAAGAGTCGCCATTCATATTTGTAGAGGTTATTGAGGAGAGGCACGAGGTTGAGATTGTCTAACCTTTCATAGCCGATCCATTGCCTGATGTGGGTCCAGTTTTTCTGTTCGATATGTGCGTTATCGTCTTTGTGATAGGCTCTGCTACGGGTAAAACACACGGGTTGACTTCTTTGGGAGAAGTGGCGCAGGAGGTGGTAATTTAGAAACTCTGAGCCGTTATCGGAATCGAAGCCGAGGAGAGGAAACGGCAGGGATTTTTCAATATCTTTGATCTGTTCCAGGATGCCGGTTTCACCTTTTCCCCAGACGGCCCGTTGTTCGGTCCATCCGGTAGCAATATCGACGGTGTCGAGGGTAAATATGAACATCCCGGCCATGGAATCGCCGCAATGGGCAACGGTATCGGCTTCGAGGAACCCTGGCTTTGATTCGTCCCATTGATTGGTTTTAATGGGTATTTGTTTTCTCAGGAGGGTTCCCGGCTTCGTCGTTGAGCGCCCACGTTTATTCACTTGGATTCGTGCAGGAGCAAGAAGCCTGTCTATGGTTGCTGATGATATGCTCAGCAGGGCATTTGTCACTTCAGGAGCAAGTTTGCCATATAGTTGGTCATATCCAGGCAGCCAGATCGGCAGAATGGCTTTCAGTCGTTTTGAGCAGGGAAGATTTGCCGTAAGCCAGATATGTTTCAGGGGGGCGATGATCTCTTCTTTTTGATAAACAGGTTTTGGGCCTCGTTTCTTTTGTTTGGGTTTCGTAAAGCGCTTGAAGCCCCGCAAGAGTTGAATGGCGTATTTACGGTGATAGCCGGAGGTTGCACAGAACTCGTTCAGGATGAAGGTCTTCCCCTTGTGTGAGGCATTCTTATAGCGCTGATGCGTGGCTTCCGTGTATTCTTTTTTCGATTGCGGACTCATATTCAACCCTCCGTCAAATAGTCGGGATTCGGTAATATCGAATTATGAGTCAACGATCCTTTTTATTCACCTCCTTGGGTAAGATTTAATTTGAGTCAATTCGGTATCAAAAATTATTCTTGACTTCCTTAATAAACCGTGAATTAATGCACCTTCATAAATTGTGACAAGGAGCAGTAAAAAAACAAGATGGGTAGTAACAGCGCGCGGAACAGCTTTTATTTTTGGTATTATTATTTCGGCGCACCGGACTGCCTATCGCTCAGAAAAACGTAAAACCATAAAAAGATAGAAAAATGAGCCATGGGTGGAACGGAATGTCCCCCATGGCTTTTTTGTTTTTGTAAGGCCATGGGACGGAGAAGGTTCCATGGCCTTACTTATTTGGAGGTCTAAGCAATGATTATCATCATGAAGAAAAGCGCCACGGAAATGCAGATCGATGCCGTTATCGGCTGGATCGAATCGGTGGGTTACCGGCCCCACCCTTCCCAGGGAGTGGAAAGAACAATCATCGGCGTCGTCGGCGACGACCGGGGCAAGGCGCAGCTGAAATCGGCGGAGCACCTGCCGGGCGTGGAAAATATCATGCCCATCCTGAAACCTTACAAGCTTGCCAGCAGAGAATCGCGGGACGGCAATACGGTTGTCCGCGTCGGAGACGTTGAGATCGGCGGCCCCGATTTTGTCGTCATGGCCGGTCCGTGTTCAATAGAGAGCGAGGAACAGCTCCTGGAGAGCGCCTATATTGCCAAGAAAGGAGGCGCCCAGATCCTGCGGGGAGGGGCCTACAAACCACGCACCTCCCCATACAGCTTCCAGGGAATGGAGGAGGAAGGACTCAAAATCCTGAAAAAAGCCCGGGAGAGAACCGGTCTCCCCGTAGTGACGGAGGTTATGAACACGACGGACGTGGATCTGGTGGAGCATTACGTAGATATTCTTCAGATTGGGGCCCGGAACGTCCAGAACTTCGCCCTTCTGAAGAAGGTGGGGCAGGCGAGAAAACCGGTCCTCCTCAAGCGGGGCATGATGAGCACCATCGAGGAGCTCCTCATGGCGGCGGAATACATCCTTGCCGCCGGTAATGACAACGTGATTCTCTGTGAACGGGGAATCCGCACTTTCGAGACGGCAACCCGCAACACTCTGGATATCAGCGCCGTGCCCGTCCTGAAGGAACTGACCCATCTGCCGGTCATCGTCGATCCGAGCCATGCCGCCGGTCACTGGAAATATGTCAAACCCCTGGCCCGGACAGCCGTTGTGGCCGGAGCGGACGGACTCATCATCGAGGTCCATCCGGAGCCGGAAAAGGCCATCTCCGACGGCGCCCAATCTCTGAAACCGGAGAAATTCTATGAACTCATGGAGGAAGTGCGCATCCTGACGAAGGTCATGAGGGAGCAGATCGAGGTGACACGATGAACCGCTTCAAGGTAAGCATTGAAAAAAAGATCTCCCGGTCCTATGATGTCTACATCGGACAGGACATCCTGGACCGGGCCGTCCTGCTTATCGCCAAAGGAAACTGGGCAAAAAAATATTTTCTGATCACCGATTCCAATGTCTCCGAACTTCATGGACAGAGGGTTATAGACATTTTCAAAAAGATGGGACTGCCAGTGGAAGAGATTGTTTTTCCGGCGGGAGAGAGATCCAAAACCATGATGACAGCCGTCACGATCGCGGAAGAGCTCCTCCGCCGGGGCGCCGACCGCACCTCCGGACTTATCGCCCTGGGCGGCGGTGTGGTGGGCGATCTGACGGGTTTTGTCGCCTCCATCTTCATGCGTGGCATCCCCTACATCCACCTGCCCACCACCCTCCTGGCCCAGGTGGACAGCAGCATCGGCGGCAAGACGGGTGTAGATCTGCCGGCGGCGAAAAATATGCTGGGAACATTTCATCAGCCCAAGGCGGTCTTCACCGACCTGTCCTTCCTCAAGACGCTCCCCGGCGACGAATTCAAAAACGGCCTGGCGGAAATAGTGAAATGTGCCATTATTGACGATCCCGGTCTTCTGGAGCTTCTCGAAGAAAAAGCGTCGGGATTGAAGCCTGACGGCGATCTGGCCGCCCTCATTCCCATCGTGACGAGAACCTGTGAAATCAAGAAGAAAATCGTCGAGATAGATGAACAGGAGCATGGCTTGAGAAGGATCCTCAATTTCGGTCACACCCTGGGACATGCCATCGAGGCGGAAGCTGAATACGCCATTCCCCATGGTGAAGCCGTCTCCATCGGCATGGTGGTAGCCCTCGCCCTTTCGGAGCGCCTCGGACACCTGTCGGCTGCCGACCGGGACCGGATCATCCGTCTCCTCCAAAAGACAGGTCTTCCCGTCCGCATGCCCCCAGGTATGAGCAGCGACGGCGTCCTGGCCAGAATGCAGCGGGACAAGAAAAAAGAGGGGAATGTTGTCCACTTCGTCCTCTTGAAAAACCCCGGGATGCCATTTGTCAACGGTGGCGTCGCGGAAAGCACGATCAGGGAGATTATCGAGGGGATGAAATAATAATGGAAAAAACGCTTGAACAACTTCGAGAAGACATCCGGGTAATTGACGGAGATATTTTGCGGCTCCTCAACGAACGGGCGGCCCGCTCCGTGGAAATCGGTCAGGTCAAGCGTTCCGAGGGCGTCGATGTTTACAGTCCTGCCCAGGAATCCCGGGTCTTCGATTTTCTGAGCAAGCAAAACACCGGGCCCTTGAACGATGCCGCCGTCAGGGATATTTTCCGGGAGATCTTTTCATCTTCCCGGGCCTTGCAGGAGCCCCTGACGGTAGCGTATTTAGGACCGGAGGCCTCATTCAGCCATCTGGCCGCCCTTGCCCATTTCGGACACAGTGCGGAGCTGTCCCCTGCCGGAACAATCGATCAGGTCTTTGACCGCGTGGAGAGAGGAAATGTCGCCCTCGGAATTGTCCCGGTCGAAAATTCGACGGAAGGTTCCGTGGGGCATACCCTCAGAAGATTGATTACAACATCCCTGGATATTCGGGCGGAAGTGTTCCTGCGGATTTCCCAATGCCTGATGTCTCATTGTTTAAAGAAGGAGGAGATCAGCAGAGTCTATTCCCATCCTCAGGCCTTCGCCCAATGCCGGAACTGGCTCCGGGAAAACCTGCCCCAGGCCGAACAACTGGAGACCACCAGCACCTCGGAAGCGGGAGCGCGGGCGCATCGCGACCCGGAGGGGGGGGCAGCGGTGGGGAGCAGCCTGTTGGCAACAATTCACGGCCTGTCCATCCTGACGGAGGATATCGAGGACAATCCCGCCAACACCACCCGCTTCCTGGTCATTGGCAATGGTAAAACGGGAAGGACGGGACAGGACAAGACTTCGATCCTGTTCGGAACCCCCCACGTACCGGGGGCCCTTTTTCAGGCCCTGGAAATCTTTGCCCGGGAGCGGATCAACCTGCTTAGGATCGAATCCCATCCCCTGCGGGACCGGATGTGGGAATATCTTTTCTTTGCCGATTTTGCCGGTCATCGGGAGGATGAACAGGTCAGGCTGTGTTTGCAGGATATTGAAGGCAGGGCTACCTTTCTCAAGATCCTCGGATCCTATCCCCGGGGGGAGGAGACGACGTGATTTGCGCTTCCCTGGTAGCCGGAACGATGGAAAGGGCACTGGAAAAAATGACCACCGGTTTCCGCCATGCCGAGCTGCTGGAACTGCGGATTGACCTGATTGCCGATCTGGACCTGCCGGCCCTCGTGAAAGGGAAAACGGGCCCGGTCCTTATTACCAACCGGCGGCGGGAGGAAGGGGGAGGGTTTCGCGGGACGGAGGAAGAACGGATACTTCTGCTTTGGGAGGCGGTCCGCCTGGGGGTTGAATATGTGGACATCGAAGTCGCCACGGACGATGGTCTGGCCCGGCTGGTTATTGACGCTGCAGCGGGGCAGGAATGTCACACAAAAATCGTTGTTTCTTTTCATGATTTTAACGCCACCCCGACGGCAGGCGCACTACGCCGAATATGGGGGTTCTGCCGGGAAAAGGGCGGCGATATCGTAAAGATAGTAACCCATGCCCGGTGCAGCGAGGACAATCTCCGGGTTTTGTCCCTAATCCCCTACTCCCGGAAAAGAGGGCAGGACATCATCGCCTTCTGCATGGGGGAACAGGGACGGATCAGCCGGATCATGGCCCCACTGCTGGGATCGCATCTCACTTTTGCCGCCCTGGATAAGGGAGAAGAGTCGGCGCCGGGGCAGATGACGGTCGAGGAAATGAAGCAAGTTCTGAGAATTTTGGCTTAAAGATGATGAATAGAAATGATCAGAAAAAACATTTTGCCCTTTTCGGCAATCCCGTCGGTCACAGTCTCTCTCCCCGGATGCACCGGAGTGCCTACGAAGAAATGGGAATCCCGGCCTGGTATGAGGCTTTTCGGGTGGAAAGCGCCGGCGAAATCGTCCCCATGATGAAATCATTGGGGATTGACGGGGCAAGCATCACCCTGCCTTTCAAAGAAGCGGTCATCGGGAGCCTGGATGAGATCACGGCAAGCGCCCGGGCCATCGGCGCCGTCAATACCATCATCAACAGGGAAGGCATGCTTATCGGGGACAACACAGATTGGATCGGTCTGGTCCGGGATCTGAAGGATTATGTGCAAATCAAGGGAAAAACCTTCGCTGTCCTCGGGGCCGGGGGGATGGCCCGGGCCGCCGTCTTCGGCCTCCTTCAGGAGGGAGGAATCCCGGTAATCTTCAACCGAACGCAAGAGCGGGGTGCAGCCCTGGCCCGCGCATTTAACAGTCAATCCATGCCTCTCGCCTCCCTGGACGACTTCCGGGCCGAAGCCTTGATCCAGACCACCCCGGTCGGCATGGCCCCCAACACGGACCAATCTCCCCTGAAAAGGGAAATCATGACAAACTTTTCCTATGTCATGGATGCCATTTACAACCCTCTGACAACGAAGCTGTTAAGGGATGCGCAAGAAATGGGATGCCTGACGATCAACGGGGTGGGCCTTTTTGTCCATCAGGGGGCAGAGCAGATCCGGATCTGGACAGGTCGGGAACCACCCCTTGCCACAATGCGGCAAACCGTCCTCGCTGCCCTCCACGAGAGAGCAACCTGAAAATGGACGACTTCTTAAAAAGTCCGGATGCGGCGTACGCCAAGTACGCCTCAGTCCTCAGTATTTGCGCATCTTGCCTGCGGATCTTTTTAAGAAGCCGTCGATGGTGGCGTTCTTTATACTAGAAGGATGTATTTTAAAGGAAGGATTGGAATAAAATAAGGTGTAATATTTGTGGAGAATATAGAAATTAAGCCACTATCTCATCCCCTGGACGCCACGGTGATCATGCCCGGATCCAAGAGCCACACCCAGCGGGCCCTGATTCTGGCGGCCATTGCCGCCGGGAAATCCATACTCCACAACCCTCTTGATTCGGAGGACACATCTTATCTCATCGCTGCCCTGAAATCTCTGGGTGCGGACATCAACAACCGCGACGGGGATCTATACATCGCCGGCAACGGAGGCCGCCTGGCCGATCCGGGCAAAGAGCTTTATCTGGGGAATAACGGCACGGCCATGCGCATCCTGACCGGCCTGGTTGCCATCGGCCCGGGGGCTTTCACCCTGACGGGAGACAAGCGCCTGCGGGAAAGACCCCTCGCACCACTTCTGGGGGCACTGAGAAAACTCGGTGTCGATGCCCGTGGCCGCGACCGGGAAGGCTATCCCCCCGTTCTTGTCCGGACGTCGGGGCTGCGGGGGGGCACGGTAATCCTCCGGGACATCGAAAGCAGCCAGTACATCTCTTCTCTCCTGATCTCCGCCCCCTACGCCGCAGGCGACACACTTATCGAATTGGCCGGTCGCATTCCGTCCCTGCCCTATGTCAACATGACCATCGCGGCCATGAGGGAATTTGGAGTGGAAGTGCAAACGGCAGCTCCCTGCCATTACCGTATAAAAGGGAATCAGTGCTATCGGGGAATAAGCTGCCGGATTGAAGGCGACGTCTCCAGCGCTTCCTATTTTTTCTTGGCCGCCGCCATCTGCCAGGGAAAGATCCGGGTCGAAAACATCAATCCCCACAGCCTGCAGGGCGATATCGGGTTCCTTTCCCTTCTGGAAGATTCAGGCTGTATAGTTAACCGTAAGGATAACGGGGTTGAGCTGACAGGCCGGCCGCTGCCCAGAGGTGACCTTGTCTTCGATCTCAAGGACATGCCCGACATGGTCCCCTCCCTGGCTGTTCTCTCCGCAATGCGACCGGGCCGGACGGTCATCGCCAATGTGGCCCATCTGCGCCTGAAAGAAAGTGATCGCCTGGCGGCCATGGCCACGGAACTGAGGAAAACGGGGATACAGGTTGAAGAACGGCAGGACAGCCTCGTCATCACCGGGGGTCAACCCCGGGCTGCGGAAATTGAAACGTATAACGATCACCGGATTGCCATGAGCTTTGCCATTTTGGGTTTAGCCGTCCCGGGAATGATAATAAAGAACCCCACTTGCGTGGATAAATCCTTCCCTGGTTTCTGGAAAGAACTGGATAAGCTATATCATAAATGATAACGAAGATTTGTCGTATTGTGTCTGAATAACGGATTGGGCCCGGACTTATGAATATCGTCTTGATGGGATATCGAGGCTGCGGTAAGACCACGGTCGGCAGGATTGTGGCGGAGAAGTTAGAGCGCCCGTTTTTTGATACCGACGCGATGATACAGGAGCGCTCAGGAAAGACGATTCGGGAAATCGTCGCCGACGGGGGATGGGAGGCATTCCGCGTGCTCGAAAGGCGTGTTGTCAGGGAACTCGCCGGGAGGGAAGAGTGTATAATCGCTTTGGGCGGCGGCGCCGTCCTTGATCAGGAAAACGTGAAAGAACTCAAACGGAACGGGTTCTTCCTCTGGCTGACGGCTGATGGGGCAACCATCACGGGACGTCTGAGGAACGATCGGGTAAGCGATGCCCAACGCCCTCCCCTTTCCGGAACGGATAGCGACACGGAAATTGAACTTTTGCTGCGGGAACGTGAACCTGTCTATCGGTCGGTTGCCGAAAGGTTCATAGATACCACCGGGCGCTCTGTGGATGAAGTTACTAATGAAATCATACTTATGGCCCATCTCCACCCCAACCCTCCCCTTGAAGGGGAGGGGAGGTCAGGAGGGAGATGGGGTAACATGACAGAGCTGAAAAATTAGAGGAGCTGATATGTCAGGAAATACCACGGGCGTACTTTTTCGGGTCACCACCTGGGGGGAGTCCCATGGCCCTGCCCTCGGGGCGGTCATCGATGGCTGCCCGCCCCTTTTGGAATTGACGGAGGGGGATATCCAAACGGAATTGGACCGGCGAAAGCCGGGCCA
>Ga0247840_10004092_pt1 | contig 23587 bp, 25 predicted proteins | sample LaCruzMarch2015__FD_192404 | JGI IMG/M metagenome (GOLD analysis project Ga0247840, IMG submission 192404) | Freshwater microbial communities from meromictic Lake La Cruz, Castile-La Mancha, Spain - LaCruzMarch2015_17m | ecosystem: Environmental > Aquatic > Freshwater > Lake | place: Spain... | reverse complement strand
TACAAAAAAGACCAAGTTTTTCTTACAAAACTTTTGGTCTTTTTTATTGCTTGATTTTAGGCTTTAAATACAATAGAAACTGGTATTGAAAATCGTGTTTTTTTCACGTTGGAAAGAAAAGAGCCAACTAGTTTTGACAATAGACAAAAAAAGATTAAAACTATTATATAATTTTGCTAAAAATAAACATTAAAAAATATATATTAACATTTTTTTAACAATTATAAAATGACTAATAGTTTAATAGATATTGAAAAAAAACATATTTCTGTTCTTTTAAAAGAATTAGTTGAGTCTATAACAATTAACAAAAACAAAATAAATGTAATAGTAGACATGACATTATGAATGTGATGACATGCAAGCAAAATTATAGAAAAAATGAATAAGTGAGATATATTTATCTGATTTGATGCTGATATTAAAAATTTAGAATTAGCTAATATCAGATTAAATGAAGTAAATGAAGACAATAAAGTGGTAATTCATTTAATAAATTCTAACTTTTTACATTTAAAGAAAGAATTATTTAAAATATGAATTGAAAAAATTACATGAATTTATTATGATTTATGATTATCTTCACTACATCTAGATGAAGCAGATAGATGATTTAGTTTTATGTTAGACTGACCTCTTGATATGAGATTAGATAAAACAAAGTGAAAAACAGCTGCGGATGTAGTAAACTCCTATTCTGAGTGAAATTTAAAAGAAATATTTTTTAAATATTGAGAAGATCCTTGATCAAATAAAATAGCTTCAAAAATAGTAGAAGCAAGAAAAAACAAAAAATTTAAAACAACTTTAGAATTAAGTAATATTATAGGTTGATTACCGAAAACTAAATCTAGAATATTTCAAGCAATTAGAATTGAAGTAAATGAAGAATTGAGAAATTTAGAAATTAGTTTAAATGATGCATTAAAATTATTAGACAAAGGATGAAGAATATTTGTAATAAGTTTTCATTCTTTAGAAGATAGAATAACAAAAAATATATTTAAAACAGAAACAAAAGATTGTATATGTAGAGACATAATATGTTCTTGTGGACATAAAAAAACTCTTAAAATATTAACAAAAAAACCAATAGTACCTACATTGGATGAGATAAAAATTAACTCTAGAAGCAGAAGTGCCAAAGCTAGATGTGCAGAAATAATAACATAGACAATATTTCCTAATCTCCCCGTTAAAAGTGAACTCAACAATTATTAATAAATATATTAAAAGAGGTTCCACATCTAAAAGAAAAAAAGAAAAAGAACAAATAAATTTCTGAATATCTTCAACATATATTGCTATGTTATCATTAATATGTATATTACTTTTATACTATGTATGGATATTAAATGTTAATGCAACAAAAGGTTATAATATAAGAGAATTAGAAATAGAAAAAAAGACACTTTTGATGGAAAAAGAACTTCTTGATGTAAAAATTGCTGAACTAGAAAGTCTAACTACTATACTTAAAGATAACGATTTACAAAATATGGAAACTATTAGTGAACCTAAGTATTTAGTAATAAAAGATGCTATAAATTATGTGTATAATGATTAAAAATATTCTGGCCAAAAATTATTATCTGAGATAAATAATTACTACTTTGGCAACTAATAAATAAAATAATTTTAAAAAATAGTAATAGTTTTTATCAAACTATTACTATTTTTTTATTGAAATATAGACTTTTTTAAATACAATGTTTGAAATTATTATATATTTAATAAATAAATGCCTGAAGCACTACTAAAACTAATAAACTCTATTAGTTATCTACCTTGAATATGAGAAAAATCAGCTACAAAACTTGCTTTTTTTTTACTAAATTCAAACAAAAACTATATAGAAAATTTGACTGAGAATATTCTCAATATAAAAAATAAAGTTCATTTTTGTAAAGTATGTTACTGCTTGACTGACATATCTAGAGAAATTTGTAGTATATGTTCATCAGAAACAAGAAATAAATCAATAATTGCCGTAGTAGAAGAATATTTAGATATGCTAACTCTCGAAGAATCATGATGATATAATTGAACATATCATATTTTATGATGAGTAGTTTCTCCTATAAATTGAGTATTTATTTGAGATTTAAATTTTGAGCCATTATTCAAAAAAATATCAGAGTATGAATGAAAATTAGAGCTTATTCTTGCAACAAACCCAAATATAGAATGAGAAGCTACAAGTTCATATATAACGGAAGAAATAGAAAAAAGATGATTAAAATACAAAACAAAAATAACCAGGTTGTCTAGATGATTATCAAGCTGATATATAGAATATGCTGATAATATTACTATAATAAATGCATTAAAAGAAAGAAAAGAAATATAATTTAATATAAAATACTATGTGAGAATTTGCCCCACCTTGATCAAATGTTAGAATAACAAAAGCTCAAGTTAGAAAATATATTGCCGATATGAAAAATGCCCAAAAATTAGCAAGAGAAAGGTTAGAAAATGCTAAAAATAACTGAGAATTTGAAAAGGAAGAAAAAGAAATAAAAAGACTCGAAGATCTTCTTGATGAATTATAAAAAAAGTAATCCCTCCCTCTGCGGGTACTCCCTTTAAAAAAAGGGGTACCCGCAGAGGGAGGGATTAGAACCAAAGTCCATAATATTCTCAGTTTCTAGTATTATTTATCTAACATGTTTTCTAACTAAATCATCTATAACTTTTCCAACTTTAGCAAAACTATGTCTAACAAATGTATGTTCATGAAGTAAATCAGCTTCAATAACTTTATAAGATTTTCACTTAAAATGTTCAGAATGTCTAACCTTTACTGGTTTTTTCTTTTCTAATGATTCATATTTTTCAGACATTTTTTCTGATATATAACCATCATTAATAATTACAAAATCCAATATATCTTCTCAAAGATACATTTCTATAACATCAACAAAATCAATTGCTTCAAAATCTGTTGTTTCACCTGGTTTTGTCATAAGATTGCAAAAGTATACTACTTTTGCTTTTTTATTAGCTTTTATTGCCTCTTTTATTCCTTTAACTAACAAGTTTGGTACTATAGATGTATATAAATCTCAAAAAGAAATGATTATAACATCTGATTTTTCAATAGCCTTAATCGCCTTATTATTAGCATTAACTTCAGGAGTGAGATATGCTCTTTTTATAGGAGAGGATTTCTCATTTAAATTTAAATCTATATTTGTTTCTCATTCTACTATTATCCCATCTTCAAGTTCAACATTTAAATTAGATAGTTCCAAAGTAACAGGAATTACTCTTCATTTTACCCTAAACATCTTACAAATTTGTTTCAATCATTTATCAAAACTTCATGTTATATCTGTCATAGCAGTTATAAGCAAGTTTCATAAATTATGTCCTCAAACTGAACAATTTTTTCAATATCTATAATCAAAAAGATTCTTTACCAATTCATGCTCTCTTGATAAAGCCATTACTGCTCTTCTTACATCTCAAGGAGGTAAAATTCAAAATTCTTCTCTTAAAACTCCAGTAGAACCTCAGCTATCACTCATAGAAATAATAGCAGATATATTATAATCATCATTGTCCCTAATACTTGATAGTATCCCATAACTTCAATTTCATCAACCTATAGTTGTGATATTTATCTTGTTGTTTGCATGCATAATATTATATATGACATAAAATATTGAAATAATTATATATAGAAATAAATTAAAAGCTAATTTAATAATATAATAGTATTAAAACTCCAACTGATTTACCAAATAATTTATATCATCTTCACTTCAGTATTTGAAATGAAGATTCAACCATTTATCATATAAATCATATCCCGAGTTTTTTCAAATAGTTGAAAGGTTATGTTTACTTGAGTTATTTAAACAATCCTTTTCTGTAAAAGTAGAACTTAAATCTAAAAAAGTATTAGTTAAATCTAATTTTTTTCAAAAATATTCTAGTAAGTGCTCAACTCTTTCATATAATCTATTTTTAGTATAATCAAAATTTGAAACATTAAGTCCCCAATCATAAAGAATTACAGAAAAAATTATATTTCAAGCAAATAGTTCATGAGTTACTTCAAAATGATTATCTAATTTGTCTGCCAAATCCACTATTAAAAATTCTATTCAATTTTTATTTTTAATTGTTAAAAGTAACTCTTTATAATCATATTTTTCAGATAGATTTTTATATTTACCATACAATATATCTATTGCATTAACACAATCATTTTCATATTTTTTCTGTTCTTCATCTGAAAAAGATATTTTTGTCATTGATACATAATCTCAAGTAATTATTTCAGTATCATCATGAAATTTAGCCAATTCTCATACTAAATCAATATCTATTTTTTTTCAACTATTTTTTAATAAATAATTAGCTAATTCAAGAGCGATCCGTTTTACCCTTTTTGTATGTATAAGCAAATTTGGTCTATAAAACATTGGTTTATGTATTTCTACATTATAACGAAAAATTTTACTTAATTCTTCATCTCTTGATAGTAGATTCATAATTTATAAGTTATTTTATAAAACATAAACTATTTTACCAAAACAGCTTTTATTCTCCTAATTCATCTACTACTAGATTCTTCTTTTTGGATTTTAAATATTCACATATTTTTTGAATTTTCTACATGAGGTCATCCACATAATTCTCTACTATACACTAATCAATTTTCTCATTGCATAGTATAAACTTTTACAGTATCTGGATATTTTTCCCAAAAACTTCATTCTACTCAAATATTTTTTGCTTCATCTTTTGGCATATTTGAAATAGTAACTTTGAAACCTGATTGTATAGCTTCATTTACAAATGATTCAACTTTATCTAATACTTCTTTTTCTATTTTATCGTCATTATTAAAATCAAATCTTAATCTTTCAGAAGTAATATTTGAACCTTTTTGATGAACATGGTTTCATACATATTTTTTCAAACCAGCAAGTAATAAATGTGTAGCAGAGTGAAGAGCTGTTGTTTCTTCTCCATTATCGGCTAATCATCATTTAAATTTTTGTTCAGCTCATGCTCTTGATAATTCTTGATGTTTTAACTGAGAATTATTAAATCACTCTATATCTACTTTTAATCATTTTTCTTCTGCTAATTCTACAGTCATTTCAAGAGGAAAACCAAAAGTATCATAAAGTTTAAATGCTTTATCTCATGAAATAGCATCTATTTTTTTACCAGTTTTTTCATAGGCTATATCAAAACCATTTACTAATTTGTCAAATTCTTTTAATCATTTTTCAAGTGTTTCTCAGAATTGTTTTTCTTCTCTTAAGATTTCATTAACTATTTCCTCTTCTTTTTCTATCATATGAGGATAAGCTTGTCATAATTTTTCTACCACTACTATTGAAACATTATGTAAAAATTCTCATTTATATCATAATTTATATGCTTGTCTTATAGCTCTTCTAATAAGTCTTCTAAGTACATATCATTGGTCAACATTACTAGGAACAACTCCATCACTAAGCATTACTGTTGCTGCCCTAACATGGTCTGCAATAATTCTAATTGATCTCATAGTATATTCATCATACTGAACTCAGATATTTTTTACTATAGAATGAATAATACTATTGAAAATATCAGTATTATAAACTGTCTTTTCACCGTTTAAAGTAGCAGTGATTCTTTCGAGTCACATACCTGTATCTACATTTTTATTTGGTAATTTTAACAAAGTTCAATCCGCTAATTTATTAAATTCCATAAATACATTATTCCATATTTCCATCCAGTTTTTCTCATCATTTCATACATTAGATAAAACAGGTGGAAAATCTTCTTTTCATACCCGATAAAATATTTCTGTATCAGGGCCACAAGGTCCAATAGGACCGGCTGCCCACCAGTTTTCTGACTTAGGAAGGTATGAAATCCTGTCTAATGGCATCCCTTGAGTTGACCAAATCGATGCTGATTCTTCATCTCTAGGAGCATCTTCATCTCATTCAAAAACTGTAACAGCTATCATCTTTGGATCCAAAGCCAACCATTTTGAATCTGTTAAAAATTCGTATGACCATGCAATAGATTCTTTTTTAAAATAATCTCATAAAGACCAATTTCAAAGCATTTCAAAAAAAGTCAAATGTGTATTATCTCATACATCATCTATATCACCAGTTCTAACACATTTTTGAGAATTTGCTAATCTATAACCAGAAGGATGTTTTTCTCATAATAAATATGGAACCAAAGGTTGCATTCAAGCCGTATTAAAAAGAACAGTTGGGTCATTTTCAGGGACAACTGAAGCGGAAGGAACAATTACATGCGATTTAGTTGCGAAAAATTGTAAATATTTTTCTCTTATATCTTTGCTATTATATTTCATATATTATTTTTATTAGTTAAAGAATTTGCCTAATATTAGCAAAAATTGGTAAAAATACAAGTTAATTTAAATAGATACTAACTTTTTATTAAAAAACACTAGTTTTTTTGTTTTGTATCAAATATATGTTAAAATAATAATAATTTAATGAATAATATATAAATATGGCAGAATTTAAGGATTTAGCAACTCAAGTTTCAGATAGTCAAAAGACGGAAATTGATGTTAAAAATGAAATCATTCAACTACTAGAAGATATTGAATGAAAGATAACTCATGCCGAAGAACATTGAAAATGAGGAAGAATTAAACAAGAATATTCGATGATAAAAGTAGAAATCATTAAAGCCCTTGCAGAAGATAATGAAATCACTAGAGAAGAATTAGCATATTTAAAAAACCAAATTGAAAGTAAACATGAAAATTTGGCAAATTTTTATGTAGAAAATGTAAATTTATTAATACTTGAAAAAAATAAGAAAATAGTTTTAAAAACACTTAATAAATTAAAAGAAAAAAATGTTTATGTATTAATAACACAATTACATCAAAAATTAAGAAGTGATATTGATATAATAAGAGCAACATTAAAAGTTTGAGAAAAACTTTCAACAAACACTTTATTGTGACATATACCAGATGAAGTTTTCAAGAATAAAGATAAATTTGCACAATTACTAGAATTAAGTGAAGATAGAGAAATGGTAACATTTAGAGAATCATTTATTAACAATAATTGACAATTTAATGTAAATAATGAAGATAAAAATTCTTTAAATAATTTTCTTAATAATAGCGAAAATAACTATTCTCATAAAGAAATTGTAGATTGAGTAGAATCATATATAGGAAAAAATGGAATATCAAATTTAGAAGATAACGAAGTTATAAAAATACTTGATGTTTTAAGTAAATGAGGTTCTTTTTTAGATGCTAAAAAATTTCTTATTTGTATAGAATCAAGAGTTAGTATATTTGATGATTTTATTAGAACAAATAATTTAGACACTATCCTATGGTCTGATTTATTACCTTTAAATTTAAGAAGAAATGATGTTATGCAGAAATTATTTATTGATACATTAGTAAAATATGCTAGGAATATATGAGATAATGTTAATGTTATCCTAGATAGTCTGATTCTTGATAATGTAGAAACTGCGAAATATTTTTTTACTTCTGTCAAAAATTTATGAGAGGAGAAGTCAACTAAAATATTTTCTAATCCTATTTTAAGATGAAAAATACAAAATGTATTAGAAAAAAATATACAAACAGATAATTCAAAAGATGAAATATATAATCAAATGATAGAAGAATTTACTTTTTTTAGCGAATGATCAAAAAATCTTTTAAATGCAGTTAGATGAAATGATGAAATAAGTCAACTTAATGAAGATGACAAACAAAAAGTATTTTCTGAATACTTGAGGGATACTATAGGCCTAAGTTGAAGTAATGAAGAAATAATTGGACTTGTTGGTAAAATTATTGATTTAAAAATTAGTAAAGCTTGAAAAAAACAAACTGAACCTATATTCATAGAATTATTAAAAGTTTGTTGACAAGACAGAAAAAAAGCAAAAAAATTTATACAAGAAGTAAAAGATTATAAAATAGCAAAATTAGCATCTAAAAATAAAGAAACAATAGCCCAAAAATGAGATGAAATTGATACTTGGTTTAATATAAAACATTGAGTGCTTACTAAAGACTTTGATATATTTTTATCTGAAAAAATTAAAAAATTTAAAGAGCTGGATTATGAAATAATATCAAAAAATGCAATAGAAGAATATATTAAAATACATAAAATTGAATGAATAAGTGAAGAAACTAAAGAAAGTATTCGAAAAATCTTAAGTTCCCATTGTGAAAATAAACAAACTTCGGGAGAAAGAAATAATCCTGATCTATATTTAAAAGCATTAGAGTGAAAAGTTCCAAAAGAAGATTATCAAAGACAGATAAACAAAGAATTAGAAAAAGGATACGATTTCAAAGCTGAGGAAGAAATAATAAATAGGCAGACAAATATTGAAAAAAATTATGCTTATGTCGTTACCTGAAAAATTAGTAATAATGATATATTTACCCCTACAGAAAAAAGTTATGCAAAAGTAGATTGATGATATGCATTATTATGAAATGATTGAGAACCTATTATAAAATGATTAGTTATTTCTAAAAGGGAGAAGAATCTTACCAAATGAGACCCAGAAAAAACAAAAGACTTGATAAATTTTTATGAAACATTAAAAGAATTATGATTGAGTAATTTATGGAAATATAGAGGACAAATTTCAAATACTATTTGAAGAAAAAGTTGATCAAATTTAAATTATACAGATTTATTAGATGAAAATGAAGTAAAAATATTTCTTAATTCAATTTTGATTTCTATTTGAATGGATAAGATAGATCCAAGTTTATCATTTACTGAATTCAAAAATTTATTCAAATCAAATAATGAATATCAAGTTATCTGAAATTGATATAATGATAATATTTTTACACTAGGAAATTCTTCGATAGAAGAATTATTTATAAAAAAATATATAAAAAATTGAATTTTTCAATACAAATTTTTCCAGGATAAAGTGAATAAATAGGTAACTTCTCATTTTAAAAAAATCATATTCCGGTAAATACCGAAATATGATTTTTTTTGTTTTATTAGGATACTCTAAATTATTTCTTCCTCTTCTTCTCCTTCTCTTACAATAGAAGCCCTCACTATCTTATCTCAAACTTGCTTTAATTTTGTTAAAATTACTCATTGAGTAACTCTAGAAGTTTTTCTAATTCACTTTAGATTCATTCTAATAGTTTGTCCTCATTTTGATATCAAAATAATATCAGAAATTTTTCTATCTTCTTCACTTAACATATTAGCTGAAATTAATTTACCTGTTTTTGCTGTTACAGCCATAGCTTTAACTCATAATCATCATCTTTTTTGATTTTTATATTCTTCAATTAAAGTAAGTTTTCACATACCATTTTCTGTAACTATAAATACATATTCTTGATCTTTATTTACAATAGTTACTTCTACTACCTTATCTGATTCTTTCAATTTTATTCATCTTACTCATGAAGCTGTTCTTCACATTGGCCTCACATCATCTTCAGAAAATTGTATAGCTTTACCTTCTTTTGTAGCAATAAATATACTATCTTCTCCTGTTGTAGTTTTTACCCAACTTAATTCATCATCTTCTCTCACTCAAAGCACTTTTAATCAATTAGCTCTAATACTTTTTACTTGATCCATTTCAAGTTTTTTAACTATTCAATGAGTAGTAATAAAAAATAAATATTTATTTATTTCTTTTGAAACATCCATAATAGCAGCTATTTCTTCTCATTTTTGTAATCATATAAAATTTATTACTGGTTGTCATTTAGCTATCCTATTTGTTTCAGGTATTTCGTATGCGGGAAGACCAAACACCCTACCTTGAGTCGTAAAATACAATAAATCAGAATGATTTTGAGATGGAATAATTAATTTTATTTCATCATCTTCTTTTGATCAAGTTGCTACTCATTTTCAACCTCTTCTTTGTGTTCTGAAACTATCATCTTTTAGTCTTTTTATATAAGAATTTTTTGTTAATACAATAAATACATCTTCATTTGGTATTGTATCTTTTGGATTAAATTCTCATATTTTTCAAGCATTTACTTGAGTCTTTCTATCATCTCAAAATTTTTCTTTTATTTCATCTAATTCTTCTATTATTATAGTAACTATTCTCTCTGGTTTAGCTAAAATATCCATTAAATCAGCAATTAATATTAATTTTTCATTTAATTCATCTTCTATTTTTTTTCTTTCTAGTCAAGCTAATTTATTTAATTTCATTTCTAAAATTGCTTCAGCTTGAATTTCAGAAAATTCAAATCTTGCCATCAAATCATCTCTTGCCATTTCTTTTGTATCTGCTGCTCTAATTGTTTTTATTATTTCATCTATATGATCCAAAGCTTTTTTCAAACCTTCCAAAATATGAGCTCTAGCTTCAGCTATTTTTAATTCATAAATAGTTCTTCTTTCTACAACTTCCTTTCTATGTTCGATAAAAGCTTCTAAAAAATCTTTTAAATTATAAAGTCTTGGTTGCATTCATCTTTCTCATAAACCAATCATATTATAACCAAAACTAGTTTGTAATGGAGTAAGTTTATACAAAAGATTTAATATTTTTTTAGGAAATGCATCTTTTTTTATTTCAATAATTATTCTTACAGAATCTTTATTTGATTCATCTCTTAAATCAGAAATTCATACTATTTTTTTATCTCTTACTAAATCAGCTATCTTTTCTACTAAACTTGATTTATTTAAACCATAAGGTATTTGAGAAATATTTATAACATTTCTTCATTTTTTTCATTCTTCAATTTTTGCTACTCATCTCATTTTTACAGATCACCTACCAGTAGAATATGCTGTTAATAAAGCTTCTTTATCATAAACTATTCATCCTGTTGGAAAATCTGGTCATTTCACAAATTGCATTAAATCTTCAACAGTAATTTCTTCTCTATTAGGCACTTTTAATAAATACTCAATTGCATCTATAAGTTCTGTTAAATTATGAGGTGGAATATTTGTTGCCATACCTACAGCAATTCCCATTACTCAGTTCATAAGTAAATTAGGAATTCTCGTCGGCATAACCGTTGGTTCTTGTTTTGTTGTGTCAAAATTATCTCTAAAATCAACAGTTTCTTTTTCTATATCAGCCAACATATATTCAGCTAATTTTGTCATCTTTGCTTCAGTATATCTATATGCTGCAGCTGAATCTCCATCCATTGATCAGAAGTTTCCCTGACCATGAACCAAAGGATATCTAAGTGAAAAATCCTGAGCCATTCTTACCATAGCTTCATATACAGAACTATCTCCATGTGGATGATAATTTCAGAGTACATGTCATACAACAGTAGCTGATTTTCTAAACTTAGCACTAGACCTTAATCCTTGTTCATGCATAGAAAACATAATTCTTCTATGAACAGGCTTAAATCAGTCTCTAATATCTGGAAGTGCCCTTGAAACAATTACACTCATGGCATAATCCAAATAACATGTTTCCATTTCATCTTTGATACTTCTATTTGAGTCACCAGTATAAACAATTCAAGTAGGTATATCTATTCAAGTCTGTTCTGGGGTATTTTCTTCATCATTATTATCTTCAATATTTTCATCTATTTCATTATTTATGTTTTCATTATCTGATTCATTATTTAAATTTTCATTTTCTGGCATTTTTTACAGTTAGGAATTAAAAATTATTTGTTTATAATATAATGATTTTGTGTAATTAATCAAGAAAAAATAGAATTTAATGTAGAAAAAGTAGAAAAAATTATTATAAGCTTTAGAAGTTTTAGGCTTATTTCATTCAACAAAATAATTTAGTAAAAAAATATACTGATTTTTGGTATTTTATAAATGAAAATAAGCATTAAAAAAACATAAGAGTTTGAACTATACTTTTATGTCTTTTTATCCTTTATTTCACTATTAGTATTAATAAAACTGATGAAAATTAATATTCACTACTTTAAACATATGTACTAAAAATTTAAATTATACAAGTCTCACTTCTAATATTACCAAGCACAACGAAAACCTAAGTTGTAGGCTATTTGTGTATATAAAAAATTTGTACGCAAAGAATAGAGACCCGCATTATTACCATCAGAAGCATAACCTCCTCGAATGAAAATATTATTAACAGAAGTCGCCAAAGAATATATTTTTCACATTCATTGACTAGCATCATATTCTCATATTGGTCAATATTTTTCTCTTGAATAAGAATTCGTATATATACACTCATTATCTCAATACCAATTATACCAACCACTAATTCATGAACAGGCATCAGATTTAGAAAAAGTAGGATTATTACTTGAATCTAATGTATTATTTGCTTTATTTACATGTTCCATTACATTTCATGCTAAATCCCATATCTTTTGTCAATTTGAAAGTATTAGTTGGTTTTTATCTCATTCACAATCAGTTCATGTTGGTTCTGCCCATGTTCAATCTGCATTTCAATCATATCATGATGTATATGGTGGAATATTCTCATTATATCCATTTGGAATATGTCCAGTTCCTACCAATGCTCATGACCAATTTCAAGACTGTGCTTCTATATTTCTTGCTATTCACATCCATTCATTATTTGTTATCAGGTGAGACCCTGTTCATAATTTTTTACATTGGGAAATTGCTTCAACCTGCTTTATATCTACAACAGCTAATCTATCAGCTTTACTTATTGGGGTTTGCGCTCAACTATATGCTATCGTTTCCCATGATGTAGCTGTGGAATGTTTTGCTAATAAATCATCATAGCTCATCTCATATTTTGCTACTGCAAATCAATTACATATATAGTTTACACCATTATATGATACTTCTCTCTGATAAAAAGAATCAGTTAATGCTGTTCAAGTTCAATCCGTTATAAAATTTCTTGCAGGTACCCATATATAATCTCATGCTAATAATGGTACATTATCTGTTACCCATTTATTACATGCTCCAATTGCTTGAACATCTTCATCTCAATAAACATTCCTTATCTCATTACTAGTTGTTCATACAACTATCTTTCATCACAAATTATTACTTACAATTGTTTTTGCTAAGTTTGATGATTCTTCTGAACTAGTTGTGTTTAATATTTGTGCTATTTCTCATATACCTGAAATATTTGTATTTATATATGCTGTTTTCAAATTTGTTAACAAATTTGATCTTGCTAATTGTCAAGAATTTGTAGAATCTGATAATACTGATATACTTCAACTAAAAACAATCAAACTTCAAGAATTTACAAGAGTCAAACCAGTTTCTCAATCTATTTTGTAACTTTTCGCATATTGAAATGGTAAATTTTTATATCAATTATAGGCTAATAATTTATTTGCTACTATATTTTCCAAAGTTGTTCATGAGTTTGCAATTATACTTGGTATAGCTAATACATAACTTGTTGATCATGTAGATACTTTTAATACTTTTCAGTTATATGTTCATGAAATTTTTAGACGAGCTGTTTTTTCTGCAGATAATACACTATTTACTAATGAAATTTCATCTCATTCCATAGCACAAGCTATTTGATATTCATTTCTTGAATCAGTCGTACTATATACATACATTTTATTAGTTATTGGATCTGTTGGTACTTTGTTCAATTTATCTACATTTTTTGTCACTTCTTCTCAAAAATATCATTGTGTCCATACTATTGCTCAACTATAAGTAATAGCAGTTCAACCTGATGGTAAAGGATATTTTCACGATTCCATATTAAATAATTTTAATCATGCATTCATTATATATATATCAGATATTCTAACTGCATCTCTAGATTGTGAACTATATCATTGCAAACTTATAAATGCTATTGTTCATAAAATAGCTAATATTGTAATTACTACAATTAATTCTACTAATGTAAATCCATATTTTATACCTTTCCTTTCATGAAGAGAGTTTATTCAAGTGATAAGATTTTTTGTGTATTTTTCATTATTTTTCATATATATATTTTTTATTAAGTTTTATCTTTAATCAATAAATTATTATATTTTATTATATAAGTTTTTTACAAATAATAAATATTAAATTTTTTTTAAAATTGACAAATATGTTCTTTTCTTTTTAGTAATAATTCTAGTTTTTTAAAAATAATATTTTACTTTACAAATAAACTAAAAGGTTTAAACTAAAAAAAATATTAACTAACAAATATATTATGAAAGCAATAATACTTGCAGCAGGAGAGTGAACTCGTTTGAGGCCATTAACAAATACTTTACCGAAACCAATGTTAAAAATATTCTGAAAAACAATACTAGAATATAATTTGGAAAGCATTTATAAATATGTTGATGAAATAATAATTGTGGTAAAATATAAAAAAGAAAAAATTCAAGAATATTTATGAAATAATTATAAGTGAGTAAAAATTGTTTACAAAGAACAAGGTGATGAAAAAGGCACATGATCAGCAATTAGGTGAATTGATTCTGATACAGATGTATTAATAATGAACTGAGATAGTATCTTTGACAAAAATGATATAGAAGAATTGATTACTGATCCATGATATTGAGCATTAGTACAAATAGTAGATTCACCTGAAAAATATTGAATATTTAGTGTGGATAATTCTTGATATATAAAAGAAATAATAGAAAAACCTAAAACTTTTGTTTGAAATCTAGCAAATCTTTGAGTATACAAATTTAGTCCAAAAATATTTGAATTTGCTGAAAAAATTTCTTTATCACCAAGAAATGAATATGAAATAACAGATGCTATAAATGAATTTGCAAAAATATTTCCATTTAAAGCTTTTGAGATAAAATGAGAGTTCTATGATATTTCTTATCCCGAAGATATAGAGAAAACAGAAGAAAAATTTAAAAATAAATTATTAATAAAGCCCGAGATTGGAACGGCTACATTATTAGAAGAAATTTGAGATTTTAATTTATATTTATGAATTGATAAAAAGTTTATTGATGATCTTATTAAATATTCTAGTAATACTAAAGATATTGCATTACTAAATAATACTTGAGATCTAAAAAGATTTTCTTCAATAGAAAATTTTCAAAAATGGTATAATGATGATTGAAGATATATCTTTACATTAACATCAAATAATAAATTAGCTTGAATTTGGTGGTGAAGACCTTCAAAATTACCAAATATAAGCAAAATAACCAATGAAAAGATTGCTAAAGAAGTTATAGAAAACGAAAAAGAATCACACACTAGTTGAATTAGAATTTATCCTGATTTTAGATGAAAATGACTTGCAAAAATTATTTTACAAAGATGTTCTTTTTTCTATAGAAAAATTATACCAAATGCCTACATTTGTGTCGATGTAGATAAGGAAAATATTCCTTCTCAAAAAGCATATGAAAAAAACTCATATATATTTTTTTGATATTGAGAAAATAAAAAAACTGTTAAATCACAAGAAAAACCTAGACTTTTATATGTAGAAAGACCTATAAATTGATATGATAGTATTTAATTCTATACAAAAAAACAAGTTTGAATAAACTTGTTTTTTTTATTAATAATCTTTATTTTTTTATTTCCCTCTGTGCAACATCCGTTCTATAATGTAATTTTCATCATAAAATGGATAATTTTTCTAGCTGATTTAATATACGATTTCTAATTTCTAAAAAATCTTCTCAACTAGAAACTCAACTGAAAAGTCTTCATCAATTTACAACAAAATCATCTCATACTTTTATTAATCATGAACCGTATAATTTTATATTTTCATCGATATCATCTAATCAAGATACTATTTTTCACTTTTGATTCTCAATATCTCGAGGATAAGGATCTACGGTTCAAACTACACACATTCTTTTACTGTTTGAAAAACTTGGCTTAAATAAATTTAATTGTTTTTTTAAATAATAATCTTTTATTAATCCAAAATAATCATTTTCTAAGCTAGGAATTACTACCTGAGCTTCTGGATCTCACCATCTTGCATTAAACTCTATGATATTTACCTTGTTATCATCTCATATAATTCATCAAAGATAAAGTATTCCTGTATAAGGATGTCATTCTTGTTTCATTCCCTCTATTACTTTTTTTATTATATCATTTATTTCTTCTTCATGTCAGTTAGTAATACTTGCTGGACTATGTGCTCACATTCATCATGTATTTGGTCATTTATCATTATCAAAAACTCTTTTATTGTCCTGAGCTGATGGAAAATTAAAATAATTATCTCCATCTATCATAGAATAAAATGAAAATTCTTCTCAAACAAGTCCTTGTTCTACTAAAAATCATTCTCATTCATTCAAAATACTTATAAAATATGCAAATGATTTTTCAAAATTATCTTTGTCTATACCTACAACTCATTTTCATGCATGAAGTTCATTTCCTTTTAAAAAAACTGTATCACATATTTCGAATAAGCTCATTGCATATCTTTTTGCATTATTTATACCATTTTTAGAAAAGTATTGAAACTTAGGAGTTGGTAAACCATACTTATCCATAAATTTTCTAGACCAATCTTTATCCCATTCAATTCTGGATGCCTCTTTTGTAGGTCAAAAAACATTATATCAATTTTTTCTTAGTATATCAACCATTCAATTAGCCAATGCATTATCTTGTGCTACATCTATAAGATATGGATCATATTTTTTCGCCACATCTAATATTGAATTTACATCATTTATTCTAGCCCCTACTTCTATTAATACTCTATCTGAAATTAGCATAAAATCATTTCCTGGTGCTACTACTACTTTCCCAACAAACCTACTTTTCGAATATGCTTCAGCTAAAACATGCTCTCTAGCTCAACTTCATACAATCATTACAGTTTTTCAGTAACTCATAAAATATACTTATTAAATAACTAATCCCTCCCCCCTGCGGGTACTCCCTTTTTCAAAGGGAGTACCCGCAGGGGGAGGGATTAAAACCAAAGTACACAATTAATTATTTAAATTAATTATATTGTTATTTTAAAAAACAAAAAAATAAGTCAATTAATAACTTATTCTTTTATCATTATTTTACAGATATAAAAGTATCTTTATATACTCTTCCATCATATTTTGTTTTTTTCTTTTCAGAAAATGTTACAACCCCATCAGCAACTGCATAAAGAGTGTAATCTTTACCTTGTGCAACTCCTTCAGATGGCCAGAATTTATTACCTTTTTGTCTTATGATAATATTTCCTGCTACAACTGTTTGTCCACCAAACTTTTTCACACCAAGTCTCTTGGCTTTACTATCTCTACCATTACTAGTAGATCATTGAGCTTTCTTGTGAGCCATTTTTAAAAAATTATTAACTAAAAATATTATTACATTGTACAAATTTAGACTATAAATCGAAAATTATAGTGAACTGTAAAACAATTACAGTGAACAAATTTTTAATTTATGAAATATAAATATAAAGATTTATGGTCTAAATTTATTATCTCTTATTTGCAAATCTAGCAAATGCTTTGTTAGCATCAGCCATTTTGTAAACTTCGATTTTTTTCTTAAAAGCAGTACCTGTTTCATTTGCAGCTTCTATTAATTCTACAGCTAAAAATTTAGAAAAGTTTCCTCATTTTTTGCTTCTAGCCGCATCAATTAACCATTTTGCAGCTAAAAACAATTGTCTTTTTGGTTTAACTTCTTGTGGTACTTGGTATATAGAACCTCATACTCTTTTTGGTCTAACTTCAATCTTTGGAACAATATTTTCAATAGCTTTATCAAAGATAGCTTGAGGATTTTTTTGTCCTTTTGCTTTTATTTCTTCAAATGTATCAGCCATTATTTTTTTAGCTAAGCTTTTTTTTCAATCTAACATTATATAATTAACGAATTTGTCCATCATAGACATTTTCTCATTCATTTTCATTTTTATAACAATTATTAAATATATTGAGCGGTTTTTCAGTAATTGTTAAAACTTACTCCGCTAAATAACACTGTAAAATTTAAATAATCAAAATAGTTTGCATGAAAAAAATAAAAATTTTAATGTACTGTATGAAAATACAGAGAATGAATTTTTAATTTTTGAATGCAAAATATGAAGATTATTTAAATTTTTATTTTTTTGGTCTTTTTGCACCATAACAAGATCTTCCTTGTTTTCTGTTTTTTACACCTTCACAGTCTAAAACTCATCTAACAATATGATATCTTACTCATGGTAAATCTTTTACTCTTCATCCTCTTATAGCAACTACAGAGTGTTCTTGTAAATTATGACCTTCACCTCCAATATAAGCATTTACCTCCATACCGTTAGTAAGTCTTACTCTTGCAACCTTTCTCAAGGCAGAGTTAGGTTTTTTTGGTGTCATTGTTGTTACTTTAACACAAACCCCTCTTTTTTGAGGACATCCACCAGGCATTATTGATTGAGTTTTCTTTATTGAATTCTTAATCAGTTGTAATGCTGGGGATTTACTTTTAATAGAAGGAGTACATCTCTTTCTTTTTATTAATTGATTAATAGTAGGCATTTATATAAAATTAATAGATAATAGTGAATAGTGAATAGTTGCATCAAAAAACTTTTCACTATTAATTATTAGTTATTCACTAACGTTTAGACCATTGAGATCATTTTCTCGCTTTATGTTTACCTGGTTTTTTTCTTTCAACTTTTCTAGCATCTCTAGTCAATAAACCAGCTGCTTTTAAAACCTTTTTAAAACCTTCATCGCTAGAAGCCAAACTTCTAGAAAGTCCGTGTCTTATAGCCTCAGCTTGAGAAGAAATTCCTCAACCTGAAATTTTAACTTCAAAATAAAAGTTATCTTTTACTTTACAAAGCTTTAATGGAGTATAAATAGTATCAAATAAATCTGCCCTAGTTACATATTCAGTTATTTTTCTACTATTTACCATATTTTCACCTTTTCCCTCAAATAATTTTACTTGAGCAGAAGCAGTTTTTCTTTTTCAAATAGTATAATTATATTTATTTGCCATATCAAGTTATTATTTAATAAGTTCAGGTTTTTGAGCAACATAAGTATGTTCATCTCAAGTAAATAATTTTAATCTAGATAACATTCATTTTCTTAATTTGTTTTTTGGTAACATCCCACCTATTGCTATTTCTAATGCTCTAGTAGGTTTTTTTATTAACAAATCTTCTAAAGCCATTTCTTTAAGACCACCTAAGTAACCTGAATGATTATAATAAATTTTACCAGTTAACTTGTTTCAAGTAACTTTGAATTTATTACAATTTGTTACTACTACGTAATCTCCATTATCTAAGTGAGGTGCGAAAGATGCTCTAGTTTTCCCTTTTAATATAACAGCAATTTTTGTTGCTAATCTACCTAGGGTTTCTCACTCTGCATCAATTAGGTACCATTTTCTTTCATCACCTTTTAATTGTGTTGGAGTAATAGTTTTCATATCTATTAGTATATTAAACGTAATTAAATTAAACTAATTCTAATTTCACTAGTTTTGCATTATCACCATCTCTTAATTTGATAGCAGTAGCTCTAGTAAAACCAGATGTTTTATTTCCCTTATATTTTGGTGCTACATTCTTGAATAATTCAAGAGAAGCCTCTTTTGTAAATAGATATTTCATTACATATCTAATAGCATTCATCTCATCTTTTGTGTTAACTACATTTATCAATTTATCAACCATTGGTACAATAAGTTGTACTTTTTTTTCAGTTGTTTGAATAGATTTATGTAGGAAAAAAGATGATAATAAATTTCTTTGCATAGCATCTCTATGCGAAAAACTTTTATTATTAAACTTCAAGTTTTTTCTAACTCTATGTCTCATTATTATATTGTTAATAGTTAAGTAGTGAATAATTAATAGAGCTAAATTTCTCACTATTAATTATTATCTATTCACTAATTTTAATCATCTCCTAATAGTTTTAATCCTCTTTCTGCAAGAGATGATCTTATCTCAGTCATTGCTTTCTTACCAAATCATTTGATAGAAGAAAGTTTTGTTTCAGTACATTTAGTAAGCTTCTCAATTGAGAGAATATCTCAATTGATTAAAGCATTTAATGTTCTTGGAGATAATCACATAATTTCTATTGGAGTATAAGTTTCTTTTTCTAATTCCTCTTGAACTTCTTCTTTTTCTTTATTTATTAGATCTTTTACATTTGAAATAAATTGTCCTTCAACTTGTAACGAACCTTCATTAAATATTGAATAATATGAAGTCAACATATCTCATGAAAATTTAATAGCATTTACTGGAGTAATTGATCCATTTGTTGTAATTACCATTTCAAGAGAATCTAAATTAATCATATCTCAAAATCTAGCTTGTTCAATGTTATATTTAACATTTAACACTGGAGAATAATTTGCATCAATTAACAAAACTTCAACATCCTCTTCTCTATCTTTTAATTCTTCAAGAGTTAAATATCAAACTCCCTTCTCTACTCTAATATCAATTTTTAATTCTAAACCATCTTGATCTATTTCTGTAATATATAAATCCTTATTTAAAATCTCTACACCTGCTGGTGATTTAATATCATCAGCAGTTACCTTTCATGATTTTGATTTTGTAAGCTTTAACCACTCAATTCCTATATCACTTTTACTTAAAACTAATCCTTTCAAATTTAGTATAATATCTATTATACTATCCTTTACTCAAGGTAGAGTAGAATATTCATGTGTAACTCAAGATACTTTTATTCATGTGATTCTAGTACCTGGAATTGATGAAAGGAGTATTCTCCTAAGTGAATTTCATAAAGTAACACCATATCATTTTGGTAATGGTCATACAGAGAATGAAGAAGTGTTTGCATCAATATCATTTTGTGTAATTTTTGGAACCCCAATTGTATTATGTATAATATGCATATATTAAATTGATTACAAAAATAATTAAACTATTTAGAATAAAACTCTACTATTTTTTGAATATCAATTATTTGTTCAAAATCTTCTTTAGAAGGTAAAGCAATTATTGTGATTGTTAATTTTTTAGAATCAACTTCTATCCATTTACATCAAGTAACCTTACCTTTATTTTGTTTAGAAAATTCTTCTAATTCTTCTAATAAAGATTTGTATAAAGGACTTTCTTTTAATTTATCTCTAAGTGAAATAATATCTCATACTTTTACTGAAATAGATGGAACATCTACTTTTACTCAATTAACTGTAAAATGAGCATGGCTTACAAATTGTCTAGATTGTACTCTAGTTCTTGCAAAGTTTGCTCTATAAACTACATTATCTAATCTTAATTCGATTAGTCTTAACATTTTTTCTCATGTAGTTCATTCAGTATTAGATTTTTGAGCTTTTTTAAAGTAAGAAACGAATTGCTTTTCAGATAATCAAAACATTCTTTTTGCTAATTGTTTTTTTCTTAACTGAGTACCAAATTCTGATGCTTTTCTAGTTCTTAAAGGTGCTCTTTTAGAATTAGTTAAATCATATTTTTCAGTACCAAACAAATTAACACCTTCCCTTCTACAAAGTTTTTTCTTTGGTCAAGTATACCTCATAGTTAAATTTAAAATTTAAAATTTAAAGTTTTTGTTTGTTTTAAGAAAACAAGTAAATATTATAATTTTCTTACTTTCTTTTTTCTACATCCATTATGTGGAATTGGAGTAACATCATAAATTGCCCTTAATTCAACACCTGCAGATATTAATCCTCTAATAGCCTGTTCTCTACCAATACCTATTCATTTAACATAAACATCAACAGTTTCAATAGAATGAAGTGTTTTTGCTCTTTCAGCAGCCTGTTCAGCAGTTACTTGAGCAGCATAAGGAGTAGATTCTCTAGCACCTTTAAACCCAGCAGATCAACCAGTAGCCCAAGTTAACACATTACCTTTTTCATCTGTAATACTAACAATAGTATTATTAAAAGATGCAAATATATGTGCTTGTCCATGTGGAATAATTTGTCTAGTTTTTTTACTTTTCTTTACAGTCGCTTTAGCCATAATTTAAAATAAATATTTTTATAAAGTATAGTATATTTAAAATATACTTATTATTTCTTTTTACCTGCTACTGCTACAGACTTACCTTTTCTAGTCTTAGCATTAGTCTTAGTACTTTGTCCTCTAACAGGAAGTCTCTTTCTATGTCTTTGACCTCTGTAACAATTAATTTCTTGTAACCTTTTAATATTACTTGATATTAATCTTCTAAGATCTCATTCTACAACATAATTTTCTTTTATTTCATCTCTGATTTTATCTAAATCAACTTCAGAAATAGTTTCAATTTTAGTTGTTTTATCTATTCAAACTTTTGCTAGAATTTGATTAGCAACAGTTCTTCCAATACCATATATATAAGTTAATGCAATTTCTGCATGCTTACCATTTGGTAAATTTACTCAAGCAATTCTTGCCATAAATAATAATTAATATTAATAAAATAATAATTAATAGTTCAATGGTATAATTAATAATGTTTTACTGAAAAATAATTTACAAAATTACTATTCACTATTAACTATTAACTATTCACTATTTTTATCCTTGTTTTTGTTTGTGTTTTGCCGTTTCACATATAACTCTTATAATACCATTTCTTTTTATAACCTTACATTTATCACATATAGGTTTTACAGAAGCTCTAACTTTCATAAATATTTAATTAAATTAATTAAACTAATACACACTCATACTATAATCATGAGAATTATTTTTGTCTGAAAACTATTCTTCACTTAGTTAAATCATAAGGTGATAACTCAACTAAAACCCTATCTCATTCAATAAGTTTTATAAAGTTGTTTCTCATCTTTCAACTGAGATATCATTGAATAATTCATCATCAAAACTCTTCTGGTAATTGAATATCAAAAACCAGACCAGGTAGAGTTTTTAAAATTGTTCACTCTACCTCTATTTTATCTTGTTTATTTGTCATAAATAAAGTCGATTAAAATTACGAAGTGCTGGGATTATATATAAAAAAAGACCAAATGCAAATCTTTTTATATTTTTTGCTTAGTCTTCTTTTTTTATTCCTTTTTACCTATAGTAATTAATTTAATTTTTGATTAATAATATTTCTATCATTTATTATTGTTTTTATCTTTTCTAATAATTCTGGATACCTATTTGTAAGCTCTTTAATAGAAAAAGATAAAACAACAATCAAATTACATTCATCTATAGCCCTAGCAGTTGCCATTCTTTTATCTAGTCATCAAAAAAGAGCCATTTCTCATAAAATCTCTTCGGCATGAACTTGTCATATAATCTTATCTGTTCCTTGAATATCCTTTGAAATTTGTATATTTCATGTCTTTAATAAATACATAGCTGAAGCTTCATCATTTTCATTAAACAATATTTCTCAAGGCTGTAATTGCTTTTCCTGACAAAATAATGATAAATTATATTTTTCTTTCTCAGATAAATCTGATAAAATTTTTATTCAATCTACAATAGTCATATTTTAAATACTTATTCAAATAACTATTTATATTATATAATTTATCTATAAAAATCAAATTTGTAATTAAAAAATCTCGTAGAGAGTATAATACATTTTGTGCATCGCTATAAATATCCAATGCACTCATTTCTCAAAGAAATATACAAAAAATAGAGAGAAAAGGAGTGGAGTGATGAGCAAAGCGAAGAATGGAACGAG